>Ga0114981_10002715_pt1 | contig 11356 bp, 7 predicted proteins | sample S_140806_MF_Meta_FD_87028 | JGI IMG/M metagenome (GOLD analysis project Ga0114981, IMG submission 87028) | Freshwater microbial communities from Lake Simoncouche, Canada to study carbon cycling - S_140806_MF_MetaG | ecosystem: Environmental > Aquatic > Freshwater > Lake | place: Lake...
TCAATTAATACCTGCGCCGGTTTAAAGCGGGCATTGTAATTACTGGCCATTTCGTAACCATACGCCCCTGCATTATAAAAAACCAGGTAGTCGCCCTCTCTGATTTCTGCCAGCGCCCTGTTTTCGGCAAACTGATCGGTTTCGCAAATGTTTCCTGTAATGGTATATATTTTTTCTGGTGCGTTGGGATGGCTGATATTCTTGATGCGATGGTAGGCATCGTAAAACATCGGTCTGATCAAGTGATTAAAACCACTGTTGATGCCGGCAAACAAAATTTGCCCACTTTGTTTTAATACATTCACCTTGGTAATCAGGTAGCCACATTCACTCACTAAATATTTACCTGGCTCAAACCATATTTCCAATTGCTTTCCAAATTTTGTTTGAATTTCTGCTTGTATTTCGGCGGATTTGCTTCCCAGTTCCTTCAAGTCGGTACCGGTTTCATTATCCTGATAAGGGACCTTAAATCCACCACCCAAATCAATACACTTTAGTTCGGGGAAATTCGGAATCAGTTCTATTAAAAGTCGGGCAACCTGCAAAAAAACTGCTACATCTTTTATTTCACTGCCCGTGTGCACGTGTAAGCCAGATATTTGCAGATTATGGGTTTTTACCAGATCTAATACAGATTGGATATCTTCTAAGGGAATTCCAAATTTGCTTTTTTCGTGACCGGTAGAAATTTTCAAATTACCACCAGCCATTATGTTTGGTCGCAGTCGGATGCCAACCGGATAGGAATGGCCAAATCGAGCGCCAAATTTTTCTAGGTTGCTCAGGCTATCTATGTTAATATGGATTCCTAGTTCGGTAGCGGCTACAATTTCCTCAAAAGCTATCCCATTGCTGGTATATAAAATGTTGTTGGGAGAACAGCCAGACCGAATTGCCAAATATGCTTCATTAATAGAACTACAATCAATACCACAGCCCATATTTTTTATTAGCCGAAGGATATTTACATTGGTTAGTGCCTTACATGCGTAAAAAAATCGGGTAGTTGCGGGGTTAAAAGCTGACTGTAATAATTGGTATTGTTCAGCAATTTTTTCTCCATCGTATACATACAGGGGAGTTCCAAATTCATCGGCTAACTGCCGCAATACCTCATCAGAAAGGGGATTGAACATATGCGAATATACTATACTTGTAGGGAGGATTTGAGCCTGAGATTATGCTTCAGCCGGAGGTTGAGGAGTTGCAGATTCATCAGCTGAAGTTGCTTCGGTAGGGGGTTCTTCCGTTGGTACTGCTTCTTCCTCAGTCTTTGTTTCTTCAGCTACTGGCCAATCCGTAAAATCTTCGGGCTTTACTACCGTTGCTTCTACTATCTGATCTGCCAACACTTCTTTTATCTCAGGTAAATCGCCCGATGAGTTGATGCCAAAATAATCCATGAAATTTTGTGAAGTGGCATACACCAACGGTCTTCCCGGTAAATGTTCATTTCTACCGCTGATGATGATGAGTTCTTTTTCCAACAATTTTTGAATACTATAATCGCTGTTCACACCCCGAATGGCTTCTATTTCTCCTTTTGTAATGGGTTGCTTGTAGGCGATGATGGAAAGCGTTTCTAGCGCAGCATTGGAAAGCCGCTTTAAAAATTTATCTCCATTCAATTGCGAAATGGTGGGATGGTATACTGATTTTGTTAAAAACTGCCAGCCACCCCCGCTTTGTTTTACTTCGAAGGGATAAAATTCAGCACTGTATTTTTCTCGAATACCTTCTAGGGCTGTATTAATTTGTTGAATAGTAGCTCTTTCCTCCATAAATCCGAAAGCATTGTTAATCAGTTCCAGAATGTCTGCAGCTGTAAGCGGCTTTTCGCTGGCAAAAATTAATACTTCTATGTGGGGTATAATCTGACTAAGCTCCATGGTAGGTTAATAAGGGTATCCGGTTAAAAGGTTTACTACAATCAGGAGCCTTGCAATGCAGCGGCACCACTTACTATTTCGGTTAATTCGGTAGTAATGGCAGCTTGTCTTGCTCTGTTGTAACTTATTTTTAAAGATTTCAGTAATTCATTGGCATTATCACTGGCCTTATCCATGGCCGTCATGCGTGCACCATGTTCACTGGCATTACCATCCAATACGGCCTTATACAATTGCGTATTTAAAATTTTAGGCATTAATTCGGCAATCAACTGATCTTTTGCAGGCTCAAAAATAAAGTCTGACTTTTTTTCTCCGGCCTTCTTGGCCACTTTGGGTATTGGTAAAAATCTTTCTGCCACAAATCGCTGGGTGCCAGCATTTTTAAATTCACTGTATACTAGTTCTACTGCATCAAATTCCTTGCTTTCAAAAGCAATCATCGCGGCTGCAGCTGCTTCCTGCACCTGAGAAAAACTAAGCTTTAGATAAATATCTTTAAAGCGGGCGTCGGTTTTAAATCCGGCTTTCGTCATGCCTTCCCATCCTTTCTTACCAATATTCCAAATAGTGATATTACCTTTTTTGTGCTGGGCAGCATATTTTTCGGCAATCGTAGCTTTGGCTAATTTAATCAGATTGGCATTGTATCCTCCACACAAACCACGGTCGCTGGTTATAACAAACAACAACACCTTTTCAATCGTTCTTTCCTCCGCCAGTTTAATGGAAACCCCTCCATCTAAATTACTCACAATATTGCTCAGCATTTCTTGCAACTTATTCGCATATGGCCTCATTTGGGTAATCGCATCCTGTGCTCTACGCAACTTGGCAGCACTCACCATTTTCATGGCTTTGGTAATTTGCTGAGTACTTTGTACACTTTTTATCCGATTCCGTACTTCTTTTAGCTGACCTGCCATATATAAATAATTTTAATGTTTATAGTCTGGAAATAGTTACCTTTAGTTGGCTCAATTGAAAGCCCCATCTGTTTGGGCTGCAAAACTAACCAAAACGGGGTGAAATTCCATTGGTATGTGCAAAAATACCATCTATTCAGCCGGAAAACTGTTCCCGTTATCTTTCATTATAAACGATAAGTGAGTCCCAATCCATTTGCACCAACCCCCCATTGTACTTTTTTGGCTTCTTCGTGTATGGCTTTGCCATTTTTCTGGTGGGTAAAGTATTGAACCAAATCTAAAACCAAAAGAAAACTTCCCTGAATTACCAAACTATTCCCAAATCCAATATTCCGGTCGTTCTGCAACCGTAGCCCTTTTTCTTTCATATATAAACCCGTCATAATGTATCCAATATCTAGTCCGGAATTCAGTAACAACAGTTTTTCAACGGTTTTTTGTTCCTGTAGGAGGTCTGCAGGCGTAATTTTTTGTTTAAGCTGCATTTTTAAGGCCCAAATACCCAATCCTGCAATTGCCAGGTTTACTGTATTCCAATAGGCATTCATTTGATGCAGGTAACGGGTACTTCCGGTGGTATTGGTGGCAGAAATGCTCCCCTGAACAATATTGGCTGCTGCCCATGAGCCCAGCACATACAAATGATTTTGATTGATGGTTAGCCTCCGCTTGTTTAGCGAGTCCCAAACATTGTTTTGAGCCTTTACAAAAGGCCCCATCAGCAGCAGGCAGCAAACAAAAGAAATAGTTGAATAGCGCATAATTATGTTAAGTTTTCAGATAAATCTGGCAGGTAAACCCCGATTGCCTTAGTATGGTGTCAAATTGTTTACCTTTGACGGCTCAAAAAAGATGTGTCAAATTGTCGTTTCCGGCAATTCAGCACCTTTTTTGGCTACACAATTGAATCTATCAAAGAATTAAAAAAATATGTTCAAATTTATCTCAAAGTTATTGGGCGGCAGCAAAAGTGAAAAAGATGTTCAGAAAATAATGCCGGTAGTTCAACAGGCGCTTTCATTTGGAGAGCCCTTGTCTGGTATAAGCAATGATGCACTTCGAAATAAAACTGCTGAATTTAAGGCTCGTATCCAGGCTCACCTGGCTTCTATAGATGCCGAAATATTAGAATTGAAAACGGCTGCTGAGCAATTGCCAGTAGAAGATATTCATGGAAGAGATGAAATTTATCGCAACATTGATAAGCTGAAAAAAGAACGGGATAAAAAAATAGAAGAAATTCTATTTACCATTCAGCCCGAAGCTTTTGCCGTTGTTAAAGAAACTGCCCGCCGATTTACCCAGCAAACTGAATTGCGCAGCACGGTTACTCAGTTAGATCGTGATTTATCTGTTCGTAAACCCTACATTACTATTCAGGGTAACGAGTCTGTTTTTAGCAATAGCTGGACGGCCGGTGGAGGAAAGATTACCTGGAATATGGTACATTATGATGTGCAGCTGATTGGGGGTTCCGTTTTACATCAGGGAAAGATTGCCGAAATGGCTACCGGTGAAGGTAAAACATTGGTATCTACCTTACCCGCCTACTTGAATGCGCTGGCCGGAGAAGGGGTTCACATAGTAACTGTAAACGATTACCTAGCAAAAAGAGATAGTGAGTGGAACGGTCCTTTATTCGAATGGCTCGGTTTACGGGTTGATTGTATTGATAAGCATGAGCCCAACAGCGAAGCCCGTCGCAATGCCTATCTGGCTGATATTACCTATGGAACCAATAACGAATTTGGTTTCGATTACCTGCGCGATAACATGGTACATGCACCCGAAGAAATGGTGCAGCGCAAACACCATTTTGCTATGGTAGATGAGGTGGATAGTGTATTGATTGATGATGCCCGTACCCCCTTGATTATTTCCGGCCCAGTAGGGCATGTTACTGGTGAACAACAGTTTTTTGAACTAAAACCCCGGATTGAAAAACTGGTGGATGCGCAGAAAAGAGCGGCCAATCAATTTTTAAATGAAGCTCGCAAAAAAATTGCCGACGGAAACGACGATCCAAAAGATGGTGGATTGGCTTTATTCAGAGCACACAGAGGATTACCCAAAAATAGTGCCCTGATTAAATTTTTAAGTGAACCAGGTATTCGGGTGATTTTGCAGAAAACCGAAAATTATTACCTCGCCGATCAGTCGAAGGAAATGCCCAAAGCCGATGAAGAACTCTATTTCTATATTGAAGAGAAAAATAATTCGGTTGAGCTTACAGAAAAAGGGATTCAACTAATTACACGTGCTGGGGAAGATACTCAGTTTTTTGTGCTGCCCGATATCAGCATGTCGTTATCCGCAGTAGAAACCGAATTAAATATAACTGCCGAAGATAAAATTCACCGCAAAGAAGCTATCATTAACGAATATTCAGTTAAGGCCGATCGTATACATACGGTACATCAGTTGTTAAAAGCATATACCCTATTTGATAAAGATGTGGAGTATGTTGTGATGGATGGATCCGTAAAAATAGTAGATGAACAAACCGGACGTATTCTCGATGGCAGAAGATACTCTGATGGATTACACCAGGCAATTGAAGCCAAGGAAAATGTAAAAATTGAAGCCGCCACGCAAACCTATGCCACAGTAACTCTGCAGAATTATTTCAGGATGTACCATAAATTGGCGGGTATGACGGGTACTGCCGAAACAGAAGCGGCTGAGCTATGGGATATTTACAAGTTAGATGTGGTAAGTATACCAACCAATGTACTGGCTATTCGGAAAGACGAAGAAGATTTATTGTTCAAAACTAAGCGCGAGAAATTTAAAGCGGTAATTGAGGAGATTATCCGTTTGCGCGAAGCCAATCGTCCGGTGTTGGTGGGTACCACTTCCGTTGAAGTAAGTGAATTGCTCAGCCGTATGTTGAACCAAAACAAAGTACCTCACAACGTGCTCAACGCCAAACAACACGCTAGGGAAGCACAAATTGTAGTAGAAGCGGGCTTTGCAGGGGCTGTAACCATTGCCACCAATATGGCAGGTCGTGGTACCGATATTAAACTGGGGCCGGGTGTAAAGGAAGCGGGCGGACTGGCCATTCTGGGAACAGAAAGGCATGAATCTAGAAGGGTAGACCGCCAGTTGAGAGGTAGAGCGGGTCGTCAGGGAGATCCGGGGTCTTCACTATTTTTTGTTTCACTCGAAGATGATTTGATGCGGATGTTTGGTAGTGAGCGGATAGCCAAAGTGATGGATTTTGCTGGATACAAAGAAGGGGAAGTGATTCAAGAGCGCATGATTACCAAATCTATTGAGCGAGCGCAGAAAAAAGTTGAAGAAAACAATTTCGGAATTCGGAAGCGTTTGCTGGAATATGATGACGTAATGAATAAACAGCGAACCGTAATATACACTAAACGAAATCACGCATTGTTTGGAGAAAGACTTGCCCTCGATTTAGATACTGCTTTTTACTCTGTTGCAGAAGAACAAGTGGCTGCTTATAAAGACATGAATGATTTTGAGGGATTCCGCCTTGCTGTTATTGTGAACTTTGGAATTGATGTTCCTTTTTCTGAAGCCGAAATGAACAAAGGGTCACATGCTGCTTTAGCTGAAAAATTATACCTGGCTGCCATCAGTTCTTATGAGAGAAAAAAGGCGGATATGAGCAAGCAGGCAATTCCTGTATTCAATAATATTCGTGTTCAACAGGGGCGCAAAATAGATAATGTAGTGGTGCCATTTACCGATGGCAGAAAAATGATACAGGCCTTGGCTAATCTGCAACTAACCTTAGATTCAAAAGGGCAGGAACTGGCCAATGCCTTAGAAAGAACAGTTGCCCTTGCCTTTATTGATGATGCATGGAAAGAGCATCTGAGGGCTATGGATGATCTAAAGCAAAGCGTACAAACGGCTACCTACGAACAAAAAGATCCCCTGGTTATTTATAAGATGGAAGCTTTTGAACTCTTTCGCAGAATGGATGCAGCGGTAAACCGCGATATGGTTCAGTTTCTTTGTCATGCCAGTATTCCACTCAACGATGGCGATGAATTGAAAGAAGGGCGGCAGGAAAAAACCGATATGAGTCAAATGAATACCAGCAAAATGGACATAGATGGTGCGCCAACTGAAAATGAATATTTTGATCCTTCTGCTACCAAGCAACAACCGGTAGTGGCGGCTCCTAAAATTGGTAGAAATGATCCTTGCCCCTGTGGTAGCGGCAAAAAATTTAAAGCATGCCACGGGAGGGAGGTATAATAGTTGTTGGTTGTAAATAAAGGATTATGCAGTTGAATCACCTGATTGATCATACCCTGCTTAAGCCCACTACGCTGGTGAAGGATATCGATCAATTGTGTAACGAAGCCAAAGAATATGGTTTTGCCGCAGTATGTGTTCCCCCGCCTTTTGTAAAAATGGCAAAAGAACATTTGGTAAACAGTAAAGTGAAAGTGGCCACTGTAATTGGCTTTCCATTTGGATATGCTGCCATTGAAGCCAAGATTGCCGAAGTGGTGCTCGCAATGGTAGATGGTGCCGATGAATTGGATGTGGTTGCCAATATCCTAGCTATCAAAAATCAGGATTGGGGGTTGATTGCGAATGAAATCAATCATATCCTACCAATTATCCACGCTAAAAATCGGGTTGTTAAAATAATTATAGAGTCGGGCGTGTTAACCCAGGATGAAATTATTGCTTGTTGTGATATTTATGGAGCTGCAGGAATTGATTTTTTAAAAACATCCACCGGATATGCCGAAAAAGGGGCTTCGGTTGAAGATGTGGTTCTTTTTAGAAAACATTTGCCAGATGCGGTTCAGATTAAGGCTTCGGGTGGAATTCGCAACTATGCACTTGCCAAAGCATTGGTAGATGCAGGTGCCACTCGCTTGGGAACCAGTTCAGGTGTAGCTATTGTAGAAGGAGAAACGAATCAATCGAACAACTACTGATTACTCATTTTAAAAGTGCATTATGAAAGGGATTTTATCAGCTATTCTAGGGTTTGCCAGTTGTTTCATCGGCTTATCCGCAAAAGCAGCGGATACTACCATAGTAATAAAAGATCCTCGGTTAGAAGTGCTTTCTCAGAAGCAGCGCATTATCAACCAGAAATTATCCATGATGGCCGGCAACGGACTATACAAAGGATTTCGCATTCAGGTAATTAGCACCAATAAGAGGGAAGAAGCCATGCGAATCAAATCAGAATTATTGTCCAACTTTCCCGATCATAAAGCTTATACCATCTATCAGAGCCCCAATTTTAAAGTACGAATCGGTAACTTTATTCGAAGAGAGGAGGCCGACAAATTAAAAATTCTATTGAATAAGTTTTATCCACAGGGAGTTTATATTGTGGAAGATGCGGTAGAATATAATCCCCGGGAAGATGAACTCCCCGTTAATTGAAGCGTATGTTAGCTGAGAAAATACAAACACTTGCCAGAAAATATGCCGATGAATTTATACAGGTTCGGCATCACTTACATGCCCATCCTGAGCTAAGTTATCAGGAGTTTGCAACCAGTATTTTTGTGCAGGAAAAACTAACCGAAATAGGCATACCCTTCCAGGTAATTTCCGAAACCGGCGTAGTAGCAATTGTTGAAGGAAAGAACCCCAGTAAAAGGGTATTGGCACTCCGGGCTGATATGGATGCCCTTCCCATTCAAGAAGAAAATGAAGTACCTTATCGCTCAGTAAACAATGGGGTAATGCATGCTTGTGGTCATGATGTGCATACAACTTTATTATTGGGAGCAGCTAAAATTTTAACTGAGTTGAAAGACGAATGGGAGGGAACCTTAAAGCTGATATTTCAGCCGGGCGAGGAGAAGAATCCGGGTGGTGCAAGTTATATGATTCGCGATGGGGTGTTAGAAAATCCAGCTCCCCAGGGAATCATTGCCCTGCATGTTCATCCGGGATTGGATGTTGGAAAGCTGAGTTTTAGAAAAGGCAGGGTAATGGCAAGTGCCGATGAAATATACATTACCATTAAGAGCAAAGGCGGACATGCAGCTGCCCCTCACTTAACGGCAGATACGGTATTAATTGCAGCACAATTGGTGGTTAGTTTGCAACAAATTATATCCAGAAACAACAATCCGGTATCTCCTTCTGTGCTATCCATTTGTTCTATTCAAGGAGGAAATGCCACCAACGTAATTCCCAGTGAGGTAAAAATGATGGGCACATTTCGGGCTATGGATGAAACTTGGCGATATAAGGCACACGACCTGATCAGAAAACAAGCAACCGGTTTGGTAGAAGGAATGGGTGCCGAACTTGACCTACATATCGATATTGGGTACCCAACGGTAGATAATGATCCGGCTTTTACTCACTTAGTTTGGAAACAAGCGGCTACCTGGATGGGTGCCCCCAATGTGTTAGAAACAGAGTTGCGTATGGGCGCCGAAGATTTTGGATATTATTCTCAGCAAATACCAGGATGCTTTTTTAGAATTGGAGTACGTAACGAAGAAAAGGGTATTATACATCAGGTGCATACGCCCCGCTTTAATATTGATGAAAGGGCAATTGAAAAAGGAATCGGTGTTATGGCCTGGCTTGGCGCTACCGTATTTCCTCAATCCGTTAACTAATCGGTTGGTGAACGAATATTTGTTTACTTTGTAGTAGATTATTGAGATGATTATAATTTTTCCTTACCGGAACGAAAATCTAGTAAATGGCGAAGCAAACTGACTTACGAAGAGAACAGGCACTCGAATACCATGCAGGCGGAAGACCAGGCAAAATAGAAGTGGTTCCTACCAAGGAAGCCAAAACCCAGCGGGACCTTTCGCTTGCTTATAGCCCCGGAGTAGCAGAGCCCTGTAAAGAAATTGCTGCAAATCGTGAAGATGTTTATAAATATACTGCCAAAGGAAATCTGGTGGCGGTAATTACGAATGGCACGGCTGTTTTAGGCTTGGGCGACATCGGACCAGAAGCAAGTAAGCCGGTTATGGAAGGGAAAGGAGTATTATTTAAAATTTTTGCCGACATTGATGTTTTTGACATTGAGATCGATGAAAAAGATCCGGAAAAATTTGTGCAAATTGTAAAATCCCTTGGACCCACTTTCGGTGGAATTAATTTAGAAGATATCAAAGCTCCGGAATGCTTTTACATAGAGCAACAACTCCGCGAGCAAATGAATATTCCGGTGATGCACGACGATCAGCATGGTACGGCTATCATCAGCAGTGCAGCCTTGCTGAACGCTTTGGAGTTACAAAAGAAAAAAATCGAGAAGGTTCGTTTTGTGGTGAACGGTGCCGGCGCTGCAGCCTTAGCTTGCGTTCAGCTATATATTGCGTTGGGAGCGAAGTACAATAATTTTATTCTTTTTGATAAAGAGGGGGTTATCCATCAAAAAAGAACAGACTTGGGTGATATTCAGCGAAAGTTTGCAGTAGAAAAATCAGACTGGACACTCGATAAGGCCATGAAGGATGCCGATGTGTTTTTGGGACTATCCGTGGGCAACGTAGTTTCAACTGATATGATCAAATCAATGGCAAAAAATCCCATAGTTTTTGCCATGGCCAATCCGGATCCTGAAATTTCTTATGAGTTGGCTACTTCGGTTCGGAAAGATATTATCATGGCTACCGGAAGGTCGGATTATCCCAATATGGTAAACAATGTACTCGGGTTTCCTTATATATTTCGGGGAGCACTGGATGTTCGGGCACGGCAGATCAATGAGCCCATGAAACTGGCTGCAGTTAAGGCATTGGCAAACCTAGCCAAATCGCCGGTTCCGGATATCGTGAATATGGCATACAATCAGCAGAACATGGCTTTCGGTCCGGAATATATTATACCTAAGCCACTAGATCCTCGATTATTAGCCGCAGTAGCACCGGCCGTTGCACAAGCTGCCATGGACAGTGGGGTGGCGCAAAAGAATATCACCAATACAGAAGCATATCAACTGGAATTAAATAAACGACTCGGGCTGGATAATCAACTGATGCGTGTGATTAGCAATAAAGCTCGAAAAGATCCAAAGCGCCTGTTGTTTGCTGAAGCAGATAACCAGAAAATATTAAAAGCTGCCAGCATCTTGTATGATGAAGGAACTGCCTATCCGATTTTATTGGGTGATCCTTTAAAGATTAATAAGATTGCTGAAGACAATAATATCGACTTATCTGATATTCCTATCATCGATCCGCGCAGCGACGAGCAAGAGGCTAAACGTGAATTTTATGGTCAACTCTTCTTTAAAAAACGTCAGCGAAAGGGAGTGAATCACTACGAGAGCATGAAGATGATGAAGGATCGCAACCATTTTGGATGTATGATGGTGGAAACAGGCGATGCGGATGCCATGTTAAGTGGACTAACAAAAAATTATGCAGAAGCGATTCGTCCGGCACTACAAATTATTGGAACGGAAGAAGGGGTGAAAAAAATTGCTGGAATGTATCTGCTACTCACCAAAAAGGGACCCTTATTTCTCGCAGATACAACGGTAAACTTCAATCCCACTGCAGAAGAATTGGCCGATATTGCCCAGATGGTTGCCAAAGA
>Ga0114981_10002720_pt1 | contig 11340 bp, 9 predicted proteins | sample S_140806_MF_Meta_FD_87028 | JGI IMG/M metagenome (GOLD analysis project Ga0114981, IMG submission 87028) | Freshwater microbial communities from Lake Simoncouche, Canada to study carbon cycling - S_140806_MF_MetaG | ecosystem: Environmental > Aquatic > Freshwater > Lake | place: Lake...
CAGGACTTTCGGCTTTTCGGCCTTGGCTGAGCCAGTGGTAGCAGCCACAGAAGAGGAAGCGGAGGAGGACGAGGAGGACGAGGAGGAGGACAAGGAGGAGGAGGTGGTGGTGGTGGTGGTGGTGGTGGTGGTGGCAGCGGCGGTGGTGGCAGCGGCGGTAGTGGTGGCAGTGGTGGCAGCGGTGATGGTGGTGTGGTTGGGCTGGTAGCATACGATGTCGGCGCCGGTTACGATGTCGACGCCGGTGCCGATGCGGATGCGTTGGCCGTCTTGTCCGAGTGCGACCAGGTCGAGGCCGTGGTGGAGATGGTCAAGCGCCACCGCGACGGGCCCGCTGCGGTGCTCGAGCAGGCCTGCCGGGCGCTGTGCAGCATCACGGCCAACAACAACGACAACCAGGTCAAGTGTGGCATGGCTGGCGGGGTCGAGGCCGTGGTGGAGGTGGTCAAGCGCTACCGCGATGTACCCGCTGCGGTGGTCGAGGCGGCCTGCTTGGCGCTGCGCAGCATCACGGCAAACGACGACAACGAGGTCAAGTGCGGCGTTGCTGGCGGGGTCGAGGCCGTGGTGGAGGTGGTCAAGCGCTACCGCGATGTACCCGCTGCGGTGGTCGAGGCGGCCTGCTGGGCGCTGCATAACATCACGGTCAACGCCGCCAATCAGGTCAAGTGCGGCATGGCTGGCGGCTGCGAGGTGGTGGTGGAGGTGGTCAAGCTCTACCGCGACGGAACGGATGCGGTGCTCGAGGCTGCTTGCTGGGCGCTGCGCAGCATCACGACTGACGCCGCCAATCAGGCCAAGTGTGGCATGGCTGGCGGCTGCGAGGCCGTGGTGGAGGTGGCCAAGCGCTACCGCGATGTACCCGCTGCGGTGCTCGAGGCGGCCTGCTGGGCGCTGCGCAACATCACGGTCAACGCTGACAATCAGGTCAAGTGCGGCATGGCTGGCGGTGTCGAGGCCGTGGTGGAGGTAGTCAAGCACTACCGCGACGGGCCTGTTGCGGTGGTTAAGGCTGCCTGCCGGGCGCTGCGCAACATCACGGCCAACGACGACAACGAGGTCAAGTGCGGCGTTGCTGGCGGGGTCGAGGCCGTGGTGGAGCTTGTCAAGCACTACCGCGACGGGCCCGCTGTGGTGGTCGAGGCTGCCTGCATCGCGTTGCGTAACATCACGGTCTACGCCGACAACAAGGTAAAGTGCGGCATGGCTGGCGGCTGCGAGGTGGTGGTGGAGGTGGTCAAGCGCTACCGCGACTGGCCCGCTGCGGTGCTCGAGGTGGCCTGCTGGGTGCTGCGCAACATTACGGCCAAAAACGCCGACAACAAGGTCAAGTGCGGCATGGCTGGCGGGGTCGAGGCCGTGGTGGAGGTGGCCAAGCGCTACCGCGACGGGCCGGCTGCGGTGCTCAACCAGGCCCGCAGGGCGCTGGTCAGCATCACGGCCAACAACGCTGACAATCAGGTAAAGTTCGGCATGGTCGGCGGGGTCGAGGTCGTGGTGGAGGTGGTCGACGACGGGCCCGCCGGGGCCCGAGGCGGCCGGTCGGGCGCTGCGCAACATCACGACCAACGCTGACAACAAGGTCGAGTGCGGCATGGCTGGCGGGGCCGAGGCCGTGCGGCGGGTGGTTGCTCGGCTTTCGGACGCGACGGCATCATGGGCGTGTATTTTGAGGTCTTAAAATTAAACGCAACGCTTGCATTGGTCTTTGCGGTTCGTACCTTACGTACGCCATGCCCGCGTTGGTTGTCGTGGTATGCATGGTATGCATGGTATGTCATCTCGTGTGGTACTGGTACCATTGGTAAGGTGGTACGAATAGTCGGTACATACACGTTTACCACGATGATAAACACCGTGGTAGTGGTGGTGCCGCGGGTGGTGGTGTAGCGGGTGGTGGTGGTGGTGGTGGTGGTGGTGGTGGTGGTGCCGCGGGTGGTGGTGTAGCGGGTGGTGGTGGTGGTGGTGCCGCGGGTGGTAGTCTGCTATTTTGACTAGTATAGATAGTATAGCCATTGCCAGACTCGTGCTGCCTACATTTTGGTGTTGTGCATAAAACGTCTAATAATCAATCAACAAAACCAAACAAAACGAACCAAACAACCAGACCAACCAAACCAGCCAGCCGTAATTGTAAAAACATGCATGAATCCGACATCACGCCCGACATCACGCCGGGCTCGTCGGGCTCGTCGGGCTCGTTCGACAGCCCAGACGAGGCCAAGTCGAACCGTGAAATCCACCAGCATTTGAAAGCCATTCGTGACTTGGTGATGCAGGACCAGCCGAGCGAAGACCACGAAGAGCTGAAGCAGTCGTTTGCGCTGTACTTGCGCCAGGAAGTCGACAAGCTGCGGGTCGGCGCGTCGATTGCGCAGAACCGTCTGGACTTGTTGACCAAGGCGTCGCGCATGATGCTGATTACTGTGGCTGGCATCGGCATTCTGTCGCAGCTGTACCAGCTAGTGGCAGACGCCGCGCTGCTGACTAACTTGACTGAGCAAGACCACAGCAGCGCGCTGGTGGTAGTCGTGCCGCCTGCTGTGCTCAACGCCTTGTCGACCCTGCTGGTGATTGTGCTGAAACAGCTGGGTGTGGTGGAGCGCGCCTCGGAGCTGGCAGTGGTCAAGCGCGACGCCGACGTGGTGGTTGCCAAGATGACGTCGCTGGAACACTCGGTCAGCAACGTGAGCACGCGCACCGAGCTGGACGAGCTGCACGCCGTTTACGGCGGCGAGCTGACGACGCTGAAAACAGACGTGTCGAGCAAGCTCAACACGCACCTGCGCCAAGAAGACCAGGCCAAGCTTGCCAGCACCTACCGCCGCATCATGCTGTCGGACTTGGCCGACACGGCCGACTTTGAGCGCATCCGCAGGATGATTGTTGGTGATGCCAACACTGCCAACACTGGCGGCGATGCCAGCACTGGCGGCACTGGCGGCAATGCCAACACTGCCAACACTGATGCTTCCCGCCAAGACATTGAAGCAGAAATCCAGGCGTTTGGCCGGACAAACCAGTCCGACCAATCAGACCAAACAAGCAGGTTTGGCTGCTGCGAGTGCTTGGCTGCTCTTTGAAAGAAAAATACATTCTAAACATTATTCAACCGAAAAAAGTCTGTCGTAGTACCTGCCAAGTAACGAATAACAAAACAACCAAACAACCAAACAACCTGTCCAAACCTTTTTCCGAGCTCTTCCAAGATTTTTTCCAAGAGCTTTTCCAAGACCTTTTCCAAAGCCTTACCAAGCATGGGCCAGTGTGCGTCTGCCCCGGTGGCTACTGCGGTCCTTTGTGAGGACGAGAAATCCGAGCCGGCGCCGGAGTGTTGCCAGATGTCCCACCCAGAGCTGCGCGCCATGCTGCTTCGCTACGACCACATGTTGAAAAGTCTGCACCAAGTGGACCCGGACAACGCCTCGATGGCAAACATGTGCGCAAGCGTCGTTGCGGCGTTCTGCCGGTTCGACTGCCCCGGCTTCGTCACTGGCGACGACGTCGATCTTGCGATTGACTGCCTGACGCGCATGTGCATGCACACTGGACTGCGGAACTACGCTGTCGCCGCTGTCAAGGCAAACAGAACGGCGTTTGACTCGCCTCTGCTGGAATGCTTCTTGAAGGCGCATCTCATGCGCGTGGTCGAGGCTGCTGCCTAGTCGTGTGGTTTAGTTGGTTTATCGGGTTTATTGGGTTTATTGGGTTTATTGGGTTTATTGGGTTTATTGGGTTTATTGGGTTTATTGGGTTCATTTGGTTTAGTTTAAATAACACGATCCACAACTGTTTTGGCGCAGCGAGTCAGCCACCAATGCGTTCCTGCTTGAACAGCAATGCGCGGTGTGGATGTTTGGCTCGACCAACAGCCCGGTGGCCAGCTGCAAACAGACAGGCAGAGCGTGTTGTCATCTGGCAAAGTCTGGTACTGTGACAAATCCAATCACAAATGGGTATCCAAGGCCTGTTGGCGAATCGCCAAAAAGTTTGTTTGAAGGTTTGAAACTGTCAAACAAGCCAAACGAGTGTAACTTGTTGCTGCATGCTACCAAGTTGGTTAACTAACATACATACATTTGTACTGCGCGGTGCCAACCTCGCCAGCCTCACCAACCACACCAGCCTCACCAACCACACCAACCACACCAACCACACCAACCACACCAGCCTCACCAACCACACCAACCACACCAACCACACCAACCACACCAACCACACAGATTTGGTTGCTACACAAAAAGACAGTTTGCCGTTTGGAATTTAACGTCCTCCGACGGGTTCGGACAAGTTCTTCAATTGGGTGGACAAGAATGCCAAACAACTGCTAAACTAGCCCGATCAAATATACTTTTTGAAACTTTGTGTTGCTGCGTGCAAACTTGAAAGTTGGACATCCAAGATGGTATTTAAAGGCATGTGGGCATTTATACAATGCAAATTCAAACCAAATCACACGAACCAAACTACCAAACTACCAAACAAGCCAAACTACCAAACATGGATGTGTTGCTGCATGCTACCAAGTTGGTTAAATAACATGCATACATCTGTACTGCGGTGCCAACCTCGCCAGCCTCACCGACCACACCAACCACACCAACCACACCAAACACACATATTCGGTTGCTACACAAAAAGACAGTTTGCCGTGGAGTTTAGCGTCCTCCGACGTTTGGAATTTAACGTCCTCCGACGGGTTGGACAAGTTCTTCAATTGAATGGAAAAGACCAAGCAACTGCGAAAACTAGCCCGAAACAAATATATTTTTGTATTTGGGTTGCTGCGTGCAAACTTGAAAGTTGGACATCCAAGATGGTATCTAAAGGCATGTAGGCATTTTTACAATGCAATTTCGAACCGATTTAGACATTAGACTACCAAACAGCCAAACGATTAAACTAACAAACTACCAAACTACCAAACTACCAAACTACCAAACTACCAAACATGGATGTGTTGCGCTTGCTGCCGTCTTGGTTGGCCGAAGTTGTCGGACTCGTAAAGCCTTGCACGAATGTGCCGACCACATCGGCGCCAACTATGCCAACCATGCCAACCATGCAAACCAAACCATGCCAACCGTGCCAACGCCGGCACTTGACGAGCCAAGCCAGCCAAGCCAGCCAAGCCAGCCAAGCCAGCCAAGCCAGCCAAGCCAGCCAAGCCAGCCAAGCCAGCCAAGCCAGCCAAGCCAGCCAGTCAGGCAGGCTGGAAGCTAAGCCGCACAAGACGCTGTGGGTGTGCTACTTGGTGCGACAGAAAAACTCTGCAATCACCGCGAGGCTGCCAGACAATCGCAGGCTGTGCGAGCTGAAAAAGAAAAAGAACCCAGTGCTGTATTGGCTGGCCCAAGTAGCCACAACGCCACTGTTGGTTCAGATCGAGCTGTCTGGGAGCAAGCATTCAAAGTGTTTGCTGGCCGGCACGGTGTTGGCAGTGCACAACCAGCGCGGTATGATAAGCGTCACGGGCTGCTCGACCTACATCTGGGCAGTGCCAAGTCGGAATGCTGTGCCTGGAAAGGCTGTGCTGTTTGAGGTGTTTGTCGAGCATGGTATGGTTGTCGCAAAAGACATCGTTTTGCTCAACTAATATTTTGAACCGAAACCAAACAACAAACAACCAATCCAACAAATTCGACAAACAACCGATCCAAACCAACAACCAACAAACCGACCAAACCGACCAAACCGACCAATAGACCAATCCAACCGATTCAAACATGAACTTTGACGAGGATTTCGTCGAAAGCGACCGGACCTATATTCTTGCATGCTGCCAACTGTTGGCGAAAAATGATCAGTTTGAGTTTTCGATTCGTGCCATGCGAAGCTACCGCTTGGCCGTGCAACGCTACCACGACGTGGCTGTCTGGGTGACTAACCCGTCGTGTCGCTTGTACTACACGGGTTTTGACAACATTGCGACATTCCAGCAACTGTACGAGGCATTCAGTCACGCTTGGAGTGACGACAACTACTCGGAAGCCAGCGAGAATGCTGCCTACATGAATGCAAGTTTTCTGAAGCAAGCGTTTGCAAAAACACGCAAAGAAATGTGGCATGGCGATGTGGACGCGCTGGGACAACAACTGTCCAATTTGAATGTTGGCTGACTTGTTGGTGTTGTCGGTGTTGTTGGTGTTGTTGGTGATGTTGGTGGTGCTAGTTTTGTTAAACTAAAATTCCGAACCGAAACAGCAACAACAACAACAACAACAAACAACAACAAACAAAACCAAAACAGCAACTATTTCAGCCGACCTGCCTGCGCCAACCAACATGGACCAGCTTGTTGAAGTTTGCCAGATTGTTGAAGTTTGCAAGTATTGGGAGCAACGCGAGCAGTCCGAGTTTGCTGTTCGTGCCATGCAAAAGTACCGCTGCTTATGCGACGCTGAAAAGCAAGACAATAGCTTCATCTACTGCGGCTTTGCAACAGCAAAGAGCTTTCAGCGTCTGTCACTCCTGTTTCGATACTACTATTTTGATGGCAATGATGATACCATCAAAGCTGCACACCTGCTGGAAAAAGCACTTGCAGAAACGCGCAAAGAAATGTGGAATCCCAATGTGGACGCGCTGGGACAGCATCTGTCCAATTTGAATGTCGGCTGACTGGTTTGGTGGTGTTGGTGGTGTTGGTGGTGTTGGTGGTATTGGTGGTATTGGTGGTGTTGGTGGTGTTGGTGGTATTGGTGGTTTTGCCGGTTTTTGAACCGAAACAACAACCATAAACGAACAAAACCTAAACACCAACTATTTTGGTCCACTTTGACGCAACCATTCAACCAACCAGCATGGACCGGATTGTTAAAGTTTGCAACTTTTGGGCGCAACACGAGCAGTCCGAGTTTGCTGTTCGTGTAATGCACAAGTACAGCTGCTTGTGTGACGCTGATTCATTCCCATGCATCCACTACGGCTTTGCAACAGCAAAGAGCTTTCAGCATCTGTCACTCCTATTTCGCTGCTGCGACCACTGCGATGCAGCCAGGAAAGCTGCACGCTTGTTGGAAAAAGCACTTGCAGAAACGCGCAACTTTGATGTCAACGTACTCGAACAGAAGCTAGGCGATTTGCATGTAAAGTAACTCGCCAAAAATACAGTCTGCCTGTGAAGTTTAGCGTCCTTCTGACGTTTTGTGTGTTAAACAAAGTTTAACAACTATCATCCTTTGTTGCTGCATGCAAACTTGATAGTCAGCCAGCCGAGTTGACATCTAAATACAGCTGTACAATATTTAGGCTTTGAACCAATCAGTATTTGTCAGTGTTGCCGTCTGATAACTTACAGACTTGATAACTAATTTTTTTGGTTATGTTATCATTGATAACTTACAGACGCTTGATAACCAGAGTTAAGTTATCAAAATAAAGTACGTGCCGGTCCATGGATGGTGCTAGGTAGTACCATGGTAGCCATAAGGTAGAGTGCGTACTACATTGCATAGCACACGTGGTCGGATAACTTTGATAACTTCATGATAACTAACTTACTTGTCAGGTTATCGTGTGCATGATAACTTAAACTTAAAAACGAGTTATCAACAACACTGGTATTTGTTTCACGAAAATTCGACCGACATTTCGAAACTTGCAGACTGTCATGACTGTTTGTTTAGTCTTTTACACAAACCTACTCATCTGACCCGACCTACCCGACCTACCCGACCTACCCGACCTACCCGACCTACCCGACCTACTCGACCTACCCGACCTACCGACCTATCCTACCAGAACAACATGCTGTACTGGTCAGCCATGCTTGTCATGCACGCCTGGCTGGCAAATTTAGTGACTGCCCAGAAACAGCTGGTCGAGTGCCTGGTTCGACCTGCCCAGCCCGATTCGACCAGGCCGCCCAAAAAGCGAGCCAGGACCAGCAAGTTGTTGCGAGTCGAATTTGCCTTTTCTGGCAAGCCTTTGACGAGCATTTCAGCAGACTTGCCTGCCTGCTCAGCCGACACTGCGAGCTTTGTTGCCAATCTGCAAGACCAGATAGCCAAAAAGCTCGACGAAATTGCGCCCGTGGGATGCACAACATTGGGTCACGACGTGCGGTTGTTTTGTGGCCACAACGGACCAGAGTTGACTTGGCCAGAACTGGCGTTGCTTCCGCACCAGCCGAACCAGCCGAACCAGCCGTACTTGCCACCCGCGGAATCCCAAACGGCTTTGGCACGACTGGCTTCTGGCTCGGTTTTGGTGGCGGTGCGGTCTGATGTTGGCAGCCAAGCACTGACAAGGTTCAGAACACACTGTGGTACGTTGTGTGGATTGTGGATTGTGGATTGTGGATTGTGGATTGTGGATTGTGGATTGTGGATTGTGGATTGTGGATTGTGGATTGTGTGGATTCGTATACATGCTGACCAGTCGTTTGTTCTATTATGTTCATTCTGGCAGTCTCGGGATGGACGCGACGAGACATTACTGCAGAGACAACCGCGTTGATGGTGGACAACGCCTTGCCCGGTAAGGCTGCGTTGCCGAAATGGAAACAAGCTGCCAAAAGTTTTGGTATGTGGCTGGCGGTTTGGCTGGCGGTTTGGCCGGGCAGGTTGGTATGTTTGTTGATTACTATTACGATGACCCAGGCCCGATTTGCCCAGCACTATGCTACATGGCGAACATGACCCACGTAATCTTGCGGAATGTTCGATTGTCAGGTTAGCAATTATGTGCACATTTTCATCTGGTTTGACTGGTTTGACTGGTTTGACTGGTTTGACTGGTTTGACTGGTTTGACTGGTTTGACTGGTTTGAACTGGTTTGAACTGGTTTGACTGGTTTGACTGGTTTGAACTGGTTTGAACTGGTTTGACTGGTTTGACTGGTTAGCATGAAACCGATTCGGTGTGTTGGCAGGCAGCATTTGCACGGAACTTGGCCTCATGGTCAACCTGGTGCACCTCAAGCTGCACCAAAACCGATTGACGGGTACGTGTTGTCGATGCTTGGCGGGATTGGAAGGTAGTACGATTGCGATTCTTACATGTCTGTTGCTGGCAGGCAACATCCCCACCGAATTCGGCCAGCTGATCAACATGCAGTACCTTGCTTTAGATTGGAACTTGCTGACCGGTAGGTGCATTTGCCAGGTTAGCCAGGTTAGCCAGAGCCAGGTTAGTTAGTCTTGCGTGCGCACCTGATGGCAGAAAGTACCCTGGTTGTGCTGCAAACACTGAATTGGCTTGGTTGGTTACCTACTGAAAATTGCTGATTGGCTGACAGGGAGCATCCCCACAGAACTCGGCAAGCTGGTCAACATGACGCACCTGTTGATGACTAGCAACAAATTGAACGGTAGGCTGGTTGGCTGTTAGGCCGGCGTTGCGCATTGGGTCTGTTTTCTGGCATGGTAATCTTACTTGCTTTGAAAACTTTTGGCAGGAAGCATCCCAACTGAACTTGGCCAGCTCACAAACGTGAAGGTCCTGTTTCTGGGGAGGAACCAATTGGACGGTAGGCTGGTATGCTGGTATGCTGGTATGCTGGTATGCTGGTAGGCTAACTTTGCGCCGGGATTCAAGTATGGTACTTTTAATTGGAAACGTTATTTGTGCTGGCAGGTACTATCCCCACCGAACTTGGCCAGCTGATGAACTTGTCTTGCGCTTGTCTCAACGACAACGAATTGAGCGGTACGCTGGTGCAACTTTGCGTAGTCAACCCAAGTTGTCAACAAGCGACGAGACAAGTTCATCAGCTGCCCAAGTTCTGTGTCACGCGATGCTTACCTGCTACAATGTGCTTGGCAGGCACAATCCCCTTTGAGTTGGGCCAGTGCACCAAGCTGCGTATCCTCCAACTCAGCCACAATCAGTTGGATGGTAAGTTTCAGTGATGTATTTTTGCGCTTGTCGGAAAGCTGCCATGATATGCACCGGTGTGTCTAACTGTGTCGAGCGTTGTTTACTTTGCGCACAGGTCAACATGAGTTCGACAAGTTTATGAAGACGCAAGTGGTTGCATGCGACTGCCAGATAGAGTGACAACTTGGCAACCCGGCAACCCGGGCTGGCCAAGCCTGCCAAAGCCTGGCAAGCCTGGCAAGACCAAAACATCAAAGTCTGGTCGATCTTCAAACATTAAAAATACTCGACCGATATTTATGGTTTTGCATGGTTGATACGGTTTGCATGGTTTTTGCATGGTTTATCCGTTTTGCTGTCGAAAAGCACGACCAACATCCGACCAAGATGCTGTACTGGTCAGTCATGCTTGTCATGCACGCATGGCTCCCAGATTTCGTGACTGCCCAGAAACTGCTGGTCGGGTCATTGATTAGGCCCGACAAGTCGCAAAGCAAGCCAGCCAAAACCATTCTGCAAGTCGAATTTGCGTTTTCCGGCAAGCCTTTGACGAGCATTCCAGCAGACATGCCTGCTTGCTTGGCCGACACTGCGAGCTTTGTTGCCAATCTGCAAGTCCAGATAGCCAAAAAGCTCGACGAAATTGCGCCAGCTGGGAGCACAACGTTGAGTTGCGACGTGCGTCTGTTTTGTGGCCACAATGGACCAGAGTTGACTTGGCCGGAACTGGCGTTGCTTCCGCACCAGCCAGACGAGCCGTACCTGCCACCCACGGAATCCCAAACGGCTTTGGCACGACTGGCTTCTGGCTCGGTTTTGGTGGCGGTGCGGTCTGACGTTGGCAGCCAAGCACTCAAGGCATTCATGGCGGAGCGTGCCAAGCACCGCGAGCGTTGTACGTTTTGTTTGTTTGCTTGCACAAACTGAACTGGCTCGGTTCTTTCAACAATACATGCCGAGCATACACAACGAGAGACAAGCGCTATTATCTTTTGATGTAACGAAGGAACTTGCAAGCATGGTTGTTTAATTAAACTAACAATGTGTTGATGTGTTGATGTCTCGCATTGTGCCAGTAACTCATTGGACAGGCACGCCTATTTACATGGCTGAAACTACGTTGAATCTGGCGTTCCAACACCAACGATTTGTGAACTTTTTCCACGAGGGCCGCAAACTGGCAGACTTGAAAGGTGCGTTTCCAAACAGTGCCTGATCCGGTTTGGTATACTTTGTAGCTTTGTAAATTTGGTGATGTGTTTGCTGGCAGGCCCGATTCCGACAGATTTAGGCTGGATGGTCAAACTGACCGAACTTCGTCTCAACTGCAACAGCTTAACTGGTAGGCTTATTGCACGTTGTGCCGGTCAGTTCTCGCAGTCTTTTAACCAATGCGCAATCGTCCAAACTTACAGATGTGGGTGTGTGGGTGTGTGGGTGTGTGGGTGTGAGGGTGAGTGGGTGTGTGGGTGTGTGGGTGTGAGTGCGTGTAGGGGTGGGTGGGTGCGTGAGTTTGGG
>Ga0114981_10002726_pt1 | contig 11329 bp, 7 predicted proteins | sample S_140806_MF_Meta_FD_87028 | JGI IMG/M metagenome (GOLD analysis project Ga0114981, IMG submission 87028) | Freshwater microbial communities from Lake Simoncouche, Canada to study carbon cycling - S_140806_MF_MetaG | ecosystem: Environmental > Aquatic > Freshwater > Lake | place: Lake...
AAGGAGATGGTGTTCCAATAGGTCAGTAGTGTTTTGCGCACTACGTCAGAGATTGCATCGTGGCCTACGCGGCGGGCAGACCAAGGCGAGCCTGCTGCGAGCATGTACCAGCGGACAGCATCTGCGCCATGTTGATCCATAAGGGAAATTGGTTCAAGAACATTACCCAGGTGCTTACTCATCTTGCGACCATCTTTATCAAGGATGTGGCCAAGGCAGAGAACGCTCTTATAAGAACTTTCATCAAAGACGAGAGTTCCAATAGTCATCAAGGTATAGAACCAACCACGAGTCTGATCGATTGCCTCGCAGATGAAGTCAGCAGGGTAGGCAGCCTTGAACTTCTCGACAGAACCTTGCTTATGTGGATAGCCCCACTGCGCAAAAGGCATTGCACCTGAGTCATACCAGCAATCAATTACTTCAGGTACTCGAGTCATTGTTGCTGAACACTCAGCACATGCAAAGGTAATGTCATCGACAAAGGGGCGGTGAGGATCAAGGTTGCTTAACTCTTGGCCGGCAAGTGTTCCCAACTCTTTGAGTGAATCAACACAGACCTCATGCTTATTTTCACAGCGCCAGATAGGAAGGGGAGTGCCCCAGTAGCGATTACGTGAAAGAGCCCAGTCAATATTGTTATTGAGCCAATCACCATAGCGGCCAGTTTTGATTGTCTCTGGGTGCCAATCAGTCTTCTGGTTTTCACGGATCAATTCATCTTTGATTGAAGTTGTGCGGATATACCAAGAAGGTTGTGCGTAATACATCAGTGGTGTGTGACAGCGCCAGCAATGAGGATACGTGTGCTCATATGGCTGGTGCTTATAGAGAACACCGCGTGCCTTTAACTCTTTTACTAATAACTTATCAGCCTCTTTAAAGAAGATTCCGCCAACAACATCCACCTCTTTAAGGAAGTGTCCGTCAGGTGCGATTGGGTTAACGACAGGTAATCCATATGCACGGCACACCGCTAAGTCATCAGCACCAAATGCTGGAGATTGGTGAACAAGTCCAGTTCCATCTTCGGTTGTTACATATGTTGCAAGAACAACGTAATGCGCATCTGGAATCTCTACGAAATCAAAAGGTCGCTTATATGTTGTGCGCTCAAGTGATTTTCCAAGCATTTTCTTCAGAATCTTCTTCTCGCCTTTAACGCTCTCTAATAGCGCTTCGGCAACCACAAGTACTTCACTGACTTCATCAACAGTTACTTCAACAGCCACATAATCAACCTCTGGGTGAACTGCAATTGCAGTGTTTGAAACCAAGGTCCATGGCGTTGTTGTCCAGACAAGGAAACTAGCGTTAAGTGCGACTAAATCTCCAGAAGTTATTGGAAAGCGAACATAGACAGAAGGATCTGTGACGGTTTCATAACCTTGTGCTAATTCATGATCTGAAAGTCCTGTCCCGCAACGTGGGCAATATGGAGCAACGCGGTGATCTTGAACAAGTAATCCTTTTTTCCAGATTTCTTTCAGTGACCACCACACACTCTCAACGTATTCAGGTGACATGGTCCAGTAAGCCTCATCGAAATCTACCCAGAAGCCCATGCGGTGGGTCATGTCTGTAAATGCACCAACATGGCGTTGCACTGATTCACGGCACTTGTCATTAAATGCTGCAATTCCATATTTTTCGATATCGCCTTTACCTGCAAAGCCCAGTTCTTTTTCAACAGCGATTTCAACTGGCAAACCATGGCAATCCCAACCAGCTTTGCGGATTACATGTTTGCCCTTCATTGTGTGAAAGCGTGGAAATACATCCTTAAATACACGAGCTTCAATGTGGTGAGTTCCAGGCATTCCATTGGCAGTTGGTGGGCCTTCATAAAACATCCATGCCGGTGCACCCTCACGGGCTGAAACTGTTTTTTCAAAAATTTCGTTGTCTTGCCAGAATTTTAATATCGTGTGTTCGACGGCAGGCAGATCAACAGCTGCTGGGATTGCGCGAAACGACATAAAAAATCCTCCACGAGTAGGAAAAAAACTCTGGAGGGACGTGACCTGCTGGCGCAGATCTCGCGGTACCACCCGCCTTGCGTGAAATTCACGCCACTTCACTTATCTATCCGCGGCTAGTTCTAGATGGTTTGCACCATTTCTTCTAGCAAGCTCGTGAGGTGATGGCCCCGTCAATGCTCATATGCGGTAGTGGCTCAATACTATCGCCTAGTTATGGCAAAAAATGCCCGTGGCTAATTGGTAACAGCCCCTGAAGAGCATTAGGGTTCGCGACATGCCTAAGAAGCCGGTTAAGAAAGCAGCAGCCAAGAAGGCTCCTGCCAAGAAGGCTCCTGCGAAGAAAAAGGTAGCTAAAAAAGCACCTGCCAAAAAGGCACCTGCCAAGAAAGCGGTAGCTAAAAAAGCTCCGGCTAAAAAGGCACCAGCCAAGAAAGCAGCGGTAAAGAGCATTCCAGTTAAAAAAGCTCCAGGTAAGCCATTTCCATCCAAGACAACATTGACTGTTGATGAGAAATCCCAAACCGTTTCAGTTTCAACAATTACGGCACCTGTTGCTGCCCCAGTAGTTGAAGAACGTCGATTGGTGATGCCACCTCCACCACGCCCAGCCAAAAGTGGAAAGAAAGTTGCACCGCTTAAGCCAATCAAAGTGGCTCCAACACCAATTGTTGTTAGCGATAGTGAATCACCTTGGACTGCAGCTGAGCTAAAGAGCATTCGTACTGAGATCTCTAAAGAATTAGCACGTCTTCGCGTTGAACTAGAAAAAGTTGAAGTAGAGATGGACTCTCTGATTCAAGAATCTGGTGAAGGCGCCGGTGATGATCAAGCTGATGCTGGAACCGAAACTTTTGAACGTGAACACGAAATGTCGCTTGTGATTAATGCTCGCGATATGGTTTTACAGACCGAGCGCGCTTTGGATCGAATTGATTCTAAAACCTATGGAAACTGCGAAGAATGCGGAAGTGCAATTGGTAAGGCCCGTTTACAAGTATTTCCTCGGGCTACTTTGTGCATGCTCTGCAAGCAGAAGGAAGAACGGCGCTAGCAGTGCGCGTGTGGCGCACACTCTTAGGTGTTGCCTGGCTTATCTGGCTTGCAGATCTAGCAACCAAAATCTGGGCAGTAAATTACCTTTCACATCGTGGTTCAGTGAAAATTGTTGGCTCACTTTTTCAACTTAACTTCATTAGAAACTCAGGGGCAGCCTTTTCATTTGCTCCAGGAGCAACCCTTCTGCTCTCTTTCTTCGGGATTGCAGTATTAATTGCGATTGCATATTACGCACCATCATTGACCTCAAAGGGTTGGGCGCTGGTTTTAGGCCTAGTAATGGGTGGAATTTTGGGCAATCTGACAGATCGTATTTTCAGAGAGCCAGGATTGCTTCGAGGCCACGTCATCGATTGGATGCAACTGCCGCATTGGCCTATATTCAATATTGCAGATACTGCAATTGTGGTCGCTGCCTTTATTTCCGTTGTTTTAACAGCGCGCAATATCCCGCCTATTAAAAAAGAAGAGTTGATATGAGCAATCGAGAACAGCGCACACTGTCAGTGCCAGAAGGCGTTGCTGGTGAGCGAATCGATAGTGCTCTAACGCGAGTATTAGGCCTTTCTCGTACAGCTGTAGTGAAGTTATTAGAAGATGGCGATATCACCACTTCTGGAAAAGCCATGGCAAAATCAGATCGGGTCAGTGCGAACCAGGTTATTGATGTGTTGATGCCAGCTCCTATTAATCAAGATCCAATTCCGCTCACACCGCTAGAAGGTCTGACAATTGTTTATGACGATGATGCCATTGTTGTCATAGATAAGCCGGTGGGCTGTGCTGCACATCCAAGTCCAGGCTGGATGGGACCAACAGTTGTTGGTGCGCTCATGGCTGCTGGATATTCAATTTCAACCAGTGGTGCCGCAGAGCGACAGGGAATTGTGCATCGCTTAGATGTCGGTACTAGTGGATTAATGATTGTTGCCAAAAGTGATCGTGCATTTACAGTATTGAAAGATGCCTTTAGAAATCGCACCGTAGATAAGATTTATCATGCTCTGATTCAAGGGCACATGGATCCAACATCTGGAACAATTGATGCACCTATCGATCGACATCCAAAAGAGGATCATCGCTTTGCAGTAGTTGCTACAGGAAAAGACTCCATTACTCATTATGAAGTTATTGAGTTTTATCGCGGAGTATCACTCGTTAAAGTGGAATTAGAAACTGGGCGCACCCACCAAATTCGTGTGCACTTCTCGGCGCTTAACCACCCACTTGTTGGCGACACTACATACGGGGCAGATCCAGTTTTGGCTAAATCTCTAGAGATGAGACGACCTTGGTTACACGCCAAGGAGCTTTCCTTCGATCACCCCATTACTGGTGAGCACCTGAGTTTTAGTGCGCCATACCCAGCCGATCTCACACGCTCATTGGCGTTGCTATCTGATGCCGTTCTGCCGTAAGCAATAATCTACGACCACCATGACTTCTGAGAATTTCGTACATCTGCACGTCCATACCGAGTACTCAATGCTCGATGGCGCAGCCCGTGTTCCAGATTTAATGCAAGAAGTTGCGCGCCAGGGTATGCCGGCGATTGCAATGACAGATCATGGAAATGTTTTTGGTGCCTATGAGTTTTATAAGCAAGCTAAAAAAGCTGGAGTTAAACCAATTATTGGAATTGAGGCCTACGTTGCCCCTGAATCTCGCTTTGATAAAAGGAGAGTGCAGTGGGCCAGCGGTGGTGAAGACGATGTTTCAGGTGGTGGTGCTTATACGCACATGACAATTTTGGCGGAGAACAATGTTGGTTTAGGCAACCTCTTTCGCTTGTCATCACTTGCATCCCTTGAGGGCTATTACTACAAGCCACGAATGGATAGAGAACTTCTAGCTCAATATTCAAAAGGGCTGATTGCAACAACTGGTTGCCCCGGTGGCGAGATTCAAACGCGCTTGCGCATGGGTGCATACAAAGAGGCAGTCAAAGCAGCTAGTGATTATCGAGATATTTTTGGTGAGGGCAATTTCTTTTTAGAGGTAATGGATCACGGAATTGAAATTGAAAATCGCGTCAAAGCTGATCTACTCAAGCTTGGGAAAGAGTTGGGTCTTCCACTTCTTGCAACTAATGATCTGCACTACACATTACAAGCAGATTCTGGTGCCCATGAAGCCTTGCTTTGTGTTCAATCGGGCTCAACATTGGCAGATCCCAAACGATTCAAATTCGATAACGACTCTTTCTATGTCAAGACTCCGGCGCAGATGAGAGAGCTCTTTAAAGACATTCCAGAGAGTTGCGATAACACATTACTTATTGCCGAGCGCTGTGATGTGACTATGCGAGAAGGTGAAAACCTTCTTCCGCAATTTAACGTTCCAGCGGGAGAAACTGAAGACTCATGGCTGAAAAAGGAAGCTGTACGCGGCATGAAGGAGCGCTTAGGCGCAAAACTCACACCAGCACATGAATCTCGTCTTGATTATGAACTTGGCGTTATGGAGAAGATGGGTTTTCCTGGTTACTTCCTAGTTGTGGCTGACCTAGTCGGACATGCAAAGAAAGTTGGCATTCGTGTTGGTCCAGGCCGTGGATCTGCGCCGGGCTCATTAGTTGCGTATTCACTTGGTATTACTGGATTAGATCCACTTGAACATGGTCTTTTGTTTGAGCGCTTTCTTAACCCAGAGCGTATTTCTATGCCTGATATTGACTTGGACTTTGATGAGCGTCGTCGCAGCGAAATGATTCGTTATGCCACCAATAAATATGGTGAAGACCGAGTAGCTCAGATCATCACTTACGGAACAATTAAATCTAAGCAAGCTATTAAAGATTCGACACGCGTTCTCGGGTACCCATATGTGATTGGCGAGAAGTTAACGAAGGCTTTGCCGCCATCGGTTATGGGTAAAGATATTTCTCTTGGGGGAGTGTTTGATTCAAAAGATGATCGCTATGGCGAAGCAGGCGAGTTCCGCTCTCTCTATGAGTCTGATCCAGATTCAAAGCGCGTTGTTGATACAGCACGTGGTCTTGAAGGTTTAAAGCGTCAATGGGGAGTTCACGCAGCTGGAGTTATTCTCTCCCGCGAACCATTACTCGATGTAATTCCAATCCATCGCCGTGAAGCAGATGGTGCAATCATTACGCAGTTTGATATGGGCGCTTGTGAATCTATTGGTCTACTTAAAATGGACTTCTTAGGTCTTAGAAACCTTTCAGTCTTAGATGATGCATTACTTAATATTAAAGAGAATCAAAACATTGATGTTGTGTTAGAGGATCTAACGCTAGATGATAAGAAAACATATGAATTGCTCTCTCGTGGCGACACTCTAGGTGTGTTCCAGCTCGATGGTGGACCAATGCGAGCACTTCTTAAATCTATGTCGCCAGATTCTTTTGAAGATATTTCTGCAGTGATTGCCCTTTATCGTCCAGGTCCGATGGGTGAAAATGCACATAACAACTACGCCGATCGCAAAAACAAGCGAAAGCCAGTTGAACCCATTCACCAAGAGCTATCTGAGCCACTACAGGAAATTCTTGGCGACACTTACGGTCTAATCGTTTATCAGGAACAAGTAATGGCCATTGCACAAAAGGTTGCGGGATTCTCGCTAGGACGTGCGGATCTTTTGCGTAAGGCGATGGGTAAGAAAAATAAAGATATTTTGGATAAGGAATACATTCCCTTTGAAGCTGGTATGAAGGCCAATGGTTTTTCAACTGCTGCCATTAAGCGCTTATGGGATGTTCTTATTCCATTCTCAGATTACGCATTTAACCGTGCGCACTCTGCAGGATATGGGGTTGTTTCATATTGGACCGCTTACCTAAAGACTAATTATCCGACCGAATACATGGCTGCGCTTTTGACCAGCGTTCGAGATGATAAAGATAAGTCTGCTCTGTATTTGAGTGAGTGCCGACGCATGGGAATTAACGTGTTGCCGCCTGATGTCAATGAATCTAATGGTGAATACACCCCGCGTGGAAAAGATATTCGTTTTGGCCTTGCCGCGATTAGAAATGTTGGCGAAGGCGTTGTTGCCTCAATTAAAGCTGCACGTGAGAGCAAAGGTCGCTTCACATCCTTTGGGGATTTCTTAGCAAAAGTTGATGCACAAGTGTGTAACAAAAAGACAATTGAATCTTTGATCAAGGCAGGAGCATTTGGTTCTCTTGGGGCGACCCGCAAGGGCTTAATTGCAGTTCACCTTGAAGCAATTGATTCTGTTATTGAGAGCAAGCGTGCCGAAGCTATTGGTCAATTTGATTTGTTTGGTGGAGAGGCCATTACTGAAGTTTCAGGGTTAGATATTGAAATCCCAACGGGTGAGTGGGATAAGGCAATGTTGCTGAGCTATGAGCGCGAGATGTTAGGCCTCTATGTTTCCGATCATCCATTGCTAGGTGTTGAACACGTACTTCGAGCAAATACAGATATGTCTATTAGCGAATTGGTTGATGAAGGTGCACAGCACGAATCTGTTGTCACCATTGGTGGTTTGATAACAAGTGTTACACGCAAGGTCTCAAGACAAGGCGCTTCATGGGCTGTAGTCACTATCGAAGATCTTGAAGGATCTTTGGAAGTTCTCTTCTTCTCAAATACTTATAACCAATATTCAATGTCACTAACTGAAGATCGGATTGTGACAGTTCGTGGTCGTGTTGATCGTCGCGAAGAGAATTTGCGTTTTACGGCCCTTGAAATGTCGATGCCTGATATCTCTGCAGGTCCAACTGGTCCTTTAGTAATTTCTATTCCAATGTCTCAATGCACACCACCAGTTGTTGATCGCATCAAGGAGATTCTGCGTTCGCACCCTGGTAAGCGAGAGGTGCATCTATCTTTAAGTGAAAATGGAAGCAGTACGGTTATGAAAATTGATGCATCCGTCACAGCATCTCCATCATTGAGCGCAGATCTCAAATCTATTCTTGGACCTAACTGCCTGGTTTAAATCCAAGTCCGCGGTGTTGGGCTCAGTCGTTACAATTAGCGTGTGATTCGCACAGTAGATCTTCGTGGCAAGGCCCTTAACAAGGCTGGATATAACGCCGAACTGCCGCGTGCGAGTTTAGATGTTGCCCAGGCTATGGTCTTGGTAGAGCCAATATTGCAGCGCGTAAAAACTGGTGGTGAAGCAGAACTTATTAAATTGGCCCAAGAATTTGATGGTGTTACACCTGCTTCAATTCGAGTTCCACAAAAGGCTTTGGATTCTGCTTTAGCATCTTTGGATCCTGCAATTAAGGAAGCGTTACAACTTTCTATTGAACGAGTGAAGAAAGTACACAATGATCAGGTTCGAGCAGATAAGACTACGAACGTTGTTGACGGTGGAACAGTTACTGAAAAATGGATCCCAGTTGATCGTGTAGGTCTATATGTTCCAGGTGGACGTGCGGTATATCCAAGCAGTGTTGTGATGAATGTTGTACCAACACAAATCGCAAAAGTGGCATCAATTGCGGTGGCTTCACCACCACAAAAAGAGTTTGGAGGATTGCCACATCCAACTATTTTGGCAACATGTGCGTTGTTGGGTGTCACTGAAGTCTTTGCTGTTGGGGGAGCTCAGGCAATTGCGATGTTTGCATATGGGGTTGAAGGTTTGTGTGAGAAAAGTGATCTGGTCACAGGTCCAGGCAATATCTATGTGGCTGCCGCTAAACGTTCCTTACGCGGTGTGATTGGAATTGATTCAGAAGCTGGCCCAACTGAAATTGCAATTTTGGCTGACTCATCGGCTTTGGCATCAGATGTTGCGGCAGATTTAATCAGCCAAGCTGAGCACGATGTAATTGCCGCTGCGATTTTGGTTACCGACTCAATTGAGCTAGCTAAAAACGTTGAAGGCGAACTAAAGATTCAAGTTGGTAAGACCAAACACAAAGAGCGTATTACTGCAGCCTTATCTGGCGTGCAGTCAGCGATTGTTTTAGTTGATGACATGAAGCAGGGACTTGATGTTGTTAATGCCTATGCCGCAGAGCATTTAGAGATTCAGACTAAGAATGCAAAAGAAGATGCTGAAAAGATTAGAAACGCTGGGGCAGTCTTTATCGGACGTTTCTCACCAGTTTCTTTAGGTGATTATTCAGCAGGCAGTAATCACGTCTTGCCAACGGGCGGATGTGCTTGTCACTCAAGTGGTTTATCTGTGCAGACATTTCTTCGTGGCCTTCACTTCATTGAATATAGCGAACAAGCGTTTACTGATTTAGTGCCAACTGTTGTGACCTTGGCTAATTCAGAAGACTTACCGGCGCATGGACAAGCCATGACAATTAGATTGGGAAATTCATAAATGAATTGGCCAAACTGGTTACCCCTTCGCAAGGACTTAACTCCTCTGACTCCATATGGTGCACCGCAAATTCCCGCAGATGCATCACTTAACACCAATGAAAATCCCTACTCGCCTTCTCCTGCTTTGCAAAAAGCAATTTCAGAGGCAGTTTTAATAGCTTCAGCACAATTGAATCGCTACCCAGATCGCGATGCCAATGAACTTCGAGGCAAATTAGCGAGTTATATCAATTCGACGTCTACGGTTGCGATCACGCTAGATAATATTTGGGCAGCTAATGGTAGTAACGAAATTATTCAATCTATTTTTCTAGCTTTCGGGCAAGGTAGCGCGCTTGGTTTTACACCTTCTTATTCGATGCATCCGTTGATTGCAAAAGTGTGTGGAACAAATTGGACTGATGGAAAGCGCAATGATGATTTCTCATTCAATGTTGGACTAGCAGTTGAACAAATTGCGCAGGTTAAGCCGGCTCTAACATTTATCACGACACCCAATAACCCAACGGGTGGTTCGGTGCCTCTTTTAGAGATCAAGTCTCTTGCTGATGCTGCTGCAAAAGTTGGGGGATTACTTATCGTTGATGAGGCTTATGCAGAGTTTTCTTCTGAAGAATCTGCTGTAACCCTTATTGCGAATAACCCTCATGTTGTTGTTATCCGAACAATGAGTAAAGCATTTGCATTTGCTGGAGCACGAGTGGGATATATGGTCTGCGATAGTTGCGTAAAAGATGCCATGATGCTGGTGCGATTGCCCTACCACTTAAGTGCGCTCACTCAGGCGGCGGCATCAGTAGCGATTGATTTTAAAGATGAACTTCTGAGCTATGTCAGGCAGTTGATTCAAGCGCGGGAGACTTTGACTAAGCAACTTCATGCCCTAGGTCTTGCGACTGTGCCGAGCAGCGCAAACTTCATCCTGTTTACAGGATTTAGCACAGATGCCCCTAAACTTTGGAATGAACTCTTAGGCAAAGGCGTCTTAGTTCGAGATGTGGGCCTACCAGGGTATTTGCGCGTAACTATCGGCAATGATGCCGAAAACACACTATTTATTAATGCGTTAAAAGAACTCATCTAAAGAGAGGCCACCATGAGAACTGCACGAGTCGAAAGAGCAACTAAAGAGTCACATGTATTAGTTGAACTTAATTTAGACGGACAAGGTGTTATTGATGTTTCAACCGGTGTGCCATTTTTCGACCATATGATGTCTCAACTTGGTAAGCACTCTGGCTTTGACCTCACGATTAAAACAACGGGTGATGTTGAAGTGGATTCGCACCACAGTGTTGAAGACACATCTCTTGCATTTGGCCAAGCTCTGAGAGAGGCGTTAGGGGATAAGTCTGGTATTCGCCGTTTCGGTGATTCCATGGTTCCACTCGATGAAGTTTTAGTTCAAGCAGCTGTAGATCTTTCTGGTCGTCCATATTTGGTCCACCGTCAGCCAGAGATTGTTGAACTTATCGGTACTTTCGATACAACACTCGGAAAACATATTTGGGAATCTATTGTTGCAGAGGCACATATTGCATTGCATATTCGCGTGCTTGAAGGAAGAAATGCACACCATGTTTTTGAAGCGCAGTTCAAAGCAGTAGCTCGTGCACTTCGTGATGCAGTCTCACTTGATGGAAGAGTTGCAGGTATTCCTTCAACTAAAGGCTCTCTTTGATCGCAATTCTTGATTATGGATCGGGCAACTTACGTTCGGCGCAAAGAGCTTTTGCAACATCTGGCGTCGATGTAATTGTCACAGCTGATCGCGCCGTAGCACTAGAAGCCGATGGTTTAGTTGTTCCTGGCGTAGGAGCTTTTGCTGCATGTATGCAGGGGTTGCGAACTGTTGATGGTGCATCAATTATTCGTGAACGAATTGCTAATGAGCGACCTGTCTTGGGAATCTGTATTGGTATGCAAATACTTTTCCAAGAAGGTAGCGAGCACGCAGAAAATGGGAACCACGAAGGAGTTGGAATTTGGGAGGGTGAAGTCTCC
>Ga0114981_10002728_pt1 | contig 11323 bp, 14 predicted proteins | sample S_140806_MF_Meta_FD_87028 | JGI IMG/M metagenome (GOLD analysis project Ga0114981, IMG submission 87028) | Freshwater microbial communities from Lake Simoncouche, Canada to study carbon cycling - S_140806_MF_MetaG | ecosystem: Environmental > Aquatic > Freshwater > Lake | place: Lake...
ATGAAGCAATAGATGTTTATGGAACTTACACTTTGTATTTTCCTTTTTATGATAAAACATGTTCTTTTCATTTGGTTCCAACTAATATTAATAATATAGGTATTGGAAATGCTTATTTGAGTGTTATTAGATATGATCAATCTGATTCAGAATATGGCAAAATACAATTAGGAAATGCCTATATGAGTGTTTTAAATTTTCAAGATATAAATACATCATCAGATATATATGAAAAAACAAGAATAGGCAACACGTACTTAAGTATTTTAAACAGCGATCCAATTTAATTAGGAGAAATATATAATGGCTATTATCACTTATGAAGGTTTTGAAAATTATACTAGTTTTAATGATGTGAAGGGCTTTGTAGGATTGGACAACTATCAAACTGCAACCATTATAAACAGCAGCGACGGCACTGTTGCTCCTAGAAATAGCGGCAGTTGCTTGAAACTAACAAGCAGCTCAAGCAATGGAATAGAGTATTATCCCAAGGCTATGATACAAACGCCCAACGGCACGGGATACAACAACTCTGTGGTTGGCTTCGCATGGTATGCAGCAAAGCCTGCTAGCGGTAGCTGGGGGAATTTTACGCCAATAGCTGCATTTTGTGATGCCAACGGCAAGCCACATTTATTCGTAGGAGTCAACAGCAGCCTTCAAATTCAAGTCAGAAGATGGACCACGGGATTGTCCACGGTAGGAAGTTTGCCTGGCTCCACCACCGGTACCAACGCAACTTCGACAACTAGTGATTATGCTTGGAACACTCCATACAATAATAGCTATGTCACGAGCACCGGCTACCACTGCGGTCCAACAGTTTCTTACAACTATTACATATCAAACAATGTCAACGCTTCACCGGCATGTCAGAATTTTCTAATGGCATCCAGCAATAGCTCCATTGATGTTACAAACAAGTTTGTTTTGTTGGGTTCAACAAGCTCATTAATTACAGAAAATGCTTGGAATTACATTGAGGTTAAATTTGTTCTTGATAATACTGGAACAAACGGAAGCATAATTGTTAAATTAAACCGAAGTAAAACTGATAGTACGCTAGATATTAATGTTACAGGCATCAGAACCAGCACACAGGCGAACTCTCTGTGTTCTAAAGTTGCTTTTGGAATTTTTTGGGGACATAATACAGCTGCCACTGCAAGTGCCGCTTCTTTAGGTTGGACTACATATATTGATGATATTTATTGGTTAGATAATACATCTCAAATAAATAATGACTTTCTAGGTCGAGTTAGTTGTAAAAAATTTGCCTATAATACTGTTAGCAACTATACTATGACATCTCCATCTAGCAGTTCAACTGGGCTTACTAACGTAAATGAAACTTTTTCTGGAGTAAGCAGTTTAACAACAAGAGATACAGCTAGTATTTTAGGGGCTTATTTAGATTTACAGTCAAGTACTGTCGGTAATGAATCATTAACTCCAATAAATGTGCGTCAATATGTTTATGGCTATAAGACAGATTCTAATACTGACATATTCCTTGGTTGTTCTTATAATAGTCAAGATATTGCAGTAAGTGCTGCCGGTCTAGGTTCGGATCCAAATAATGGTCATCTAAAATATAGAGATTATAGTTCTGCTCCAGGTGGAAGCTCTTGGACAAACTCTATAATTAGCAGCACTACTTTCAAGCACACTACCAACAATATTTCTTGAGAGGAGATGCATGGAATCAAATTTTGATGGCAAAGTTCTAATCGTAAAAAATTTTATATCACAAGAAGATTGTGAAGCCTTAAATGATTGGACCACTCAGGCTATAAAAGAAGGTCAGTTTAGCGAACTAGTCAGGAAAAGCGATGCTGGTAAGTGGCCTACAAAGCAAGATACAAAAAGATTAACGAATAGAACTAACGGCAACATTAGCTATCCAAAATTGGTATATGACATCCAAGAAAAAATTAGAAAAAATGTACCCTTGGTAAGCGATGCTGTTTTATGGGAAGGCGTGAAGAACCAAAATACCTTTGGCAAAAAAATAAGAGGTGCGGCGGGTCGTTCGGAAGGTAAAGACGGCGTTATGGTCACAGTTACCTATGATCAGGGAGAAGTTCATAATCATAAAGATTTTATGGAGAATCACTCTAATGAAGACTATGAAGGACTAAGATGCAATATCCTCACCAGCAAGTCTGCTTCTGGTGGGCTTGTGTTTTCAGATGGGATACCATATGATCTTAATGTTGGTGACATGATGTGTTTTTTAGCAACCAAATATGAGCATAGCGTTGAAAAATGCATCGGAGATATTCCGAGAATACTATTCATATATGGATTCATTTTAAATTCAGGTGAATGGGAAAAACAACAAGCAGGAGATATTTAATGTATTATCAAATTATTAGCAATTATGAAACTCAAGCCAAGGTAGTTGGGCACGTTTTCAAAAAATGTGGAGTTTATTTCAATGATGTTCAAGATGAAAATAATCATTTTCTTTACACCTTTAATAATTGGTTTGAAGACTTCTACAGACCATATATAAACGGATTGAATGAAATCAACTTGGATGAACCAACTCAAAATGAACTCAGGTCATTCATTTTGACCAATAATTGGGAGAATAAAGCTTCATGTAGAACTTCTGATATGCTTATATCCAAGTACATTGGACAACATATGAAGCCAAGCACTTTGGTAGTTTTAGATTACTCATTAGAAGATTTGAATGATGACCTTATTAACGAGATGTCATTAGAAGATTACAACAAATCCGAAGCTCTAAAACAATCCTTTATAGACAATTGTGCTGAGTGGGATGTTGTCAGAATAGACTACAAGAAGTTTACTAATGACAAGTCTTATTTTCAACAAGTGATGCAATCGCTAAATTTGACATCGAATGTTGATATTGAAACTGTGTATCCCCATTACTACATGTTGGAATTACTTGCTTTTGATTCTCACAAAATGCAATGATTCCGAGAATATTTCATAATATTTGGCTGGGCGATAAACAAATTCCAAAAGAATTTTTAGAGTACCATGAAAACTGGAAGGGGCTACATCCCAATTGGGAATACAGATTGTGGACCGATGAAGAATTGCCAAAAATTGACCCCCACATTGTAGAGTTAATAAACAATATCAAAGTTTTTTCAAGCAAATCCAATATTTTGAGAGTTTATTTGGTATATCGCTACGGCGGCGTATACGCGGACATGGATTTTGATTGGAACAAGAGCCTAGACCCTCTTCTGGACAACCTTTCCTTCATTCCAAAGTCCACCCTTAATCTTTATTGCAACGCAATATTCGGAGCTGTTGAAAAACACGAGTGGTTCAAATTAATGCTAGACAAATTAGAATTTTTTGTTGACCAGCCGCCGCCTTGGGGTCCAGTTTTGACAACAGAAACCCTGCTTCAAGTATTGGACAAGAATATTGTTACAATTTTGCCAAGAAAATCTTTTTATCCCTATTTATGGAACGAACCCCCGCAGCCAACGAAAAATTTTCCTAATTCATATGGAGTTCATCATTGGAATAAATCTTGGAAGAAAGAAATATGATAACTTTGGTTGGCATGTTCAAAAATGAGGCTAAATATATAAAAGAGTGGTTATCATATTACCACTTGATTGGAATTGATAGCTTTGTTTTATTCTTGCATAAAAACACCGACTGCTCTTTGGATGTTTTGGATTCTCTAATTTTTAATAAAAAAATACAAATCATAAGCGTTGAAGAAGAAAACAATATCGGAGTATGCTTTCAAAACAGAATATATGAAAGAGCCATAGAATTAGCCAAAACAGAGTGGGTTGTTTATCTTGATGTTGATGAATTTTTGTTTTTGCCCAATCACACAAATATCGGGAAATTTTTGCTTGATATTCCTAATGATGTGGGAGGAATGGCAGTCTATCAAAATATTTTTGGATCCTGTGGGCATGTTAAGTCGCCTGATGGCTTGGTTATTGAAAATTACACAAAGAGAAACGAAGATAATATAAAGCTTGATAAAAAAACGACTTTTTTATTTTCAAAACCTTGTGATATGCTAGCTGAGGTAAAATTTTTATTGAGAAAAAACGATATATCTCATATTAAAACTATACATGAGGTATTTTCTTCAAAAAAAATTATCATAGAAGACGGATCTGTTTTTCAAAAACAAAAAATTAAAAGACAGACGAATAATATAAAAATTAATCACTATTTTACAAAGAGCAAAGAAGATTGGACTTTTAAAACAAATAGACAAAGGATCAGTGGATCTAGCAAATATTCAAACGATTTTTTTGAATATTTTGAAGCACAAAATCACTTTGATGATAGTATAAAACAAAAATACGCAGAAAAAATAAAATCGATATGATTAAAATACCTTCATTAAGCTATGAGATAATAAAAAGTTGCAATCTTAAATGCCAAGGATGCAGTCACTTTACCGATATCAACAACCTTAAAAACAAAATACCAATAGGTCAAATAAAAGAAGAGCTTTCAAACTGGAATGAAATCGTAGAACCAGAGATATTTAAAGTTCTTGGCGGAGAGCCTTTAATACACAACGAACTGATTCATGTGTTAGAACTGATAAAAAAGCTATATAAAAAAAGTGAGATAATCATTTATTCTAATGGGCTGTTGCTAAAGAATTTTGACGATCATTTCGGCAGAACAATAGCAGATCTAAAAATAAAAATCAGAGTTTCTGTTCACTCTGACAGCAAAGAGTTTCTCGCCAGATTAGAAGAGCCTATTGAAAGACTGAAATCTTGGAAAGATAAATATGGTCTGGAGTATGCTTTAGAAGATAGTGTACAAGGATGGCAAAAATCGTATAGATATTTAAATAATAAAATATTTCCGTACGATGATAAAAATCCCAAACTATCGTGGAAAGTGTGTCATGCAAAATGGTGCAAGCAACTCTACAAAAATAAAATTTATAAGTGTCATATGACTGCTTATCTACAAGATATAGTTGATAAATTGGATAATTCTTATAAAATATATCTAGATTATGAACCACTAAAACATACAGATAATATTGACAAAATAAAAGAATTCTTTAATATCAAATATGAATTTGTTTGCGGAGCATGTCCAATTAATCCTGAATTTTTCGTAAAGGAAGTTTTGTGATATCAGCAATAGTTTCTTGCATGAATAGAGAAGATAGTTTGGCCAAATGCCTAGCATCTTGGGTTCCCATACCAGAAGTGGGCGAAATAATTGTTGTAGATTGGTGTTCCAAAAATCCCTTAATTGATAATCTCAACATCAAAAATATTTTTTCAGATAAAATAAAAATTTTAAGAGTTGAAGATGAAGTTTTCTTTTCTTTGCCTAAATCATATAATTTAGCATATAGCCATACTAATTCTGAGTATAAAATACTAATGAAATTAGATGCTGACTACGAAAGTATAGACCCGTCTTGGTTGCAAAAATTGAACTTGAAAGATAAAGAACTTGATAATTATTTTTTAACTGGAGATTATAGAACTAACAAAGAGCATAGCGGGTTCTTATTAGTTAATAAAAAAGATTTTGTTTTATTTAATGAAAATTTTGAGGGATGGGGATTTCATGATCAATATATTTATGAATTAATAAAAAATAATAGTGATCATGTTTTATTCTCAGACATTCACAAATATATCAAACATATTCCACATAGTTATGGTAAAAGAGTAAAAAATTATCAAAATAAAGATATGTTTGATACTATGAAAAAAAATAGAGAAATAGCAATATATAATAAAACATTTATAGAATCTCAATACGTCACACAAGAACAGCAATCAAATTATATAATTCTTAAGAGACTGAATCATGAATAAAATTTTAGTAACAGGAGGAGCTGGTTTTATAGGAGGCAACCTCATAAAAAAACTCATAGAAGAAAACTATCAAGCAATTAGTATAGATAATTATTCTACTGGTTCGAAACTTAATCATATAGAAGGTTGTGAATATATAGATTATGACATTACCAATAAATTAAACCATCTGAATTTACCAGAATTATCAGTGGTTTTCCATCTAGCCGCCAGCGCCCGAATACAAAAATCTTTCCAAAATCCAAGAATTTATTTTGACAATAATGTTGTTGGAACAATGAATGTTGTACAATATTGTATTTCTCAAAATATTCCATTAATTTATGCCGGATCAAGCTCCCACCACTCTGGAAGATTTTCAAACCCTTACACATGCACAAAAGATATTGGAGAAGATCTTGTTAACTTGTACAATAAACATTTTAATTTAATATGTAGTATTACAAGATTTTATAGTGTATATGGTCCTGGAGAACCTATAGACTCTAACGGCATGTTAATAGGCAAATGGAAAAGTAATTATTTAAATAAAAAACCTTTTGTGCTTTATGGAGATGGAAATAAAAAAAGAGATTTTACTCATGTTGACGATATCGTAGAAGGTTTAATATGTATTATGGTTAAATCTGCTTATGGATATACTTTTGAATTAGGGTCAGGTAAAAACTATAGCTTGAATGAAATTATAAAACTGTTCCAATACGATAATATAGTATATCAAGACGATAAAAAAGGAGAATCAGACTCTACTTTGTGTGATTATTCTTTGGCTAGAAATATATTAAATTGGACTCCAAGAAAAAGCATTGAGAATTATATCAATAATATTGTTAATAGTGCACAAAAATAAAACATTAGAAACAGAAAAAAAAATGATATCTCTTCATATTTTTCTATAAAACTTAAGTCTAATATTTTTAAAAAACAATCAGTTAAATAATTGTCCATATAAAGAATATAAAAATCAACATCCTTGTAAAATTTTTTCATAGAATGCAAAGTCAACAAGCCATTTGCAAGAAAATCAGGTGTGACTATGGTGCAGATTAATATTAATAAAGTAAAGGTTGATTTTTTCTACAAATTAGCCTATAATTAGAATATGTCCACAGTATTAAAAATAGAAAATTGCTACAGTCAGTTGCTATCCGACAACATGGATATGCTATGTGTGTTATACAATAATATGAGATTTAGAGAAAGAAACTACTTCCATAGCAGATTGTACAAACAAAAATTATGGGATGGATATACCGATTTTTTTAGCAAAAAAACAGGTAAGTTTCTAACGGGATTATTGCCCGAAGTCCAAGCTGCTTTGGATCACTTAAATGAAAAATACGAAGTGGTAGATAACAGACAACTAGTCAACTTCACAGTTGATCAAATAGATGAAAATTTTCTTGATGGATTTGAATTATACGACTATCAAGTAGATCTAGCCAATGCATTAATCAAACATAAAAGAGGAGTAATATGTGCTCCAACGGCTGCGGGAAAGACGGCCATTATGTTGTCTATTCTAAAAGCTCTACCTAAAAACTGCCCTACTTTGATTCTTGCAAATAAAAAAAGCTTAGTAGAACAAAATTATGAAGAAATGGTAAAAGCTGGCTTTGATAGTGTTGGAAGATTATACGCAAATCATAACGAACCAAATGTACTAACATGTGCAACTGTTCAATCTTTGCACAAAATGGAACCTTTATTAGATAAAATAAAAGCCGTTGTAGTAGACGAAATACATGAAAACATGAGCAAAGAACCCAAAAAATTCCTAAATAAAATGAAAAGTTGCTCTGTTCGTGTAGCAGTTAGTGCAACTCCATTTAAATTTGGGGGAAAAGATCTTTGTCAAAAATGGCTAGTAAAAGGCTATTTCGGACCAATATTAAAATCAAAAAGTGCAGGTGGTGTTCTCAGTACAAAACATTTGCAGGAAAGAGGAATGCTAGCCAAATCAAGATGTACTTTTTATCCAGTACGAGAACCAGAACTAAAATATGAAATTTATTTAGACGCAGTAACCCGTGGAATAGCAGAGAATTGGGGATTTCATGATTTGGTGAAAAAATTATCAAATAAGCTTGAGGGAAGAACTCTTATTTTAGTTGATAGAATAGCTCATGGCGATGCTTTATTTTCTATGATGCCACATTCTTTATGGGTTCAAGGAAAAGATGATCTTGAAACAAGAAAAATGGTCATCGACAAACTAAAACACAGCAAAGAAAAAACAATAGCCATAGCAACTCAACAAATTTTTAATGCAGGAATCAACGTAAAAACTCACAACGTTATAAATGCGGCTGGCGGGCAGGCCGATCATCACATCATCCAGAGAGTAGGTAGAGGACTTAGAACTGCTGAAGATAAAGACATATTAAATTATTTTGATTTTGTATTCTACAATAACCAATACTTGCTAAATCACAGCAGAAAAAGAATTAAGATATTACAAAAAGAAGGTCATGAAATAATAGTAAAAGACAACACAGATGATATTATTTGAATGATTTCTTATGCTAATTTTATTGAATTTTTGCGTTAGGAGCTAAATTTTCACCTTTTAATTTTTCTATTAGATCTTGAATTAATAATCCTCTTTTTACCATTGTTTTAATATAAATTAGCTTGTTTGGATTTGATTCGAAAATATTTTTAATTAAACCTAAATTTAAAAAATTATCTATTATTTTATTGCTAAATTCATTAGTACTTCTTCTAAGAATTTCTTTTTTGCCTTGGTCAGATAAAGATTCGGATCCACCAAAAATGCCTATAACAGCATCAGAAATATAATCATCTTTTTCTTCTAGCCAAATGGAGAACTTTTTCATAGTAATATATATATTACTATGAGAATATCATTTAAAAACTGGCTAATGAGGGAAACTAACGACATATTTGGTTTTCAAAAAACAGATAATGAAAAAATAGAAGTCCAGGATGACAAGCCCATAAAGCCAATAAACATAGAATTAATTATGAATGAGTTATTAAAAATGCCACTAAATGGAATAATGCCATTTAGTAAATTTTTAAATCAAATTCAATGGGGAGAAAATAACGGAGCAATCCAAATGGTAATAAGCCCGTTAGGATCTTTCAAAAGCATAATAAGGGGAATGCAAGTAGATTTAGAAGGAAATCAAGCCTGGATCTGTAAAAGTATTCTTCCATATCAAGACATACCCGATGCCAATATTCAAATTGATGAAGATATGGCTCATATGCTATTTGAAATAATAGAACAAACCAATCAAAAACAATTAGAATCTGCAATAGGCAATTACTCTAACTTAGAAAATTTAGTAGTAAAACTAGCAAATGAAACTCAAAGAAAAAAGTTTATGCCAGAAATATTCATTTTCAGAGGTGTAAAAGAAATCAAGCATAATGAACATTATATAATACATTTTGAATGCAGAGGACAAGGAGTAGAAGCTCCAGGATCAGGCAGATTAGAAATGTTCGCCATAGAAATGACATATAATACAAAAAATGGACTTATTAGATCTTTTGGACATGATATTCAATCTCCTAAAAAAGGACACGTTTGGTATCCACAACCATCAGAATGGGATGAATACTTCTCCCCGGCACAACCGCCATCGGAAATAGTAAATTGCATTTGCAGTGCTCTAAGCACTTATTAAAAATTATGAAATTTTCAGAATTTATAAAATTAAAAGAAATGATGGGTTCGGTAGGATCAATTGTATCCTGCAAAGACTTGGATAATCCTAATTTTCAAGTTCAAGGGGCAGTTTCTAACCTAAGATGCAAAAAGAAAAAAGATAAAATATTAAAAATGAAATTCAATACAAATGAAAGTAATTCTGTTGGATTGTCTGAGAAAGCAGAAATCAAAACTAATTTTCCAGAAGCTGACTTTTGGATAATAAGAAAAGGAACTGAGGACAAAGTTGGAAGTCCCACAAAAGAATTCAGCCCAGAGCACATAGGAATAAAAGTTGTCTCTGATGACCTTCTACCGGATTATTTATATTATGCCATGCAATATATACATTCTACTGGGTATTATCGTCCTTTAGCTCATGGAACACTGAAGCTAAAAAACATTAAGGTATCAGATGTTTCTAATATTAAATTAGGATAATTATGAATAAAAGTGACACAAATATTAAAAATGCAATTGTAGACATAGCTAAAAGTTTAGAAACTGTATTTAAAAAATACTCTAAAAACACAAGAGAAAAAGCTTGGGACAAAATAAAAAGTAAAGATGGAGAAAAAGAAATAAAAAAAATACTTGTTGACCCCAGTAGGCCAATAAATACTTTTCAAAAGCTAGCTACTCAAAAAAATGAATCATTTAAAAACTGGTTGGAATTAAAAAAACAATATTTTGAAGATTCAAATGAAATAAAGCATTACATGTTTTTTTCAAAGCTTAAAGTAATAAAAGATAGAGTTGAAAAACTTCTTCAGATGGATCCTCATGAATTAGATGCAATGATTGAAAATGGGCATGATTGGGCTTCTGATCATATTGCGACATCTAAAGATGATGTAGAAGAAGTATATAATTGGATAATGGGTGAAGAAAATATTTAATAAGGATAAATTTAATGAAATTTAGTGAATGGCTAGAAATAAGAGAAGAAAAAGACGCTTGCTATTACAAAGTAAAAGCCACGGCATCTGTTTGGCCTAGTGCTTATGCTAGCGGAAGACTTGTCCGATGCAGGAAAAAAGGAGCTAAGAATTATGGGCGCAAAAGAGAGCAAGTAGAAATAAATGAGTCCAAGTTCAAACTAGAAAAAGAAAGAGGTCTAAAAGGTTGGTTTGATAGAAATCATGGCAAGGGATGGATAGATTGCAAAGCAAGCAAAAAAGGAAATTTGGTACCTTGTGGAAGAAAAAAAACAGGCAAAGGAGCAGAAAGAGAATATCCAGCGTGCAGACCAACTTTATCAGCGTGCAATAAAAAAGGTAAAAAAAGAAAAAAGAGCAGCAAAAGAATAAGTTGGGAATAATGAAAACTTTTTATCAATTTTTAGAAAATATAAATTCTAATTTAGTTAAAATTGAATTGGAAAATTTAAAAAAATTATTAACAAAAAAACTTGAAGATTTTTTCACAGACCATGAAGACACAACAGAAGAATTGAAAAATTTCAAATTAGATTTGAACTATGTGAAAAAAGAGCTAAAAAATTATCCTAAATTAAATGAACTTATAAATCATTTATCTAGTAATAAAAATGATAATAGCTGGTACGATGGACTGCGTATTTGGCAAAAGTCTCTACCTTCAGAAGAAGGATATAAGGTTTTCGATGTGATAAGATATCTAATGAAATATCAAGATTCACTAGAAGAAAGAAAAATTGATAAAAATGAATATTATAAATATTTGAATGAAGTTTTAGAAAAAACCCAATCAAACATGATGGTAATTAAATCTGACATTGAAAGCTCAATTTATAAAGTGGATTGGAATGGATCCATTGTAACAATTTTCC
>Ga0114981_10002733_pt1 | contig 11317 bp, 26 predicted proteins | sample S_140806_MF_Meta_FD_87028 | JGI IMG/M metagenome (GOLD analysis project Ga0114981, IMG submission 87028) | Freshwater microbial communities from Lake Simoncouche, Canada to study carbon cycling - S_140806_MF_MetaG | ecosystem: Environmental > Aquatic > Freshwater > Lake | place: Lake...
CCATCATAATCGCAATGAGTAACAACCATAACTTTTTGACCACGGCCAGAAGTTACAGAGCCACCAGTTTTAGGTGCGCCTTGGTTGCCAGTAGCTTGCTTTAAGCCACCGCTGCCACCAACAACGGCAGTAACGCCCAGAGGACCTGCCATGCCAGGAACGTGCTTTGATTGATTACCTTTACGATTGGGGGCTTGAGCCATCAATGTAGGGGCATTGTTGCCAGATGTATATCCACTCATTTTGAACCTTTACGTTTGTTTTCCGCATCCCGTTTCATTTGGTAAGCAATTGCCACGGCCTGTTTCTGCGGTTTACCCGCTTTCATTTCGGTCTTGACGTTAGAGGAAAAAGCTTTGGGACTTTTTGACTTTTTCAAGGGCATATATTACACCTTTCTTAGAGATTCCATAAACTCATTTAACGCATCTTCTGCGTCACCTTCATCTTCCCTAGTGACATTCTGAATGTGTTCTACGGAAATGATCGGGGCACGGCTAGATTCAAACGGGGCCAGTTTATCAGCAATTTTGGCTTTGTCTTTAATGTCTAGCTCATCTGACTGCATGGCATCAATCAAGACTTCCATAGCAGTTTTAAGGGGTGGCAGTCCACGGGAAGTGCGCTCATCGTTCAGTTTATTAAACAAAGCTCCGTACTCGGTAACCTTGTTAACTATGGATTTTGGCCGACCAGCCTTTACTTGTGATCTTGGAGTAAAAGCGGTCATGTCAAACTCATCCACGACAGGGACAGTCTCAATAGCTTCTTTAGGTTCAATCTTGCCTGTAGCTAGTTTCATGGCTTTCTTCTCGGCTCGCCTGGCTTTGGCGTAGTCTCTCGCCCTCTGCTTAATTTCTTCAGAAGTGACTGTAGAGCCTTCGGGTCTTATTTCGTTAAACATTCAATACCCTTTTCAGTTCTAATCCAAGCATATGAGCCATTCACAGTAAAGCCACGTTTCTTGTGGATCTTCATAAACCCATCATGCTCGGCACGAATAGAAGTGGAACATACCACGGGTATATCCCATCGGTTTGCCCACAGTATATGTTGGTCAATCATCTCATTAATTAAACGGACACGCAAGCGAGGGCTTAAAGAAAGGTCAACATGGTGGAACTTGGCATTGCTAATTTCTTCATTTGAATAAGTAGTATATCCACCCCTATCAAACCAACAGTACGCAAGTAGCGTATCTTCGGCAGCGTCACCAATAAAGGTTCTTACTAGCTTGTCCCCACGGCACACAGCAATAAACTCTTTGTTCTTGTCAAACAATTGCACAGTGGTAGCAACAGTAACGTGCCTACGAAACACCGCCTTGTCCCTGGTAAGTATGCCATCAGCTTCAGACCCAAAGACTGAGTCAGCCATACTCACAATATCGTCCACATCATGCAGTGGGTGTGCCAATGTCCATTCCATGCTATTCCTATGTTAGCGCAGGGATTCCACCTACCCCACTTCGCTTTAATGTCTGCGTGTCCAAGACAACCGTATTGTAATCACCCAAAAAAGTTTTAAGTAAAAATTTTTATACAGGAAAAGATATACATACTTATCCACAGGCAACACACATCTTATTGTCTAGCAATAGGTAAAAACCCTAATAGAATGATTACGGGGCCATCATCCAGCCCTTGGGAAGGCAGGTAGCTTACCGACCCAGATAAACGTACTGAATCCATCAGTCTCTCTAGTAGGAAACGAACGGGAACATACAGGTGGAGCCTCTCAGAGGTCAAGTTAGATAAACAAGGTGCTACTTCTTCAACGAAGAAAAAACAGTGGATGCCATAGTTCGTCCACAGTTAACCATCAAGCAGTCCATCTCCCTATAACAACTAGCAAGCAGTCTATGTTGTTTTCCCACCACAGGAAAAAGTTTATGAAAAATTTTGGGAATGGGTGAGTGGGCCCCCCCTTTTTACAGGGTTTCCAGTGCTACCCCCTCCACTATATACAGCCAGAATAAGTGCAGGGGTTCCAGATGCGAATCATTCGCAACTAGGGGCGATGGTAATGAGAATCATTCTCATTTAGAACGGCTCGAAGGGGCTCAGAAAATCCCAGCAAGGGGCAGCTATCACCCTAAACCCCAATTACAAGGTCAGATATTAGGCAAACCCGAAGCAAAGCCCCGTGAATGCTAGCGTTATGCTTGCAAGCTGGGTTCAATTACTTATGACATTTACTTATGTAATGGCCTAATGATTAGGTGGCCAAAAGGTTTAAATGATTGGGGCTTGAATTGCTAGGTTTATTCAAGTGTGATTGACTACCAACTTAAATAATGAATACTATAGTGCCAAGGGTAAACCCTTATAGGGTTTTGGAGGGGTCAATAGAATCAACAACTTGCGAGAGTTGGCACGATTCTATTATGCTATATATGTGAAGGGGTAGATTTTTAGCCCTTCATTTCTTAACCTAAGTCCGAAAGTAAACAATGACCGATTCTCAAGCCCTTTTAATTTGCCGTCACATTCAAGCCGCCAATTATGGAAGCTTTGTCAGCGCATTGTCTTGCGCCTATCTATTGGCTGATTCTGATAACCGCCTGAAGCTTCTAGGGGCCTTCTCAGATCTTTTTAGCCGCATTGAAGCCGATATGATCGCTTATGCTGAATTCACGGCTCAAGCCGTTTAAACCCTTTTTTTAACCTAGTCCGAAAGTAATATCATGAACACTCAAGTAAACCCCGTTTTCTCTTCTATTCTCTCCGCTATTGGCGGCCCTTCCACTGACCTAGTGCAAGCCGTTGATCAATTGGGCGCATTAGACGCACAAATTAAGGCCCTTACAAAGCAAGCCGATACTCTTAAGGCTCAGATTAAGTCGCAAGGTCCTGAGCGTTATCTTGGCGCAGAATATAGCGCCCTAGTGTTTGAATCAGAGGGTCGCACAATCACCGATTGGAAGGCCATTGCTGAGAAATTTAACCCTTCTCGCCAACTTATTACGGCTCACACTGAAACCGGCTTGCCCGTGCGTTCTATCAAGCTTGCCAAAATCTAAGGGGATAACCATGGATAAAAATACTATTTATGACATTCTCGCAGCCGTGGCCGTTGGCCTAATGCTGGCCTTTTTTCTCACAATTAGGGGTTAAGGGCTCAAGGTGAAGCGGCTCACAATGGGCCGTTTTTCCGTGGGCCTTCCACGTTTTTAGTCCGAAAGTAATTAAATGATCAAAATCTCTCAAACTTCAAAATTGAATGCTCGCTCATGGTCGTTGCAAGCCCTTGATACTTGTCCTGGTTCATGGGCTTCGCCTGGTGTTCTGGTCGATGCATGCAAGGGCTGCTATGCAACAACGGGAAATTATAATTATCCTAATGTGAAGGCCCCTAGAATCTCAAACAGAGAAGATTGGCAACGGCTCGAATGGGTAAACGACATGGTTCAAGAATTAGATTCTGACCGATATTTTCGTTGGTTTGATTCTGGGGACGTTTTTACCCTCGGCTTAGCCGAAAAGATTCTTGAAGTAATGATACAAACCCCATGGGTGAATCATTGGCTGCCAACCAGAATGCACAAATTCCCGAAGTTTGCCCACGTTTTCGCACAAATGGAAAGTTTGCCCAATGTAAAGGTCAGATTTTCCAGCGATTCTATTCAAGGTGAATACATTGAAGGCCTTCACGGCTCGGTAATTGGCCCTGATGCGGCAACATTTCAGGCCCGTGAAGGGGTTCAATTATGTGAAGCATACAAACACAATGGAAATTGCAACGGCTGCCGTGCGTGCTGGGATAAAAACGTCCCATTGATTGCATATCCGGCTCACGGGGTGAAAATGGCACGGGTTATTAAGCTCAAGCAAATTTAAAGGCCCTTCGGGGCTTTTTTTTGTTCTTTAGATAGGCTGGCCTAGGGCTGGCCGTTTTTGATCTTATGCGATCGGGTTTCATTGTGGCCGTTTGTTGGCCATTGTGAGCCGTGGCCGTTTGCTGGGTGAATGGATCAAGCCGTTGATATCTGGCCATTGTGGGCCGTTTGTGGCCGCTGGCCGTGACATTGTGGCCGTGAAGGGGTGATTGTAGGCGCACGGCCTAGGCGGTAGCGTGATATTTTGCTAATAAAAACAAGGGTTTACAGTGTTTTTTTAATGAAATAGATTATATGAGATTATATTTACCCATTAACTTTTTGATTATCTCGATTATGTGCCTGCCACTTTTTGATTATATCGATAATATTATGTCGATTATCTCGGTGCTTTTAAATTTCAAAAAGACCCCCCCCTCAAAAAGTTTTGGGTCCTTTTTTTTAGTCAGGGCTAATTATGGAAACCTTAGCAGATAAAGGGTCGAGTCAATCAATGCTTGAATTTCATCGGCAATGTTCTGTATCTCAGAATCTTGTGGCAAAACCTTGCGTTTTTCTTCAAAGTATTCTGACAGATCACTTAACTCACGTTTACCTGTCTTTTCAGGTGGGTAATAGTCCACAGGGAATTCAATCGTTGAATCGTATCGGCCTTGAATGGCTTCAACAAGCTCGTCTACTTTGCCTGGCAATGCTTCATAGAATGCGCCAAGGGCTTTGTGTTCTGCATAAGACTTGGATTGCCAATGCAAAATGTGGGTGTTGGTCGCAGAGTGCAACAAGGTCAATACTAGATCGCCAATTTCATTGTCCATGTGGGACTCCCAAGTGGGTTAAAACACGCCTAGCGGCTTCCCTGCGCCATGGCTTGATGGTTATATTATCTGCCAAATCCATCCATGCGTGAAGCTGTCTTTTGTAAGCTTCCTGAAATGCTAGATTTTTGGTGTCATAGTCAACAGAGGATGAATCTAGCCATGTGTGGCAATGGTAGCACCCCCACACCGAATGGTGGTCATCGGCCTTGATTGAACGACCTTTGCCATGAATCAGCAGGTTTGAGTGACACGCTACAGTGGTAGACCCATCCCCCCCCAAACAATTTTTAGCCATCTGTAAAAGACAAGGCTCACCTTCTGCAAGTTCCAACAGCCTTTTGTCCCTGAAATATTCATGTTTGCCAAAGTCACGTTTGCGCCAGCCACTCATATGGGGGAATCCTCAAAGTTATCAGGATTGAATTTAGGCACTTTGTTGCCTTTGTCCATAGGGTTGGGGAATGGTGGGAAAGGCCAGTTCATAATTTCATTTCCACACGTTTTGTGTACTCTTCGGTTTTCCACACTTCCACCCGTAGCTTGGCAGCCTCAAGCTTCCATCTAAGTTCCTCTTCTTGAGCGATGGCCTCTTTAATCTCAAATAGTAGGGCTACATAGTCTGGATGGGCATAGGCATACATTTCTTTTGCGCCTAATGATCCCTCCTCTTCAGAAGCTAATATGGCCTTTTTTGATTTACGATACTCTTCTAATTGCACCCGAGTAGCCTTTGATTGGGCATATTTAGGTGCGTTTGTAAGAATGAAATTGATTGCTAAATGTGCGGGATTTTCCATTACATTGCCTCGTTAATTAACTTTTCTATGCCTTTGTCTATGCTGCCATCACCCATTTCAGTCAAAACTTTCTTTTGTACTGAGTTAAGTTCTATTTTGACTATGGTGTTGTAAGGCAAATATCTGGGTCTACCAGCACCCTTGCGCTTACCACCCCAATCAAGTACAGGTCTGCCCAATTTCTTAGACAGTTCCTCTTTGCGTCTGCGCTCCATGATTTCCCACGCTTCGGCCAGTGCTTCAGGTGGGATATTGCTTATTAAGCTCATGGTTCGTAGTTTTGCATGGCAATGATTTTGTTTTCGTTGATGGCTTTGCAACCTTCAATTTCTAATTCTGCAAATTGCTCTGTAGTGATAAACCCAATGACCTCTACACCCTCAAATTTAACTGAGTCAATGTTTTCGTTATAAGTTCCATCGATGTCCTCCTCATAAGACATGATGACCTGAACTATTTCGCTGCCTGGCCCTGTTGTGGCTTGGAAATTGATTGTGTTTGACATTACTTTCTCCTAAAAAATGTGTTGATGTGTAACTGTATCTTGAAATCTTGATTATTTATATAGGTGTTTACCCTTAGTCCAAATCTTCTTTTACCATGACCTCAACCATGCCAACAGTGCCATAAACCTTAGTAGCGTGTAGCGATACCACCAAGCTATCGTCCACAAACACAATGCCGTTCATGCCATCAAATATTGCTTTGCAATAATTATCAATGTCACTTTTTTTGGTAGGACGTTCCTGACCCGATAAACAAGCCTGTGTGCGTTTTTTACTGTATGAAGCTGGAACAGGCAGGGTTATGTAGATATAAGCTGCCAGAGGCGTCTCTAAGGGCTCTGAAGCACCCATTGCAAGCTTTGCTGACTCAGAAACCTTAGATTCGTAATCAACTGTAGTTTTTGGACTGTAAGTTGAGACAAATTTACCCCGTCTGGCAAACCTTGGTCTGCCTTTGGGCACTGGTGTACCCTCCACCATAAATGTGACCATAAAAGTCATGTGAGTGTCCCATCTTTAATTCGGTTCATGTAATCTCGGATTCTGTCTCTAGCACCGCTGCCATAAATGCGCTCTGCCCGTTCAAGTCGGGCACGAATGAGGTCCTTGTTCTTTCCCCACTCCCAATTGCGATATAGCTCCCTAGCTTCTGCTTGCTCTAGGATAACCCTGTCGCTCGGACCTTGAATATTACGTCTGCTGTAAGTCACCAGTAAGCTCCAAGGCCATGCGGATTATTTTGATGGGATAAGGCACACCATCACGAACCTTATCCAAGATTCTCATTGCTTCTGCGTGTGTCAAGCTTTTTTCCTTATTTCTTGCATTGCTTGTCTTATGTGGTCAGGCATAGGTGCAGCCTTTAATGCATCAGTTTTAATCTTTTCCAATGCAGGGTCAGGCAAGTTTGATGATGGCACTGTAAGTCTCACAATGTCAGCAGGATTTTGTTTTGGCACATTTGTATTTCTAACCCAATTGCGCCAAGTGGCTTCCCAATCCAACTTCACCCCCTTTTGGCCAGGTTGTGAAATCCAATAATCCTTAAACTGGTCAAAGGTTTTTACAGGACTAAGCTCTGGTCTTGTCTCTTGACAGAACTGCTCCCATTCTTTTGGAAAACTAAAATCAGAAGCGAGGCGTTTGCCGAGTATCTTCTTCTCTTGGTTATTGGTTATTGGTTTATGGTTATTGGTTGCTATTGGGGTAGCATTAGGGGGGCTAATAGCCTCCCCATTGGGGGGTGTTCCCCACCTCTTAGCCGCCCCACGTTTGCCCGCTTCAGCAAACTCTTTATATTGCTTGATTTCCTTGTCTGCACGAGGAGAAACAAATCCATCTGCCGTTGAAATAAAGAACTCATTAAGGACAGTCATAACATCTTCTTCATGCTCACGCATACCGATCTGACGAGCAATGTCTCGGTGTTTTATGGGTTGTTCATGCAAAAAGTAAAAGTCTAGCAAACGTCTGTAAGCTAAATCTTCCATCAAAGAAAGATGATGGGTGTGACTTTTGTAGTCACCTATGTGAAATTGATAGTAGTGCATAAAATCCGCTTTTTAAACACCCTTTAAAGAAACTGCGGCAGGAGAAGGGATAACTCTTTTCAATAGGGAGATCAAGCCCCATCTAGCCGTGTTTCAAAACAATATAACCTATTTTTGACTACGTTTCAAGTTTCTATAGTGGGTCGTTGAATGGCCAATATGGAAAAAATGACAATGCCCACATTTGTAAATCTGAAAAGAATTATCTCTTTTCTTACTGATTGTGGATTCTGCTATCGTAAAAGTCGGAAAAGGATGCTTCCCCGCACACTGTACGGCAGGGTCAAACTTGTCGGTTGTTTTCACTGGAAACCGCCTTTGAGTAAGTGGTAAAGCTTGGATTGGATTTGTAAAAATTTCGTGCTTGAGCGTTCATTATTCTGTACTCAGCAGGGCTAAATATACCTTTTGCGTTCCTGATATCAAAAGGATTCAATTTGTCTACAGGCGCACTCTGTTTTTGCTCAGTAATCGGGTTAGTCAAAGTGTATTCTGCCACCCAATACCGACCAGGCTTGACCTGTCTTGTTGTCAACTCACCTTTGTAACGTAATTTCTTGGCAGTTGACAGGACTGTTTCTTTGGTCATACCTGTTAAGTTGGCCACCTCTGTGGAGGTTAAAGGACCATTTTGCAGGGCATTGATTACTAACGCTTGGCTCATTTATACATTCCTGAAATGTTGATAGGTTTATTTGTGTGCAGCTCTAAAGCTCTGGCCATCAAACCAACGATGGCGGCATCTCTGTCGTCAGGGTGGTTGTTGTAAGTTATAACCAAGTTATAGGCGTAAGCCAATAGAGCTTGGGCGCATTCGTGTTCAGTTTGTTCGATGTTCATGCAAAAATCATAGTGTTGTTTTTTTGTCTGTCTATTAGGGTTTATCCTAATACAAATAATTTAAAAGGCGTGGCACAGTAGAGGCTCTTTAAAGGAGAAAGTAATGGCAACACTAAACGGCAGAAAGGTAATAGACATCAAAGTAGATGGTGTCGATAGTAGGGATTATCCCGATTTCAGCGATGCGTATTTTTGTTACGCTTGTTATGAGGATGGCACACCACTGACTGATGACGAGCTTAACAAGCTTACAGAAGACAATGGCGATCTTTTGTACGAAAAAGCGTACGATTCACTTCACTAAGGAGAAAGTAACATGGCAAAAATTTATAAATTAGATGGTTTTGAGTTTGCTTACATCAGAAGCCCAAAAGATATGTCAGGAACCATGGGCGAATTCACACCACATTGGTGGGTTCAATATCTTGGCAATGGCGCATATGAAATGTTTGCAACCAAACAGGAATGTTTGGATTGGATTAAAGATTATTAAGGAGAAAGTAAAATGGTACAAATAGACATCCAAAAAGTAATTGATATCCAACTTGGTTCGATTAGCCAAACAAGCACATCAATTTTTAGAGAGCTTATCATCAGAACAAAAGATGGTGATTTCACAATCACAGTCTACGCAGATGCTGATGACGTAGAAATTAAAATTTTATCTTAAGGAGAAAGTAATGAAAACAAAAGCACTTACGCACGTTCGTCAATTATTTATGACCTATGATGCACCCCCCCAAACAATTCGCAGCTATCAACGTCAATGGATTCGTTCTGTGCGCTATCTTGGCGACAATTGGTTGTTGGCTAAGAAGGTAGAAAAATTTGAATCTCCAAAACCTAATTGATAGGCAGGGTGATATTGTGAACAACTACATCATCGAATACAAAGAAGAGTATGCTTATACCAAATATTGCCCATATTGCGTCCAACCTAAAGGCAATAAATTTGTCTGTTGCGGTGAGATGGATTGGATAGATTTTAAAGACCTTGATGACAACACACAGTTAGAAATCATCAAAGAAGAATATGACAATGCATTCAGAAACCACAAGGTATAACATGACAGTAAAAGATTTACTTGCGCTCAACGTAAATGAGCATACAGAGAAAAAAGGTAACCTGACTTACCTATCATGGGCGTGGGCATGGGCAGAGGCTCTCAAGGCCGATGCTAACGCTCATTTTCAAGTAACGATGTTTGGTGACAAGTGCTACATGGATATCAATGGCACCGGCATGGTTTGGGTGACAGTCACATTGTTTGGCAAACCAATGACTTGTCAATTACCAGTGATGGACAACAACAATAAACCAATCAGTATTGAGGGTACAACCACAGTTAACAAGTATGGCAAAGAAGTATCCACCAAATTGGATAGCTTTAATGTCAACACAGCCATTATGCGTTGCATGACAAAAGCTCTTGCATTGCATGGACTCGGAATGTACATATACAGTGGCGAAGACCTGCCAGAGCAGGACACAAGCATTATTGATGCGGTAGTTGCTGCCATCAAAGAAAGATACGAAGCAGGTGATGAGCCTGGTATGTATGGCGAATGGGAATCCATTACGGATAACGAAGTTCGCATCAGGGTTTGGGATACTCTCAAGCCAGACAGTAAGGTAAGGTCGGCTATCAAAGCCTATAAAGAGAAAATGAAGGAAAGTACATGAAACGATTAGATGCTATTGCCACAGTGGGTGAGTACAAAGACCCCAAAACTGGCGACATGAAAAAACGCTACTCAAAGTGTGGCTCTGTGTTTATCAATGACGATGGCAACATCTCATTCAAGATGGACACAATGCCCGTGGGTGCATGGGATGGATGGATTAATGCCCGTGAACCATTTGATGGCGAGAAACCTGCTCGTCAAAGCAGTACCCCCACCCGAAAAACTAAGGGTAGTGGTTTTGACGATATGGACAATGATGTCCCATTTTGATGTAAAGTAACCCTTGGGGGGAAAGCTGTGCAAAGGATTTTCCTAGCTTGCAGACGAGCAGTGATCCCCCCACCTTAAGGAGAAAGTAATGTTTAATTTATTTAAGTTGTTCCGCAAAGATGCAAAAGACACCTCAGTTGAGGCCGCTCAAAGCATTATGCTTGCCCTGCCAAATATTGAGGCAGCAGTCTATGAATATGCTGCCATGCGAGGCACAAGAGGATTCACAGACGATGAAATGAATGATCATTTTGAAACCCATAAATCCACCTACAGAGCTAGACGTTCTACTTTGGTAGACAAAGGGTTAATCGAGGACTCAGGAGCCCGTATAAAGGGTCCCAATGGCCGTAATATGACTGTATGGAGGATAGTATGAGATTTCTAATTGATTTATTTTCTGGCGATTCTTATAGCAAAACAGACAATATGTTGATCAGACAAGATGGCAACGTATTTAATAAAATAGGCGATAATTACATCAATAATAATGGGGCATTACTAAGTAAATTTGGTAATAATTATCTTAATACTGAAACTGGAGATGTATCTAGCTTTGGTGATGACTTTTTAGAGGATGAATTATGAGTTATGCAGACGTGGAAATGAAAATAATCCAATGGGCAGAAGCTCGTAAGATTATCCCCAACAGTAACCCAGAGTCTCAGTTGCTTAAAGCAGTGTCTGAAATGGGAGAACTAGCAGATGCAACCATTAAAAAGGACCAAGAGGCTGTTATTGACGCTGTTGGTGATGTCATGGTCTGTCTTATTAATTATTGCGCCCTGCAAGACATTAATTTGGTAGACTGTATGGAAGTTGCATACGATCAAATTAAAAATCGGAAGGGCACACTATTGCCCAACGGAGTGTTCCAGAAGACACTTGATTGACATAAAGTTAACCTAGTATTTCATTGCAACAATCAGTTGCGTAAACAGGGGGAAATTATGTACGAATTGACAATTGAATTAGATTGGGCTTCCGATGAAACCCTTACCATCCACTCACA
>Ga0114981_10002736_pt1 | contig 11302 bp, 10 predicted proteins | sample S_140806_MF_Meta_FD_87028 | JGI IMG/M metagenome (GOLD analysis project Ga0114981, IMG submission 87028) | Freshwater microbial communities from Lake Simoncouche, Canada to study carbon cycling - S_140806_MF_MetaG | ecosystem: Environmental > Aquatic > Freshwater > Lake | place: Lake...
ACCCTTCCAAATCAATTACCTTGGTGGTGCCCTTCGCCGCTGGCGGCCCGACGGACATTGTGGCGCGCACATTGGCTGCCAACATGAGTAAAACTTTGGGACAAACCGTGGTGGTTGAAAACAAAGTGGGCGCAGGCGGCACATTGGCCGGTGGCTATGTGGCCAAAGCTGCACCCGATGGCTACACGTTCTTGATCCATCACAACGGCATGTCTACGGCCCCTGCGCTGTATAGAAAAATGGCCTTCAACCCTATGACTGACTTTGAATATGTGAGCCAGGCGGTGGACGTGCCCATGACCCTCATTGGCCGAAAAGACTTGCCTGCCAAGAACATGCAAGAGTTAAGCGCTTACGTGAAAGCCAATGCCAAAAAGATCAACTTGGCCAATGCTGGCTTGGGCGCTGTTTCGCATTTGTGCGGCATGTTGTTTCAGCAGGCCATGGGCGTTGACCTGACTACCGTGCCTTTCTCTGGTACAGCTCCCGCACTGAATGCTTTACTGGGAGGTCAAGTCGATATTTTGTGTGATCAAACCACACAAACTACGCAGCACATTAAGGCAGGCACAGTCAATTTGTATGGCGTGACCACCAAGCAACGCATTCGTGCTTTGCCAGATGCACCCACATTGACCGAAGGTGGACTGAAAGATTTTGAAGTGATTGTGTGGCACGGCATTTATGCGCCCAAAGGCACACCCGCCGCCAACATTGAGAAGTTTGGTTCTGCCGTCAGAACCGCTTTGAAAGACCCTGCCTTTGTCACTCGCATGGCCGACTTGGGCGCAGAAGTTGTGCCTGATTCCAAGCAAACACCCGAAGGCCTGCGCACTTGGCTTCAGTCTGAAATTAACAAATGGGGCCCCGTCATTAAATCGGCTGGCGTCTACGCTGACTGAGCTTCGCCCAGTTCAGAAATTTCAATCAAATTCAGGTCGGGGTCACGCAAGTAAACCGACCTGATTTTTTGTGTGGCGCCCGTGCGCATGACTGGGCCTTCAATGATGGGCCATGCCTCGGCGTTTAACTTGGCTATAACTTGCTCAAGCGGTACAGCGGCAATGAAGCAAAGGTCTAAGGAGCCAGGCACAGGCAAGTGTGCCTTGGGCTCAAACTCTTTGCCCTTCAAATGCAAGTTGATCTTTTGATTGCCATACTTAAAGGCTTTGCGAGTAACGGGTGGCGTACCACCTACAAAGCTTTCCAAACTCATACCCATGATTCGGGTGTAGAAATCAACGCAAGCGGTCTCGTGAGCGGTTGTCAGAACCAGGTGGTCAAGATGGTCAATCATTTGAAGTTTTTACAAGGATTTAAATCGGTTGATGTTATATTTTGAACTCAAATTTAACTCTCAGTTATCAAGGTAAACCCAAGCATGTTAGGAGCTTTATGCTAAATATGTCGGCCACATTTTTAACAGCTTGCTTAGGCTTGTCTATCTTCAGTGCTGCATCGCAAGAGTCTTATCCATCGCGTGCAGTCAGTGTCATTGTGCCCTTTCAAGCAGGTCACGGCGTTGATCTCATGGCCAGGGCATTGGCTTCCGAGTTTTCAAAAATCACAGGCCAAGCCTTTCCCATTGTGAACCGCGAAGGTGCAGCAGCCACCATTGGTTTTACAGCTTTGGCTGCAGCCAAGCCCGATGGTTACACCTTGGCCATCTCGCCCAACACCCCCTTAACCATTGCGCCGCACCTGATTAAGAGCGTCACCTACAACATGGATAATTTTGTCCCTGTTTGCCAGAGCTTTGAAAACGTGATGGCATTGTTTGTAGGTGGATCATCTCCCTACAAAACATACCAAGAATTTGTAGCAGCAGGCAAAGCACAACCTGGCAAATTCAGCTGGGGCACCAGTGGTGTGGGGTCAGTTCCTCACCTTTCAGCATCTGCCTGGCTGGCCACTGCAGGGCTTGATGCAGTCCATGTGCCGTTCAGAGGCGAGCCTCAAATCTTGCCGCAATTGATCAGCAATGAACTCACTTTTTCTGCAGCTTCCATTTCAGGCATGGCAGGCAAAGGTGTGCGCCCATTGGCCATCTTTGCAGACCAACGCCACTTTGCATACCCCGATGTGCCCACCATGGCTGAGCTGGGTCACTCAACAGGTGTGCCAGGCTTAAACGGCATGTTTGCACCCCGCGGCACGCCTGAGTCTGTATTGGCCAGTTTGGAAAAAACCTGTGCAGAAGTCACATCGTCCGAAAGCTTTCGAACTGCTGCCTTGCGTTTGAATCAGCGCGTGTCTTTTCTGGGTCGTCGCGACTTCGACAGGCGACTGCGCACTGACTTTGATGACAAAGCAAAGCTCATTAAGCAACTCAACATCAAAGCTGAGTAACAAGGACTGTGATGCTTAATCTGCCAACCCCTGAGCTCAAATTTTTTGCAGACTTATCTGTGTTGGTAGACAAGCCACACGAAGTGGGCATGACTCACCACGGCGTGCGACGCTTGATTCCCATCACGGGCGGTCAAGTGCAAGGCAATGGCTGGACAGCCAGGGTGCTTTCAGGGGGCGCTGATTTTCAACTCATCGTGAATGAGCGCATGGCCGAACTCGATGCTCGCTACACCATTGAGACCGATGGGGGTGATCTTATTTTTGTGCAAAACCGGGCAGTGCGCACAGCCGCACCCGAAGTCATGGCCAAACTCATTCGAGGCGAACCTGTGGCTCCCGAGTCGGTTTACTTTCGCTGCAGCCCCAGCTTTGAAACAGCCTCAGCCTCATTGGCTTGGATCACTGAACGCCTGTTCATAGGCACTGGTGCACGCCACCCCGACAAGGTGGTGATGCGATTTTTTGAAGTGGACTGAGACTGAACCTAATCAAGAGAAATCAACTTCTTTTTGCTGCACGCTGAACGGCGCGAACAATCCGTTCATGCGCCCCACAACGGCACAAATTTTTGTCCAAGGCTTCGCAAATTTGTGCCCGAGTAGGTTTTGGTGTGTGTTGCAACAAAGCACTTGCGCAGACCAAGATGCCACTTAAGCAATAGCCGCACTGACCTGCGTTTTCTTCCAAAAATGCTTGCTGTAATGCGTGGGGCACACCCTCTTTGCTCAAACCCTCAAGGGTGGTGACGGCATGCCCCTTCACTGCCCAAAGAGGCAGATTGCACGATGTTTGAGGGCGCCCATTGACAAGCACCATGCAAGCACCACACTCGCCTTCTCCACAGCCCAGCTTGGGGCCTGACAAGCCTAATTCATTGCGCAAATAACTGAGCAAAGTCGTTTTGTCGGGCGCTGAAATTTCGACGTTCTGATCGTTGATGGAAATCATGGTCTGAATAGGTAGGGTTCAGTCAGGTGCGTTCAACGCCTGAAGAATATGATCTTGTGACAAGGGCAATTGGCGTACACGAACACCCAGTGCATCAAACAAAGCATTGCCCAAGGCAGCTGCTACGGGTCCTTGTACCGATTCGCCCGCACCCAGAGAGGGCTGCTCGGGTTGGTCTAGCACATGAATGTTCAGCTCAGGTATTTCACTGAAACGCAAAATAGGATAGTCGGCCCAGCTTTGGCTTGTGATGCGAGTTCGGTCAAATTGAACCGCCTCTTTTAAAGCCCAGCTCATGCCTTGCAGTGCACCGCCTTCGGTTTGGTTCATCACACCATCCAGGTCTACCACTCGGCCCACATCAACCGCTACATCAAGCTGCAGCACACGCAGTGTCTCACCAGCTTGAACGCGTGCCAACACTGCACACCATGCAGAGGTGTTTTTGTAGCGAGCCCAAGCCACGCCGTGTCCTACACCTTCTGCTTTTGGAAGGTGCCACCAAGTGCTGCGATCGACCACCGCATTGAGAACGGCAAGGCTTCTGGCGTCTTGCATGTGCCGTTTGCGAAACTCCAAGGGGTCTTGGCCACTGGCATGGGCCAGCTCGTCCATGAAAGACTCGATGGCAAACACATTGGCAAAGGCCCCCAGTGCGCGCATGGCCGAGGTTCGAATGGGCATGACCGTCAGCCGGTGGTTGACCACATGGGTGTTGTCAAATTCATAGCCTGGAATGGCATTGCGGTCGGCGCCACCTCCCGCGGCAAGAGGTGGGTTGATGGCCAGAGGCATGGGCTGCCCCTGCGCGCGCTGCGAAGCACCCAGCAAAGTAGGCACCAAGGAACGCCCTGGCCGAGAGCTGTACCCATTGGCCCACAGTTCATGGTGCCAATGGCTAATTTGACCCTGCTCATTCATGCGGGCCCTGAGCGACACCAGATGGGCACTGCCCAGTGGCGCCTGCGAAAGCTCATCTGCACGTGACCACACAACACGCACAGGATGGCCAGGTTTGTTGATGGCTAACAAAGCCGCATCGAACGCGACATCATCGGCACCGTTGTGCCCATAACAACCAGCACCCTCGACATGGCGCATGACGATGGCTTGCTTGTCCAGACCTAAGGCCTTGGTGAGGTCGTCACGCAAATTCTGGATGCCTTGACTGTGGGTCCAGACCTGCAGGGTTTGGCCGTCCCATTGGGCCAGTGCACAGCAAAGACCAATGGAGGCATGAGCTATGTAGGGTTTGAAGTATTCGCGCGACAGGCTAACTCCATCATCAGCTTCGAGCCGTTGCCCTTTTTGAAGGGTGCTTGTTGTTTCATGTGGCGCGGAGCGCAAAAATTCGGCCAGGTTGTGCATGTCTGGTAAAGATGCTGTCTCGTGCCAAGCAACCTGCTGTTGCAATTGACTGAGTGCAGCCTCTGCCTCGCGCTCGGTTCTTGCAAGAACGCCGATGAACCGGCCATCGACCACAAGTTGGATGGACGAACCTGAAGCAAAGTCAAAAAAATCAGCTGGCACAGGGAGATCTGGGTTGGCCCATTGAGCCGTGGTCGATGGGGTACGCAGAACTCGACCGTGTTGCATGCCTGGCAAACGAAGGTCATGAATGAACCGAGGCTGCCCCATGATCTTTTCCAAAAGATCTACACGACGAACTTTGCCGTGGCCGTGCCGTTTGAGATCGACAACGGGTTTGGGCGTGGCCAAGCCTTCATACTCCCGATGCAGGCTGATGTTTTGAAGCCAATCCCAATAGGTGCCCAACTCGCGTCCTTGACCGTCAGTCAATCGGCCTCGCTCAATGCTTAAATTTTCGGTTGGCACGCCGTGCTGTTTGGCTGCTTGTTGAAGGACCAGAAAACGTACTTCAGCGCATGCATGGCGAATGGCAGATCCTGAATCTTGAACCGAGATGCTGCTGCTGGTCATACCTTCATCAGGCCCTTCTAGCGTACTGGCACTGATGATCTGCACCTGGTCTAAATTGAGATCAAGTTCGTCGGCAGCAATGATGGTCAAAGCCGTGAGAATGCCCTGCCCCAGCTCAACTTTTCCAGTGAACAATCTCAAGCGACCTGGCTGTGAAAAATCAAGCCATTGCGAAAGCAAACGATTGGTATGCAAATTTCCGGGTAACACCGGCCGACCGTCATTGCGGTCAAATGTAAATCCGCGTGGCGCCGATGCGGTCATTGAACGCGTCCAATGCGCTGAACAGTGACGGAAGTGCGGGCCAGGTGCTCTACCAAGGAATTGACCTTGGCCAAGCATTTGAAAAAACTCTTCCACATGACACGTCTCCTTTTTCTAACCCATCCAAAAAACTTCAGCACACAACTTGACCCATTGTTGAGTGAAACTCTTCAAAAGTCCATACATGGCAAGTCGGCGGCTTACCCTATTCTGCCAAACACTTAAAAAATGAAGGTTCATTGAATATTCATGCAACGAAGGAATAATCTCACGCTTGCAATGAACAGCTGTTCTAGCACACAGCCTTCACGCCAAGTCAGATGAATCAACAAAGGAATTGATCGTGCAGTTTTTCCGTATTTTGTTAACCCTAACCCTAACAAACTGCTTGTTTTTAGCCCACTCGTCCACCCTTTCAGCATCCAACACTGAAAGCCCAAAAACCTCTTCCTCTGAATACCAGCCCGTGCAAGGTCAAGAAGGGAAGGATGTGATCTGGGTCCCCACACCCGAAGGCTTGATCGAAAAAATGTTGTCAGTAGCCAAGGTTAGCAGTCAAGACAGGGTGTTCGATTTAGGCGCGGGAGACGGCATCATTGCCATCACCGCCGCGCGCAAATTTGGAGCTCAAGCAGTGGGCATTGAATACAACCCCAAGATGGCTGAGTTTGCCCGAGGCAAAGTGGCAGAAGCCGGCATGAGCAGCAAAGTGAAGATCATCACAGGCGATATTTTCGAAGAAGATTTCAGCTCTGCAACCGTGGTCACCCTTTACCTCATGCCTCACCTGAACATGAAGCTACGCCCCATCTTGCTCAATATGAAGCCCGGAACACGTGTGGTCTCCAATACCTTTAGCATGGGCGATTGGCAACCCGATGAGACCCTGTCGCATGATCACTGGAAGGCTTTTTACTGGGTGGTCCCCGCACAAATTGAGGGCGCTTGGGTCATGACCGGCTTAGAAGGCGGGCCGATCCGCATGAACTTGAATCAATCCTTTCAAAACCTTGGCGGCACACTCACTCGAGGTGGCCAAACTTTCTCCATCTTGGGAGCCAAATTAAACGGCTCTGAGCTTAAATTTCAATTCATCACGCCAGACCGCAAAGTGCACACTTTCTCGGGTCGCTTGGATGGGCGGCGCCTAACCGGCACTGTTGTTTCTGATTTCATGAATACATTTGTCGAAATCAATCGACCTTGAAAACAGACAGCGCCTCAACCGATCAGATGCTTCGGCTGTTGCAAAGCCTTGTTTCTGCAAGTTTTCATCAGTATCGGCCAGTGCGATATGCTCTGCCAATAGTCATAAGATGTCCCTTCTGGATTGCTTTGCTATTTCAAAAAGGAAATACTCATGCTTGTACGCCTCTTGTATGTGAGCCAACCAGTAGGTCCCATCACAACGACAATCACCACCTTGATTTTGGAAAAATCCGATTTGCACAACAAAAAGGAAAATATCACAGGCGTTTTATGTCAAGGCTCAGGCTTATGGCTGCAGGTCTTGGAAGGCGAGCGATCTAAAGTCAATTTACTTTACTCGCGCATCATGGCCGACAAAAACCACCACCATGTTGAACTGCTTTCGATGGAAGAAATTACCCACAGACGTTTTGGTCAATGGTCTATGGCCCTTGTCTATTTGTCTAAAGACGATCCTTTGGATCAAATGGCGCATCCAGAATTTGACCCCTATACCGCTTCAGCCAAGGATGCCTATTCCATCTTGGATGAGCTGATCAAAACTGGTAGCCCAATTCTTCACAATAACGTCATCAATAGCCGGTAAAACTCTACTGTTCACAGTGGAGAAACAATGTCTATTACCAACAGAAGAAATTTTGTCATCGGATTGGCTGCAGCAAGTGCCAGCGCATCATCAACTGTCAACGCACAAAGCGCCAACCTCGCGTCATCTTCTTTCAATTTGCCAATTTCACCAATTGACAACATTGCAACCCAAGCAAATTATTGGGCTGCAGTTAGAAATCTTTATGCGATTTCAAATCAACACATTAATTTAGAAAATGGCTATTGGGGGATCATGGCCGAACCTGTTCGCATGGAATACGTCGCCAAGACTGAAATGGTGAACAGAGAGAATTCAATTTACGCTCGCACACAATTCGGAAAAGATGCTGAATCTGCAAGGTCACAACTTGCTCAAGCCGTAGGTGCAGATACATCCGAAATTGCATTCACACGTGGCGCCACTGAAGCTCTACAACTCTTAATTGCAGGTTATAACAAGTTAAAAACTGGCGATACCGTTATCTACTCTGACCTCGACTACGACTCCATGCAATATGGCATGAAATGGTTGGCCGATCGACGTGGCGTCAATGTGGTTAAGTTCAACATTCCAGAACCTGCAACCAAGGCAAATGTCTTGGCGGCTTACCAACAAATTCTGATCGACAACCCCAAAGCCGGACTTCTGCTTTTAACGCATGTTAGCCACAGAACAGGCCTTGTCATGCCAGTTCAAGAAATTGCCGCAATGGCCAAGTCTCGTGGCGTTGCGGTCATATTGGATGCAGCTCATTCTTGGGGCCAAATTGATTTCAAAGTGAATGAATTGGGCGTTGATTTTGTGGGCTTCAATTTGCACAAATGGATTGGCGCACCATTGGGTCTTGGATTTATGTACATTGCGAAATCCAAATTGACAGAAATCGATCGTGCAATGGGTGATGAAGACTACCCTGCCACAGACATACGGTCTCGCGTTCACACTGGCACAACAAATTTTGCCACTATATTGTCTTTGCCAACAGCTCTGAAGCTTCACAATGACATTGGTGCCAAAGCCAAAGAACTAAGAGTCAAACATTTGCGCAATTACTGGGTCAGTCGTGCCCGAGAATTGAAAGGGCTTGAAATATTGACACCAGACGAGCCCGGCATGTATGCAGGTATTACGTCATTCCGAATGGCAGGGAAAGTAACTGCCGAACAGAACAATGCTTTGGTGGCAGAGTTGCGAGACAAATACGGCATCTTTTCTGTACGCCGTGCTGGTGTTGCCAAAGGTCAGTGCATTCGCATTTCACCTGCCGTTTACACCTCAGAATCCGAAATGGACCAATTCTTTGGGGCATTAAAAAATATAACTGCCAGAAGCTGATATCAAATTTAAATCAAACACCATCTGAGAAATCTAGTTTAATTATTCACTTGTAAAAAAAGGCCATTGCATTGAATTGCAATGGCCTTCTGTAAATGGCAATGTTTTAAATTGAAATTATTTTGCTTTTAAAAACGCCTCAACTTCTAGCAAGATCATTTCATTGTCGTCTGCCTTATTGGGCAATCTGCTGCTTGAAAATGGAAGATTGTTGTCATTGCCCACGATGATGTGTTTGGCATCTACAACATCAACATTTTCGATGGTGAAAAATGGGAAGGTCAATACGCCATTTTCCAATGGCTTACGGGCCAGTTTATTCGGATCGGCAATGTTCATCAAATCAATGTAGCCAATCTTGCGCGCAACCCCACCCACATTGGCTTCAGACAACTCAATTTTATATACCCGTTTAAATTTTGGAAGATCGTGGAAGCAATCTGTGCGTTTTTGGTTCTCTGGGCATGCACTCGCTTTGATGCCTTCGCCATTGTCACGCTCTATGACCAAGCCGGTGGTTTGATCAATCATGTTGAAATCACCAATCGCATGGTGATTTGCCTCAAGCATGTATTTCCAATGACGGCCGGTCCATTTTTCGGAGGCCACATCAAACTCCAAAACACGAAGATATTGTTTTCCATCGATATTTTCAAAGCTCTTGGTCGAGTCGTTCCAAACAGGACCTTCTAACATTGGATACAACTTGCGACCATCTTTTGAAGAGGCCATGCCTTCAAAACCCTTAGAGCGGCGAACCTCAAATTTAGTGCTGTCAACTGGTGAACCAGGCATTGTGACGGAAGGATGGTCTGGAGATCGAACGACTTTGCCGTCAACAACTGTTTCATAAACGGCAAGCACTTTGCCCTTCATATCTGTCTTGATTAAGAATGGGCCAAACTCGTCGCCAATCCAAATATGTTGTCCAATGATTTGAAAACTTTCAGTGTCAAAATCTGAACCCGTTAAATAACGTGAATTGGTGCCCTCGTGAACGATCCGAAATGGCACTTTCTTGTCTGGGTCATGCAAGAACACTGTTGCCAGTTGTTTGAACTGTCCGGTTTTAAAGTCAATGTTGTAATGATTCAAATACAGCATGAAATCTGGTGAATTGGCTTTGGATCCAGCACCGTTATCGGTCAATACCCAGAAAGTGCCATCAGGCATTCTTTGAACGCCTGAATGACCTTGCAAGGGTTGGCCATCAAAGGGCAGAAACACGCCAGTAGGACGGCCAGCAGACAAACCTTCCACAGAGCCTAATTTTTCAACCCTCTGGCCAGTCGTGAATTTTCCACTGTGTCGCAAATCTGCTGGGGCATCAGCAGGTGCAGGAATAAGGGAAAGTGCTGGCAAAACAGCATGTCCAGCCAAAGTGGCTGGGTAAACCGCTTGTGCTTGTGCACTGACATAGCCTGCACAGACAGCAAGGGTCATTGCACTTGCAAAACTCTTGATAGAAATTGGCACGTTAATCCTTTCGAAAATCCGTTAAATCTACACACCATGTGTAACTGATATTCTTGATTTTTTTGATGTCAATTCCGTGTATGAAACATCACATTTCACGCTCTGTCATGTCATTGGCGCTCGCCTCATTCTTAGGGGCTTGCGGCGGTTCAGGTCCCGGTACAGAACCGGTGGCCGAATCATCCCCGCAAGCGCCAACAGTTGCACCTGGTCCAGTAACCCTCAGCCCACCTGTTTTGTCTTTCACCGATACCGGCTTGAGCGTGACAGATGGCATCACTCGCATCGGCATGTGGCGAGTTGATGCGCCAAGTTTGGACTGGGAATTTTCTTTGGACCAAGGCGCCACCTGGACGCGGGGTAATGGATCTAATTTTGAAGTCACAGGCGATGGTGCCAAGATGATTTGGGTGCGTACACGCGATCATCTTGGCAACACTTCAGACATTGTCAAAGTGAATTGCGTTTTGGACACCATGCCGCCAGCTGCAGTGACGATCACCCCTCAAGTAGAGGGGGTGACCAACACCTTAAAGCTCTCAGGCATTGAAATGGGAGCGCGTTGGGAATATGCCCTTGACCCAAAAGGCCCTTGGTTGACTGGCAACGGCATAGGCTTGGGAACATTGGGCAACGGATTGGCAAGTGTTTGGCTGCGTCAGATTGATGTGGCTGGTAACCCCTCCGAATCGCAAAGCTTTGATTTAAAAAATCAAAACATGTTGGCCCACGAGGCCTCTGGCAATCCTTTGCAGCCTAGCGTTTTAACGCAAGGCTTTCAAACATATTTAATCCACGGTGTGGTGGTACGAGGTGACGCTGACTATGTGAGATGGGAGATACCCAAAGGCCAACAGTTGGTATCAGTCAAGTTGGTGCAGTATGTCTCAGAAGATGCAATTTCTTTTTATGCATTGCAAGCAAACCGCGTGTTCGATGCGGGTGTAGATACTTCCCGCATGCTGGTCTATGGTCACATGGGCCCGAGCGATTTGGGTCGCAATGTTTTGGCCAATGTAGCCAAGCCGCAACTTGGCGAAGGCTTCATGACCTTGTGGTTTCAGCAGACAGGTACGCAGAACACCCAATATGCAATAGAAGTCATACTTGCTCCAACGAATTGAGATTCGCGCCAATTTGCAAGCCGAACTTGGCTGACACTTTGACTGTCTTCACGCTACTGTCACA
>Ga0114981_10002739_pt1 | contig 11292 bp, 24 predicted proteins | sample S_140806_MF_Meta_FD_87028 | JGI IMG/M metagenome (GOLD analysis project Ga0114981, IMG submission 87028) | Freshwater microbial communities from Lake Simoncouche, Canada to study carbon cycling - S_140806_MF_MetaG | ecosystem: Environmental > Aquatic > Freshwater > Lake | place: Lake...
CAATGAGTTCTGAAGTTCAATATAAAGTTGTTAATAAAGAAACAGGTGATGTGGCAACCGGAACAATTACTACTGATTTGCCTTTAAATTCTCAAGGTTTAAATTTCTTTGCAAGTCGGTGTGTGTCAACAATGTCTTCAGTAACAAATTCAGGACAATTTGATTTAATGAAACTAGGTGTTTATTCAACTTTATAATTATGGAAAAATTTATACTACAATCAAAACAGATAATTCTTGATGATAATCAGATAAATCTAATATTATTTCCTGATCACTATTATTTAAGTGATAAAATAGAAGTTGGTGAAGTAATTAGTTCTAAACTTGATATAGAAAGTCAAGTTATAGATATGATTGCTTTATACACTCCGATTTTGTTTCAGCAAATACAAGAAATGGAAAATATACCACAAAATATTAAAAATTCAATTGAATTATAAAAAATGGCAGGAGCATATTTACCAATAGATAGTGAACCATTAGATTGTGATTTACAAGAAAGAACATTTTGTAGTGCAGTAAGGGTGAAAATCCCTTCTGTTACTACTATTGTAGATAAAGGATTTAAAGAATGTTGTTTTATGAATTTAGTCCTAGGAGATTTAAACTCAAATGATGATTACAAAAATGATTATTTAGGCATTTTTCATCAGAAGCAAACAAGTTCAGAAACATGTACTTTTATTCTTAGAGAACTTGCAACAAATACTGACCACAACTTAAACAATTCTACTTATGGAATATTTAAGAATTTTGGAAGTATACCTAATAACTTAAATTTATCAACTTATAGGTTAAGTTGGAAAAAGGTTTTAACTCTTCACGGAGAAGGTGCTTATCAAATTATCAAAAGAATTTCTATTGTAGGAATCAATGTTGATATTCCAAGTAATTCATATCAGTTAAGAAAGTATTCAATCCAACAAGCAAACGGAACAACACGAATTGATACGAAGCATAATGGAAGAATGGTAAAACTTGGAATTGATTTTAAAAATTCAGGATTTGAAACTACATTGAGAACAAACGGATTTTTCGGTAATAGAGATTCTACTTATGTGCAAGATAACCTCATCTATTCAAACAATGAGAAAAACGAACAAGTAAGTATTATAGAGGAAAAAAAGTACCAATTCCAAATGGTTAAAGTTCCGGAATGTATTTCAGAAGATTTTTTCAGTTTCCATTTATTGGCAAATGAAATATTTCTAAATGATTACAATGTGAATAATCATTCGTATGAATTAGTAAAAATACCTACTGTTCTTTCAGATAATTCAGGAACAAAATACATACCTCAAACAAGAAATGCAATTATAAATCTTACCTTTGAGCATCGGTACAAAAACTCAAAGAATATTAATAGTTAATTTTAAAAAGATGTTAATTAAGATTGAATGGGTAATATTATTTTTTACAATAATCACAGGTATTGGTGGTTTTTTGTTGAAAGCATTTTATAATCTTGTAATAAAAAATAGAGATTCAATAGAAGCATTAAAAAACCAACTGAATTTGCATGCATTGGATACAAAAAGTAAGTACGAGTTATTAACTCAAAACACACAGCAAGAGATAAAGAACCTTGCTGAAAATGTAAATACTCTATCTAAAACAGTAGATAGATTTGTTGAACTTCAAATAAAGAATAATCGATGAAAGACAAAAAGTTAAATTTTTTTGAAAGGATCGTATCAAGTACACCGAGTAAAAACAAAAAAATTGGTATTCCTGCAACTATATTGGCAGGTATATCTTTAACTATTGCAGAAAGTGGAGTAGTAGATAATAGACCAATATTAAAAATGGGATTGGAACTATTATCTGCAAAACTAACAGCGATTGCGATTTATCAAGGACAAAAAGTTGATGAACCTAAAAACGAAGAAAATGATTAGTATGGAAGAATTGCTTTCAGGTCAATGTGAATTAAAGGACTTGTCAGTAGAGCAACAAACAAATATTAGTGATTTATTTGTTAAGGTAAACAAAGTGCGTGAGAAGTACGGAAAAGCAATGATAGTAACATCAGGATACAGAACAATGAAACATCACTTAGCAATTTACAAGAGAAAAGGTAAAGTTCCACCAAATGTTCCGATGAAATCAAATCATTTGTATGGTCGTGCGTGTGATATTTCAGACCCAAAACAAACACTTCAAAAATGGTGTAAGGAAAATGTAAAATTTTTAGAAGAAGTTGGTTTATGGATGGAAGATTTTTCTGCAACGAAAACTTGGGTGCATTTTCAAATTAACCCACCAAAATCAGGGAAAAGGTTTTATATGCCGTAAAAATTATATATTTGTAACGCTCAATGTCTACGCTTTTGCTTATGTCCTAGCAATTATGTGAAGAAAGCCTACCAATCGGTAGGCTTTTTTTTTGATTAAAAATTAAAATAAATAAAATATTTACTTAATTATATTAAATAAATACTTATATTTACAAATAAATTAATTTTTAAAAGATATGGTAATTTTAAGATTAGAGTTTGAAGATTTACAAAAAGATTGTAAATACAGACCAAAAGAAACTTTGGAAATTAAAGCATCGAATATTTTTATGCTTGTAAGAAAGTTCCTTCAAGTTGAATCTAAAAGAAATATATTCATTGAATATTATCATTTAGAAACTCCGAAAATAGAAGCAGGTAATCAAGGAAGAAATGCAGGTGCATACTTGTATGATGTATTAGGAAGTTTAACAGGTAACCGGTTGTAACCGGTTACACAACAAAATAAAAATGAAAGAAGATAAAATTTTAGTTGTAAATAATTACAACGCAGGAACGGTAAACATTTTTGAATACAAAGAAAGTGTACATGGAGATATGGAAAAGTTTTTTGAAGAAAATGAGTATGGATTAACTGAAGATAATTGCCATTGGATTGTAATTGAATCTGAAAACTTAATTTACCATTAAATGGAAACAAAAATATGTTTTACCTGTAAAGAAGATTTACCACTTGAAAAATTCAGAAAAGTAAAAGAAGGTACGTACTCAATTCCTTCTGCAAAAGGAGTATTGGTTAATTGTAAATGGTGTAATATCAATATAGAATTAAAACAAGGTGCAGTTCGAAGAGTTGATGGTAAATTCCAAATAATGGATTGGACTGATAGTAAAATAATAGCAGATAATTTACAAGGATAATGGATCAAAAGATAAACCAAAAGATTGCAGAAAGATTAGAATACTTCAATCGTAAACAGGAAGAGGAAGAAGAAAGAAAAAATAAAATCAATGATGATGAATTAGAAGAAATTCCTATATTTGAATCGTAGTTCTTTTTTAAGCCATATCAAAGATTTATTTATTGTTTACGTTTAATACCACTTTAGAAATAAGGTGGTATTTTTGTTTTATGCATTTAGATGAATTGATAATTGAATTAAGAAAAATAGACTTTCCGGAAGTAATTGAAATTGGAAAGCATTTTATAATTAATGATGTGAGCAAGATGATTGATTGTCATTACTCCATACTAAAAGCGAATGGATCTAATCCTAAAAAAAAGGTATTCAAACCGTATTATGATAGATTATTAATGCTTCATGAAAAATTTTCTTTAAAAAATTAAATATTTCCTTATTTATTTAAAATAAATACTTATCTTTACAAGGTAAAACTTAAATAAATAAAGAAAATGAATGCTAATTACCAACTACCTGAAATCACTTTAAAGTTTAAAGCAGGAAATTACACAAAGCACAAAATTAATTGTTCTAAAACTTGTGCTAATCTTTTGAGAGAAATGTATGACGCAGATACATTGGAATACACCGAAAGTTTCATAGTATTACTTCTTAATAGACAAAACGAAACAATCGGTTGGAATAAAGTTTCCCAAGGTGGACTTAATTCAGTAATGGTTGATATTCGAGTTTTATTTACTGTTGCATTACAGGCAGGAGCAACTTCAATGATTATTTCACACAATCACCCAAGTGGAAGTTTAATTGCAAGCGAGCAGGATTTGACATTAACAAGAAGAGTTGCAGAAGCAGGTAAAATATTAGATATTCACTTGTTGGACCATGTTATAATAACGGCAGAAGGTTATACTTCATTAGCAGATAAAGGTTTAATTTAATAATTCATATTATGGCTTACATTAACAAAGAAGATACAGCAATCAAAAGAGCGAAAATCAAGGCTCTAATGACTTCCAAGGAAGGTTGGAAACTATCTATTACAAATGAAAATTATACTTGCTTAAAAGTGTCAATTTTACAAGCACCATTCGAGATAAGAGTTAATACTGATAACGAAAGAGAGAATATCACTTATCACAATTTGGAAGAAAGAAAAAATGGAGTTGAAATCTTGAAAAAGATGATGGAAATAATTGATGAAGGAAACTTTGATAAAAGTGATACAATGACCGATTATTTTCATGTTGGTTTCTACACAAGAGTTTCGATAGGAGAGTGGGATAAACCTTTTAAAATAAAATAGTATGCATTACATTTTGACTAATGAAGAAGTAAAGCCTGTTGCTTACTTAAATTCAGATTTGGTAGTATTAAATTCATTGAATTACGAAGGATCAATAATCGTAAGAGGAGTATCGGAAGGAATAGAATTAAATGATACTCAAATTTTAGATTTTGAAGAGCACGATGAAGATGATTCTGTAATCATAACAGATGGATATGAAAATGAATTTGTTGTTGATTTTACTACTTACAAACAAACTATCGAGGAGCCTGTAAGTCATAATTCATTTACAGATGAAATAATTTGGGAAGAAATAGAAATAGAAAGAGTTGATAATGTTTTTTATAATGGAATATCAATCCTGAAACATAATGGATTCTCGAAAGAATTTACAAAGAAACTTTGGAACTATATGAATTCAATAATTGAAAAAAGAAATGACTGAAAATATCTTGACAATAAAAGTCATATACGATGATAGGAGTATGATTTTTGAACTTTTAGCAAAAGCATTAAGTGAAATTTCAAAAGGAGAAAATGAAGGTTTTTATGGAAAAGATAATTGCCAAATAAGTTTTCAAACTGAAAAACTTGAATCTGAAATTGAAAGGATCAAAAAAACTTTGTTGGTTAATAAAAGTATTTTTTCAGAAGGAAATGTTGGTACAATAGATAAAAAACAATGTATTTTACTACCAAGTAAATTTCATTAATGCCGTTATTAACTCAATTAATGTAAACATTAATATAATTAATGCAGTCAATTTGAAACATTAATTGAATTATTGTAGTCATTAATAAACAAAGAATATAAAAGAAAAGAATATTAAAGTAAATTAAAGAAAAATATATAAAATGAAAACTTTTTCTTTATTTTTAGTTATAATCAGTTAGGTATTAAAAAAAATACTTATATTTACAAAAAAAAAATATGAAATATGTCGAAGATTAAAGTAAAAGATTTTTTGAAATCAATAACAGCCGAGAAAGGTATGTCTCTACAAGACTTATCTAAGAAAACAGGTAAAACAGTTCAAAACATTTCCGTTACCATTAGTTATGGTAAAATGTCGATGAATACATTCTTTCAATTCATGGAAGCACTCGAAGAAGATGTTACATTGATTTTAAGTAATGGAAATAAATACACTTTGGATTTAGAACCAAAGGAAAAACAAGTAACCAATAAATAATAAATACAATGAGCGAAGAAAACAAAAGTGTAGAAACGTTAGCAGGAACACAAGTAACGTTTATCATTCCTGACACAGAAAGTTTAGGAAAATTGGATGAATTAGAACCACAATTCAACCTTACAATGAAGTATAGAAGCACAGATGATTGGGCTGTATTAAAAGACAAAGCAATACGTTGTTTCTTCATGGGTATGAAACCTATTCCAAATGAAAATGGAGAACTTGTAAATTGTGGAGTGTTTGTATCAAAAACTGAATGTTTTATTTCAGGTCAAATGCTTTTAGTGGATGCAGTTTCAAACTTGGTACCCGGAACACCTATCGAAGTTACTTATGTTGGTAAAACGAAGAACAAAAATTCCGATGGTCAAACTTGTAATTTTTTAGTTTCAAAATTAGGTTAATATGAATTTGGAACTTGACAAGTTAATGCAAGAACTTCAAGTTGAGGTCGAGGGATTGGATTTTCAATCTCTCGATTCTTTTGAAAGTCCTGCAGAAATAAAAAGGAGAGAATGGCTTGAACTTCGTAGAGGAAGATTTACAGCGAGTGAAGCAGTTAGATTAATGGGTTACGAGGATAAGTTAGAAATGCCCGAAGGAGCAATTACTTATGCAACTGAATGTGCACTTGAAATTCTAACAGAAAGTCAGCCTGAAAGAAAAAGTTTTGGTTCAGCGATCGATTGGGGAAACCAATATGAAAAAGAAGCGAATGAAAAATTTCAAGAGAAGTTTAGTATTGAAGTTGAGAATTACGGCGAAGAACAAGAATTTATCAAGAAAGGAGACGATTTTGGTTGCACTCCTGATGGTTTAATTCTTAAAACAGGAATCATTGAAGGTGGTACCGAAACAAAGTGTCCGGATTCAAAAACTCACTTGTTTTACTTAATGAATTTGAATGAATATAATTTCAAGAAATTATGTACTAAATACTATTGGCAAATTCAAACAAGTATGTATGTAACAGGTGCTTCATATTGGTATTTTATTTCTTATGACCCAAGATTTAAGAATGAAGAAAAAAGATTGTTTGTCCTCACTATTAAAAGAAATGATGAAGACATAAACAAATTTAGAAGAAGGCTTTCAGGAGCAATCAAAATCAAAAACGAAATATTAAATAAAATCAAGTAAAATGGCAAAAGGTAAAGAAGAGTTAGCAGAAATATCAAAAGAAGTTTCTGTAAAAGAATTAATCAAACAATCAGAAGGTAGTTTGATTAAATTGCAATCTTACGAGGAAACGGAAGAAACTCTAAAAGGATTGGTTCAAAAATTCAGTCACATTGAAAAAGTAAGTGATGAAAACTTTGAAGAAAGTAAAAAAGCAAGGGCTGAAATACGCGAGCATAGATATGCAATTCAAAATGTAACCAAGCACAATGCAGATATTCTTAACAATCTGAAAAAAGACGATAAAAGTCAAGCAGATAAATTGATTGAGATTATTTCTCCAATGGAAGATAAAATTGATGAAGGAATCAAGTATATCGAAAATGAGAAAAAACGAATCAAAGAAGAGAAGGAACGCAAGGAGCAAGAAAGAATTTCAGGAATATCAAAAATGATTGCTGAATTTAAAAGTTTCTTCGATGTTAAAATTCAAGTTGGTAAAACGCAAGAAGACTTAGATGCATACAATTCTAAAATTGAGGAGTTAAAAAATTCATTAGATTTATTCGATGAATTTAGATTTGAAGCAGATGATTTACTTGAAGAATTCGAGCCAAAGCAAGAAGTAATTCAAAAAAGAGTTGACGACGAAAAATTCATTCAGGCTGAAAACATAAGACTTGCAAAAGAAAAACAAGAGCAGGACAAAAAAGCAGAAGAATTACGTTTGGAACAAGAAAAATTCCAAAAAGAGAAGGAAGAATTTGAAGCCAACAAAAAAGCAAACGAAGAAAGAATTGCCAAGGAAGAAGAAGAGAGACAGGCTAAAATAAAGCAGGAAGACGAAGAAAGACTTGCAAAAATAAAAGCACAGGAAGAGGAGGAGTTAAAACGTAAGCAAGAAGAAATAATTTCAGTTAGAAAAAAGTTAGCGATAGAATCAGGATTCACAGACTTAATTAATGGAAGTTATATTTGTAAATCAAAGGTTTCAAAAAATGAATATTCTTTAAAAATAAACATTGATGAATCAAATGAAGAGTTTGAGAAAAAAATAAGCTCTCTTCTTGAATCAATGACAAAAGAAGATGGATTTTTTATTGCAGAACAAGAAGAAGCAAAGCAAAAAGAATCTGAATTCATTGAAGCACAATCTAAATCAGAAATGTTTATCAAAGAATTTAATTATGAAGTTCAGGCATTAATGGAGAAGTATCAAAATCAAATTGAGGATAAATTAATCAAAGAAGAATTCAGTTTGGTAACAAGCAATATTCAGGAATCAATTAAGACTTTCAAGCAGTTCTTTAAGATAAAAGACTAATACTAATAAAGCCTGTAATTAAAATTGATTACAGGCTTTTAAATAATCTCAAAAATGGCAAGAGCACAGAAATACAATTTAGATTATTTCCCACATATAATTTCCACCGGAAAAAAAGTATCTTATATCCGAAAGAAATACGGAAATGATGGTTATGCTACTTGGTTCACTATTTTGGAAGAATTAGGTTCAGCAGACTTTCATTATTTAGACTTGCGAAATCAAAGCGATGATGATTATAGTATTCAATTAATGTTTTTATCTGAAAGATGCAATGTTACGGAAGAGTTGCTTTTACAAATTATAAATGATCTTGTAAAATTGAACGGATTTGATAAAACATTATGGGAAAATAGAATTTTATGGTCACAAGATTTTTATGATTCAATTCAGGATGCTTGGAGAAGGAGAGACAAGAAGTGTTTGACAAAAGAAGACTTGCTAAATATGTTTACCGTAAAAACGCAAGAACCACGTAAGAAAATCGTAAAACATGAAAAACCGGAAAAACCGGAAATACCGGAAATACCGAAAAAAGAAAAAGTAGAAATTATTTTTCCATTCGACACCGATGAATTCAAGTCTAAATGGAATGTTTGGAAATCATTCAGAAAGGAGCAACACGGATTTTTATATAAGTCTTCAATAACGGAGCAACAAGCATTAATTACGTTGTCAAAGTTGGCAGAAATGAATGAAGAAATTGCAATAAATATAATTTCTCAATCAATAAATGAAGGATGGAAAGGTTTGTTTAAATTGAAAAATGATAGTAATGAAAAATCAAATAGTAGCACAAAATCAAATAGTAGTAGTCAAGGGAAAGGAAGTAATGGTTTCAGGACCGTTGGAAACGACTTTGTTGAAGGAATTTTTGCAGAACTTCAATCCGAGTAATTCTTTCAGAGAACTAAAAGAAGTTACGACTATTGAGAAAGCATTGTCTTCTAATACTCCGAGTTTATGGGATATTACAAAAGCATACGGAGATAGAAAAACCGAAGCATACATAAAGTTATGGTTAATAGATTTGAATGAGTGTTTGAATTTAAGAAAATCATTATCTGAAACTCAAATAGAACAAGTTGCTATTGCGATATTACAGGACTACAGGAACCTTAAAATATCTGACATTAATCTAATATTCACAAGAGCGAAAAAAGGTCAATATGGAGAGTTTTACGAATCTATTTCAATGCCTAAAATACTAAGTTGGTTCAGAGATTATTACGATGATAGAATCAATACAGCAGGGGAAATTGCAAGAAGAAACCATTCAAACATAATGGCTGACGAAAGAAAAAATTCTTATGAAAATAGAAATGAAAAAGAATCCAAAGCACAGGAATTTTTCAAAGAAAACCATAAGATTGCATTGGATCAATTTACAAAACAATTTAAGCGATGAATTTGATAAAAACCATGAATAACAAACGTTCTTTGTATTCAATTAGATTAAGAAAAATATACTACGTGTCAATTAAAAGAAGGCAGGTTAAAAAAATGTTTTCTAACAAGAAATTCATTGAAAGAATTCCGAAAGAAATACGAAAACTGAAAAAGGATCTAATTGTATTTCCGGAAGAAATTATTGATGTTTTATTGATTGCACAACCTGGTTGTACAAGTGAAGTTAGGCACTTAATAAATTCAAGTTTACATTTAGATAGTAAAATTCATAATACCGTGAGGAAGTATTACGAGATAGGCAAAGCCAAAGATGTTTTTGGCTATGGAGATAAAGTTAGTAGATGGTTGTAAATTATATACACTATCAAAAAAAGGAGTTGAAGAAGTAAGTCTGAATGATGTTACCGTTAGTTTTTTAAATGGTAGACCAACTTACAAATTAAAAGAAGGCAACCAAGAACAGATGGTTGTTCAGGCTTATAATCTCAAATCTGCAAGTAACAAAATGTTAGTAATGTTAAGCCAAAAAAATAGAAAATGAGCACAGAATCTATTGATGAAATAAATGAAGTTGTACAATGGTACACCACGTTACCATTTGGATATAATGACGTGAATGATTTGATGTTTGGAAGACAAAAGTTAACCGGATATCTATTCAGATACACCACAGAACTAGGAGAAGTCAGAAAGTCTTGGAATCAAGCACAGGCTATTCGAGAAAACGAAAAATCTAAACTTGAAGCAAGAGAAGTACACCAAGGAATAGGAAAGGCAGAAATTTTTGCAAAGGCAAATACCACAAAAGAGTTCGATTTAGAAAAGAAATTGGAAGGTGCGTATTACTCACATAAAGAAAATGTAGAATCAATTAGAGAAGTATTAAACGCAATGAATCAGCATATTGCAATAGCAAGAGACGAGTTAACAAGAAGAAATTTCCAAGGATGAAAAAACATACAGTAGACCCAAAAGAATTAGTAAAGAATAGGAAAGAATTAGTAGAAGCAATGAGTGATCGTTGTGGATATTTGTATTGTGAAAAATGTATGAAAAGTGGAGTTTATAAATTCCACGTGCACCATATTATTTTCAGGAGTGAAGCACCTAATCACGAAATGTTACACAATAAGAAAAACTTAATTATTGTATGTAATGTATGCCACGATGATTTCCATACTCACAAAAGTATTCGTACTGAATTAGTATTACAAAGAGGATTGGATAAACTATTTAATATTAATGTTTAGTTTATTTTTTATACGAAAATCTTTGAAAATCAAATAAAAATCTTTATTTTTACATTTTATAATTAATCTTTTAAAAAGCAATTTATGGCAAAGAAAAACAAAAATCTCCTGTATGAAGTTGGAGATATTTATGATGAATCAATCGGTTCATTAAATGGTAAAGAAATAATGGATACCATGGAAGGTATTTGTTACAAGGTAATGGATGAAGGTTACACCAAAAATCTAACAAGAGATGAAGTAACTCAAAAGAAAGACGAACTTTCTTCTGTTATCATTGAATTAGCAGATTTAGAGGAAAAGAAAAAGTTTTTATTGGCAGAACTTAAAAAAGAGGAAGAAGAGCCAAAACAAGCGAAAACAGAGTTACTTAAAGCAATTCGTTATAAGACTGAATTCAGACAAGGAACAGTTTATTACATAGACGACCAAGAAAACGGTTTTATGTATCTTTTCGATAACAATGCAATTTGTATCGATGTAAGACCTTTGAGACAAGATGAAAAACAAGTAAGAATCAAATTAATGACAGGAACAGATGGAGAA
>Ga0114981_10002741_pt1 | contig 11288 bp, 5 predicted proteins | sample S_140806_MF_Meta_FD_87028 | JGI IMG/M metagenome (GOLD analysis project Ga0114981, IMG submission 87028) | Freshwater microbial communities from Lake Simoncouche, Canada to study carbon cycling - S_140806_MF_MetaG | ecosystem: Environmental > Aquatic > Freshwater > Lake | place: Lake...
CTCGAGGCGATCATGGCTGACGATGCGGTATTCATCCTGGTTAGGGTGCGGTCCTGAGGCTTGGACCGCTCCGTCGGCTTCCTGCTTCAGGAGAGTCCCTTCGGCGGTCTCAAGCGAATCGGCTTTGATGACCTTCCAAGTTTGCCAGTCGGGTTTCGTGAGGCGACGGCGATCTTTGAGCCATTCCGCAAAAGGCTTCTCCGCCGCAACTCGCGCGGCGACCTCCGAGGGCTTCACGGCGTCGACGAGCTGCTGGGCCTCGGCGATCGCCCGGGCGGCTTGCTTGGATTGATAAGGGAGGAAGGGCTTGGCGCCGCCGCCGGCCTTGCCGTCTTCGTCGATGCTGTTGAAGAAGGCCGACAGGGAATAGTAATCAGCCTGGGTGATGGGGTCGAATTTATGGGTATGGCACTGCGCACAGCCGAGCGTCATGCCCAGCCAGGTGGTGCCCATGGTGTTCACGCGGTCGAGGACGTAGTCGACCCGCGATTCCTCGGGGTCGCGGCCGCCTTCGCCGTTGGTCATATGGTTGCGTTGGAAGCAGGTCGCAAGTTTCTGCTCGGCGGTGGCGTTCGGTAGCAGGTCTCCGGCGAACTGCTCGAGGGTGAACTGGTCGTAAGGAAGGTTTCGGTTGAAGGAGTCGACGACCCAGTCGCGCCAGGGCCAGTTGGTGCGCGTGGCGTCCGACTGGAAACCGTCGGTGTCCGCATAGCGCGCCGCGTCCAGCCACCACATGGCCATACGTTCGCCGTAGTGAGGCGAAGCCAGCAAGCGGTCGACCGTCCGCTCGTAGGCCTGTGGCGTAGTGTCCGCAAGGAAGGCCTTGGTCTCGGCTTCGGTGGGCGGTAGTCCGGTCAGGTCGAACGACAGGCGGCGGAGCAGGGTGTGCCGCGGCGCTTCCTTGGCCAGGGTGAGTCCCTCGGTGGCGAGCTTCTTGCCGACGATGGCATCGACGGGGTGTCCTTGGGCGGCCGCCTTGACGGGCTGTTCGAATGCCCAGTGCTTTCCCCACAAGGCCCCCTCGGCGATCCAGCGCTTGAGGATGTCGACTTGTGCCGCGCTGAGAGGCGCCTTGTGCGACTTGGGCGGCGGCATGAGCTCGTCCTCGTCCGTGGTGACGATGCGTTCGATCAGTGCGCTGACCTCAGGCTTGCCCGGCACGAAGGCTTCCTTGGCGATGGCCGCCTCCCGGATATCGAGCCGGAGCTTGGCCTTGCGGTGCGACTCGTCCTGGCCGTGACATCCGAAGCAGTTGTCGGAGAGGATAGGCAGCACGTCACGACTGAAGCTCACCGGCTCCGCCGCGAGCGCGGGGAGCAGGGCCGCCAGGATGGCGAGGAGCAGCGGGGCGGGCTGATTCATCTGGGGGATATTCTACGCCAAGGCCGGCGGTTTTAAATGGCAAGCCCCTGCCGGCAGGTTGTATTATCCTACCATGGCCCAGCCCCCCGTCGCCAACCGTTTCCCGATCTCGCTCTACGCGACCCCGAACCCTTCGCATCAGGAGGTTTTCTATACGGTGCCTCGCGCCGGCCATCTCCTCGCCGGTACGGAGCACCACATCAAGCGTGACCACTTCCCGGGTCATGAGCTCATCCTCTGTCTGCGGGGCAAGGGCTGGACCCGCATCGCGGGTCGGGTCCATCAGGTCCGCCGTGGCGACCTGGTCTGGATCAATTGCCATCACCCCCACGAACACGGCGCGGTCGTGGATGACCCTTGGGAGGTCTATTGGATCCGCGCCGAAGGCCCGCGTCTGGCGCAATTATCCGATCTGCTGGGCGTGCGCGACGCACCGGTCATCGGCGGCATGGACCTCCGCCAGGCCACGTCGGTCTTCAAGGAGTTGTTCCGGCTCATTCCGCAAGACGCGCCGTCGTCACCCGCGCTGATCCACGCCGAGGTGGCCGAACTGGTCGCCCAAGCCTATTGCGCCCGACAGCAGTCCGGCGACCTGGCCCCGAAGATCCCGCCGGCCCTCGCCCGTTGCGTGGAACAGATGAAGCTCTTCTATTTCCAGAAGCATACGGTGCCGTCGCTGGCACGTCTCGCCGGCCTGAGCCCGACCCACTTCTCCCGCGTCTATAAGCAGGCGTTCGGTACGAGTCCGATCGATTGGCTGCGCCGCGAACGCATCAGTCAGGCGAAGCGACGCCTCGCCGACACGACCGATGACATCAAGGAGATCGCCGAGCAGGTGGGCTATTCGGACCGCTACTTCTTCAGCAAGGACTTCAAGAAGCACACGGGCTTCACTCCTTCGCAATTCCGCGCCCGTGAGGCGGATCGGCTACGTTCGGCTTAGTCGAGCGTCACCACCGCCGCGCTACCGGCCGGGAGGGTGACCGTGAGGTCAGCGCCTGAGCCGGTGATCGTCTCGGTCGTCTTGGCCGCCCACTTGCCGTCGGTTCCGACGGCGCTGCCGGCGAAAGTGATGCCGGTCTTGGCGTCGGCCGCCGGCGCCAGCAGGCGCATGACACTTCCTTTGGTGCGTCCGGTCGAGAGATGCGCGACGACGCCCCGTGTGAGGTCTTTGTTCGTCAGAAGGATGCGCATCTTGCCGTCCGCTCCAAGCGTCGCGTGGGCGGTCACGTTGGCTGCACACTTCACGTTGGTCGGTAGGACGCGTCCGCACCCGGCTTCCTTGAACGCGAGCATGGCGTAATAGAGCGGGTGCACGACGTAGCCGCTTTCTGCCTTGGAATAAGAGACGGGCGAGTAGCTGCCGGGCTTGAGGTTGCAGTGGAAGTTGATGCCGTCGGCTCCGCGTTCGGCGATGGAGAAGAGGAAATCGGTCGCCCACAGCGCCGAGACAAAGGTGTCGCTCACGCCCGTGCGTCCGCCGTTGGACACGGAATTGCATTCAGCGAGGCGATAACGCATGCCGACGGCCTTCGCGGCGGCGAGGTGCTCATCCACCATGGTGACATCCTTGGCCATGGTGGCCGGGAGCAGGAGGTTTTCGATGCTCGGGAAATTAGCCGAAGTGGGATTGGTCGAGCCGCCGGAGAGGGCGTACAGATGCGACGTTCCGATCTGCAGCTGGCCTTTGAGTCCGGCTACGGCGTCCTCGAACCAATGGTCGGTGCGACGCGCGGTGGCCGGGCCGGCGAGGATGATACCAGGGTTGCGTCTGCGGATGACCTTGATGGCCGCGACGGCCTCAGGGAGGTAGGTCGGACAATCGTAGCCTTTCTTCCGGAGGTCGTGGTTGGTATAGAGGTTAGGTTCGTTGCCGAGTTCGATGGCCAGGATTGAGGCGTGGCCGATCTTGAGGGCATAAGCGGCTTCATCGGCGGCCGACTCGGGCTGGTTGCCGGCGAGGTTGATGCCATGTAGGCATTTCCAATCGGTGGCCTTGAGGAAGCCGTAAAGGTCGTCGAGCGTGGTGCCGCCGATCACCGCGAGGCCGGTCGCTTTGTCCAAGGACGCCGGAGCGTCAGCTTGCCAGCGGGTGAGTTCGACCTTGTTGCCGCCAAGACGCAGCGTGCCCGCTCCGAGGTTGCGGTGCAGGTTGACGAGGAGGGTGTTGCTCGGCTTGAAGTGCGGTTCGACAAGCGCGTTCTTCTCGTAGCTGATGCCCAAGAAATCCGCCGGAATCGTGAGGCCTGGCTTGGTGGCATCGACGATGACCTGTGCCGGGATTTTCTCGGCCGCGGTCAGCGTGAGGCCCCAGAAGAGGGCGAGCGATCGGAAGAAGGCGGACATGGGTGCGAAGAGGCTAGGGCAGATACTATCGGGAGGAAGGCATAAGAAAGGCGGGCCTTGCGGACCGCCTTTCGTGGGGAGGAAAAAGGCAGGGCTTATTTGCCCATCTTGACGAACTCTTCCTTGGTCAGGAAGGTATCCTTGTCCTTGTCGAACTTGATATAGTTCTCGGCGGCATGGGCCGGGTCCTTCTGCTTTTCCATGTACTCTTCCTTGGAGAGCTTGCCGTCCTTGTTCACGTCGCGTCGGTCGAACATCGGGCCGCGTTCCTTGGGCTCTTCTCCCTTGGGGGTGGAGATCTTCGGGGCGGTGGCGTCTTCGTCTTTCTTCTTCGCATCGACATCGATGACGTTTTTCTTGCCCTTGGAGATCTTCTTGGCGTGCGGGTCGGCGGCGGGGATGGGCGGAGGCAGGAACTTGCTGAGGCGCGCGATGACTTCTTTGTTCTCAGGTTTGTTGGCGAGGTTCTCGGGCGAGGTCGGAGCGTTCACCAGGTCGTAGAGCTCGGTGTCCACGATCTTATTGTCCTCAAGGCTGCGCCAGAGGGTCAGGCGCCAGCGGTCGTCACGGATGCTGTAACCCATGACGTCCTTCTTCGCGTTGCCTTTGGCGCCATCCTTCTTGGTGATACCGGCACCCTTCGGGTATTGGCTGATGGCGACGGGCTTCACGGTGACGGCGGGGTTCTCGAGCACGGGCTTGAGGCTGACGCCATCGACGTCGGGCTTGGGTAGTCCGCAAAGGTCTACGAGGGTGGGGTAGACGTCGACGAACTCGACGAGCGAATTGCTCTTCTGGCCTGCGGTCTTCTGGCCGGGGTAGCTGAAGATGAGCGGGACGCGCGTATCGACCTCGAAGTTGGTGTGCTTGCCCCATTCTTCGTGGTCGCCGAGCTTCCAGCCGTGGTCGCCCCAGAGGACGATCACGGTGTTGTCAGCGATGCCCTCCTTCTCGAGGGCGTCCAGGAGGATACCGAGATTGGCGTCGGTGTAGCTGACGGCGGCGTAATAGCCATGACGTACCTGCGAGGCGAAGGCGGCCGGCAGCGGGGTGCGGGCGAGCTTCTTATCCTTAGCTGGGACATTGATGTAAGCGCGGAATTCACCGCTGTCGCTGTCGCCGGCATAAGCCGGGGCGCCGACAGGGAAGGGGCTGGCGGTGTCCGGAATCTTGGCCGGGTCGTAGAGATCCCAATACTTCTTGGGTGCGACGAACGGGAGGTGCGGCTTGGAGAGACCGACGGCGAGGAAGAACGGCTGGCCCTTCTTGCTTAGTTCAGCGATGGTCTGGGCGGCGAGACGCGACGTCTTGCCGTCGGTGTAGAAATCATCGGCGACGTCGCCGGCTTCGAAGGCCACGCCCTTGCCTTTGTTCTTCACGTCTTCCTTTACCCTGTCTGCATCCGTGGGTTCCTTGGCGTAGGTCGGCGCCTTGGGCGTCATCCACGGCGTGGACCAGGTCGGTTCGTCGTCGAAGCCTCCGTGGAAGATCTTGCCCATGCCTTGCGAGAAGTAGCCGTGCTCCTTGAAGTACTGGCCGACGGTCTTGGCATTGGGGAGGGCGACGCGGAAGTGCGTCTCGAGGTCCCACACGCGCGTGGCGTCAGGGCGCTTGCCGGTCATGATCGAAGCGCGCGACGGGCTGCAGATGGCCTGCTGGCAATAGGCGCGGTTGAAGACCATGCCGCGTTTGGCGAGCCGGTCGAAGTTCGGCGTCTTGATGACGGGGTTGCCGTAGCAGCTGAGCTCGGGGCGCAGGTCGTCGATGGCGATGAAGAGCACGTTGGGCTTCTTGGCGTCGGCCGCTTGCAGCGACGAGGCTAGGAGGAACCCGAGGGCCAGGAGACGGGGCAGTTTCATATGAATGTGACCAAGTAACCCCTATTCACGGGCAAGGTTGCAAGGATGTAAGGGTGGGCATTTCGGCGGTCGCCATGAATGCCGTTTTTTCAACCTAAGCGATCATCTGCCTTGGGTAGGGATGCGATGACATCGCATCCGCTGTCTCGAAGGTAGGGGCAGCACCGCGTGCTGCCCTAGTTGAATTTGGCTTGGCTGCGTTCCTAACCGCCTACCGCTAACCGCCAACCGCTTCCACCTGAAATGGGTAGGGACAGCACCACGTGCTGTCCTAGTTGTATCTATTCTAGGTGACGGGTGACGGCCACGGTGGTCAGCCTTCCGGGTATCAGCCGTTCGGCCCTCGGCCGCAGGAACCAGGTAACCGCTGCCGATACCCGAAGGGCCGAATCCTGAACTCCCGATGCCCGTGCCCGTCAGCCGTCACCGAGGATTGTTGAGGCTAAATTCAATAATCCTACTTTCCGGAGGTGATGTATTCCTCGCGGTTGACGTCGCCGGTCTTGTCTTTGTCAAACTTCACGAAGTTCTTGGCGGCCTGTTCAGGGTCCTTCTGGTGCAGCATGAACTCTTCTTTGTTCAGTTTGCCGTCTTTGTTTATGTCGCGTCCGTCGAACATGGCGCCGCGATCCTTGTTGTCGCCAGCCTTCGGCGCAGAGGATTCCTGGGTCTTTCCTTTGGCTTTGCCTTTCTTGCCTTTGCCGTCTTTGGCTTCGGTGTTCTCCGAGGTCGCCGGGGCGATGGGCGGAGGGAGGAACTGGCTCAGGCGGGCGATGACTTCGGCGTGCTCAGCCTTGGTTGCCACATTGACGGTCTCGTGCGGATCGTTGGCTTCATCGTAGAGCTCGGTGGCATGGATGCTGTTGTCCTTGCGGTCGCGCCAAAGGACGAGGCGCCAGCGGTCATCGCGGATGCCGTAGCCCATGAGAGTCTTGCCGGCGTCGCTGCGGGGGTACTGGCTGATCGCCACCGGACGGACTTTCGCGTCGGCGTCGTCGAGGATGGGGCGGAGGCTGACGCCGTCTACATCCTTGGGCTTGGGCAGTCCGCACGCATCGGCGAGGGTGGGATAGATATCGATGAACTCCGCGAGCGAGGCGCTCTTACGACCGGCGGCCTTCTGGCCAGGCATGCTGATCAGGAGCGGCGCCCTGGCGGCGAGCTCGAAGTTGGTGTGCTTGTGCCACAGGCCGTGCTCGCCGAGCTGCCAGCCGTGGTCGCCCCACAGGACGATGATGGTGTTCTCGACGAGGCCTTCTTTCTCGAGCGCATCGAGGATGAGCCCGACCTGGGCGTCCATGTAGCTGATGGCGGCGTAGTAGCCGTGGCGCAGGTGTCGGGCGGTGGCGTCATCAATCGCCCCGTCGTTAGGGATGTCGGCGTAGCTCTTAAGCTCGCTGTTGTTGTGTCCGACGAACTCCGGGGCGCCGGCGGGCAACTTCTGGTAGGCCGGGACATAGATGTCGTTGGGATTGTAGAGGTCCCAGTATTTCTTGGGTGCGACGAATGGGAGGTGCGGCTTGGCCATGCCGACGGCCAGGAAGAAGGGCTGCTCCTTCTGCTTGAGTTTGGCGAGCGTAGCCACGGCCAAGCGGGCTACCTTGCCGTCGATGAAGGTGTCGTCCGGGACGTCCGCCGACTCGACCGCAGGGCCGCGCGCGCGCCCCTTCTTGTCGATGTTCGCCGGATCAGCGATCATTTTGAGCGCTTGAGGCGAAGCGTAAGGCGTCGCTTTCGGATACTGTGAAGGTTCCGACCAGCTACGAGCGTCGTCGTATCCGCCATGAAAGATTTTCCCCATGGACTGGCTGTAGTATCCGTGGTTCTTGAAATGCTGGGCGACGGTGATGGCGTCGGGCAGCGCCTTGCGGAAATGCGTCTCGAGGTCCCAGACGCGCGTGGCGTCAGGACGTCGGCCGGTCATGAGCGACGAGCGCGAAGGGCTGCAGACAGCCTGCTGGCAATAGGCCCGGTCAAAGGTTGTGCCCCGCGCGGCGATGCGGTCGAGGTTCGGGGTCTTGATCAGCTTGCTTCCCGAAGCATTGATCTCCGGGCGTAGGTCGTCGACCGCGATGAAGAGGACGTTGGGCTTCTTGGCGTCGGCTGCATAAAGCGAGGCGGTGAGCAAAAAGCCTATAGTCATGAGACGGGGTAATTTCATATACGAATGTGACCAAATAACCTCGTTTTTAGGTAAAGATTGCAAGGTTGTAAGACTCGGTATTTCCGAGGTCACCCGAATGCCGTTTTTCAACCTCATCGACCACTGCCTCGGGTAGGGATGCGATGACATCGCATCCGCTGTCTCGAAGGTAGGGGCAGCACCGCGTGCTGCCCTAGTTGGATTCATTCCCGGTGACGGGTGACGGCCAAAGTGGTCAGCCTTTCGGGAGTCAGCCGTCCAGCCTTCAGCCGCCGGAAGCCGGGTGCCAGCTCCCGAGGGCCGAACGGCCGTAACCTGAAAGCCCGAGGCCTGTGCCCGCCACCTGCCACTCGAGAGCGGGTTGAATCGTTGGATAGTTGATTGGTTGAATGGAATGACAACCGCAGCTGGATTTGAATCTCCCCTCTAACCAACTATCCAACAATCCAACTAATCAACCACAGGGTGTTTCGCTTCGCAGCAGTTCACCATGCCAGCAGAACCCCGCGACGAAGTCGCCCTATACTCCATACTCAATACTCTCGTATCCCACTTTTGCACCTTTGCACGCGGCTCCGCCGCATTTGCACCTCTGCACTTCATTCTTCCCCATGTCCCCGTGTCCCCGTGCCAACTTGCCCCCGCGCTGACCTCGCTCAGCGATCCGCCGCGACAAGCTCCCATCCCTTCCGATACTCCTTCGTCAGCAACGCTTCGGCCTGCGGCTGCCCAGCAAACTTCATGTTCAATGCATCCCATTCGAGTTTCACGCCCGAGAAGCGGGAGGCGACATTACCCAGCTGCACGGCTTCCGTCAGCGGGCCGGCATAAGCGAAATTATCCGTCGTCTCGTGGCCGTCGACGATCGCATCGACCCACGCATGGTAGTGGCTCGAGCCTTCGACGAAGTCGGCGAGATCAACCGCGACCTTGTCCGTGGGCTTGTCCTTGGCGCGCGCCCGACGCGCGAGATCACCTGGGTTGAGGTTCTTCCCGAATTTCTCCTCGGGGTAAAGCGACGGCATGGCGATGTGCGGCAACATCATGACGCCGTGTTCGCCGATGAAGATCGAGCCAGCTGCGGACAAGGTCTTGCCGGGCGGGAGTAACGCGAGGGTGACGTCCGGTAGGCGACCGCCGTCGTACCAGGTGACGGAGAGGGTATTACCCTTGGTGTACTCAGTACCAGGGAAGACCCACTCAATAGTCTGCTGGGCGCACCAGGTCTGCGCGTTGGCACCGACGCTGTCCGCCTTGACGCTGAGGGGTGCGCCTAGCTTAAGCGCGGTGAAGACGGGATCCAGGAGGTGGCAACCGAAGTCGCCCATGGTGCCGCTGCCGAAGTCCACCCAATCGCGCCAGTTGAAGGGATGATAGACGGTCGGGGCGTAGTCGCGCGCCGGCGCGGTGCCGAGCCAGAGGTCCCAGCTGACTCCCGCCGGCACGGGGCCCGGCGCGGGTGCGGCGGTCAGGCCGGTATACTTGTTGCCGGTATTCGGGTGCCAGGTGTGCACGGCCAGCACCTTCCCGATGCGGCCGGTCTGGATGAGCTTCACCCCGGTACGATACTCCTTGGCGGAATGGATCTGGTTGCCCATCTGGGTGCGGACCTTCGATTTCGCGGCCTGCAGGCGGAGTTGCCGCGCTTCCCACGCGGTGTGGGTCAGCGGCTTCTGACAATAGACGTGCTTGCCCATCCGCATGGCGACCATGGTCGGCAACGCATGCATGTGGTCCGGCGTCGAGACGGTGACGGCGTCGAAGCCGTCCCCCAGCTTGCTGAACATCTCGCGCCAATCGGCGTAGTGGGTCACTCCGGGGTGACGCTTGTCGATGCGGGCGAACCGGGCGTTGTCGATGTCGCAGAAACCGACGAAGCGAGCCTTGGCGTGCGAGGCGACTTCATCGATGTCCGAGTAGCCCTTGCCGTCGACGCCCACGGCGGCGATCTGGATCTGCGAATTCAGGTTGCGCCCACGGACGATCGCCGGGAAGGCGAGGGTGGCCAGCGCGGCGGTGCGCAGGAAATTTCGACGGGAGAGGGTCATGGCTGGGGTGGGGTAAAGACAGTCAGTCTGCTTGAGCTCGGTATGGCAACCCGTCGATTTGACCTATATCTGCTCTATGTACGTCCAAATCCGCCGCGCCATGGGGTCTGACTTCATCTCGCGCAGCTTGGATCTGCCTCGGTTGTGTTCCCAACCGCTAACCGCCAACCGCTGATACCTTTCACACATGTCTGACCCCGTTGCCACCCCTGGGTAGGGACGCGTCGGCGACGCGTCCGCTGTCTCGAGGTAGGGACAGCACCACGTGCTGTCCTAGTTGTCTCGATTCACCACTCAAAGGGAAACCGGAATGTTACCTGTGGTCATGATTCATTCCAGGTGCCAGGTGACAGCCACAGTGGTCAGCCTCTCGGGAATATGCCGTTCAGCCTTCAGCCGCCGGAACCCGGTTACCAGCTCTTTCCTGCCCTCGAGTCCTCCAGCCCTCGTGTCCTCGTTTCCGCCCCTTGTCCCCATGTCACCTTGCCCACTTGTCCCCTCGCGCTTGAGCTTCGCTCAGCGCGCGTACGCTTCCTTCGCCGCCTTCTGGAACTCGCGACGGATGTCGCTCTGGTCGGAATTCTTGAGGTCGGTCCGCTGGATGAGCAGGACGTAGGCGCGCTTCTTGACGGGGTCGATCCACGCCTGGGTACCGAAAGCACCACCATGGCCGAACGTTCCGACGCTGAGGCTTTCGGTGACTTCCTGCGGTTCATGGACGAGATGGAAGCCGAGTCCCATCTGCATGCCGGGCGCGAAGCTGACCTTGGGTAGGTCGCCAAGCTGGTTACTGGTCATCTGCTTCAAGGTCGAGGCCTTGAGGTAACGCTTTCCGTTCAGCTGACCTTCATTGAGGATCATCTGGTAAATCTTACCGAGATCCTTGGCGCAAGAATACAGGCCGCCGGCGGGGAAGGGGGTGCGCTTGGGGTCGTGCAGCGGTTCGCTGAAACGGGTGTTCTTGGCTTCCACGAGTGCCCCGGTCTCCTTGTTCTTGCTGTAAGGTTTGGCGGCCACGTCCATGTGGTCAGGGCTCGGCCAGAAGGTCGTGTCATCCATGCCCAACGGCTCGAACAGGCGCTCTTCCATGAAGTCGGCGTACGGCTTGCCGCTGGCGACTTCGATGATGCGTCCGAGCAGGTTGATGGCGTTATTGTTATAACTCCACTTGGTGCCAGGCTGGTCGGTCAGCGGCTTCTTGGCGTAAGCGGCGGCCATCTCCGTGAGGGGCAAGGTATCGATCGGCGCGCCTGGCGGGGTGACGGCCCCGGTGTCGACGCCGCTGCTATGAGTGAGAAGATCTTTGACGGTGACGAGGCGCGTCGCGGCGACGAGTCCTTGCTCGGTCTTCACTCGGATGCCTTTGAATTCGGGGACGTATTTCTCGAGCGGGTCGTCCAGCTTCACCTTGCCTTCTTCGACGAGCATCATGACGGCCATCGCGGTCATGGGCTTGGTCATCGAGGCGATCCAGAACATCGAGTCCTTGCCCATCGAGCGCTTCTTGGCGACGTCCGCCAGGCCGAACGC
>Ga0114981_10002744_pt1 | contig 11283 bp, 9 predicted proteins | sample S_140806_MF_Meta_FD_87028 | JGI IMG/M metagenome (GOLD analysis project Ga0114981, IMG submission 87028) | Freshwater microbial communities from Lake Simoncouche, Canada to study carbon cycling - S_140806_MF_MetaG | ecosystem: Environmental > Aquatic > Freshwater > Lake | place: Lake...
CAAGCCTGATCCTGGAATAGAAGGGCCGCCCGTATGGATGGTGCTTTGTATGCCGTTCTTGCGAGCCCAAGCCACCATCTCTTTGGCTTCGTAACCAGCCTTGACGGAGCCAAGCCCGACTTCGCCCAAAAGCGTCACACCCGCGGCGGCGAGTTCTTCAAAGTCGTGCTCGGTCATGCCTTTTTCGATGACGGGTGCACCCGCAATGACTTTCACCCCTCCCGGGCGGAAGTTGTCAAAAGCGCGCTGTGCGGTGATGGCCAAGGCTTTGAGGCCCACGATGTCTTTGGGGCGACCGGGCAAGTGCACTTCACCTGCCGAAATCATGGTGGTCACGCCGCCATGCATGGTTGATTCAATCCAGCCAAGTTGGTTTTGACGCGGTGTCCAGTCACCAAAAACGGGGTGCACATGGCTGTCGATCAAACCCGGGGCAACGCAGGTTTGTTGGACATCGATGGTGGTTTTTGCGCCCGAAATATCACAATCTTTTTCCCGCCCAACGGCGGTGATGATGCCATCTTGAATCACAATGGTGTCAGCATCTAAGATGGGGTGGTCAATGTCACCCGAGAGCAGCAATCCAATATGTCGCAAGACCACTTTTCCTGATTTTTCTTCCACAACTGCGGTTGCCATGCGAGCTTCTCCAATGTGATTAATTTTGACAGTATGAACGCAATGCTGAGCACAACCCACACAATGCGATATATTGCCGTTTGAGCGAATTTTTATAACACCAATTTGCAGCGAATGTTACACAAGATGAACCCAATAGACAACTTGCTCGCGACGCCCAAATGACCCACACCCAATCAGACGGTTTACCAGGGCCTGAAGGGGCATCGCCCAATTGGGGCATGGAGCACGCTTCCTTGCGGAACGAGCAAATGGCTGGAAATAAAATTGAGTGCAACGCTTGCCCAGTGCTGTGCCAAATCTCCAAAGGCCGCGCAGGCGCATGTGACCGCTACGCGAATCGGGATGGCCTGTTGGTCCGCTTAGACCCAGTGGTCGTTTTGCAGCAAAGCCTGTTGCAAAAAGACACTCACATTCAAGACAGCAAACTCGGTGAATTGTCATTGCGGGAGGCTACGCAAATCAAAGCGCAAGACCATGAGGCCACGCCATCCCATGGTGTATTTGTGACCGGCGTCGGCTCTTCCACCACTTACCCTGACTACAAACCTGCGCCTTTCATCGTGGCTTCGCAGTCCCGCGGCGTGGACATGGTCACGGTGGTCACGGAGGGTATTTTCAGTTACTGCAGTCTGAAAGTGAAGATCGACACCGACCGGTATCTGGGGCCGGAGCAGGCTGCTGTGCGTTGTCAAGGCGAGGTGGTTGGGCATGTGACCACGGCTGAATACGGCTCTCAAATGTTCAGCCTGGGGGGTGTGCACCACCTGACGGGTGGCAGCAAAAAAGAGGGGCGCATCACCATGAACATGATGCAGGCTTTGGGCAACCGCGACGCTGTGGAGGTTCAGGTCGAAGGGGGCTCTACTGTGGTGCTGCAAGCGGGCCAAGCGCCCATTGTCAACGGCGTGAAGGAGCAGCGCATGCGGGTGGGTTGCGGCTCAGCAGCCATTGGTATTTTTGCGCAGCAGTGGCTTGGCTTGTGTGACGAAGTGGTGGTGGTAGATGACCACATCACTGGCGTATTGAGTGAGCACCAAGCCGGAAAATGTTTGCACATTCGTCCCAGCGGCATTCAAATCAAGGGGCGCAAGTCGACCCCTGGGCGTTACTTTCAAGTAGCCAATCCGGGCACCGGTTGGGGCGGTACTGACATAGAAGACCCCTTGTCTATTTTGGATGCGTGGGACGCCGATGTGGCGCGCCCGGGCCTGCGCTTGTTGATGACCTCGACCACCGGCGAGCACGCAGCTTGGTATGTGCTGGATGAGCAGTTGCAAGCGCAAGAAGCCACCATGCCCGAAGCGGTGCGCCAGGTGGTTGATCGCATCGGTGAAAACTGCGAACCCTCTATGGTGTCCGTGCTGTTTTTAGGAGGAGCGGGGGGCAGTTTGCGTGCGGGCATCACGGACAACCCAGTGCTTCTGACCCGCGCCATCAAAAGAGCACTGGTCAATGTGACTTGTGGTGGCGCACCTTCTTATGTGTGGCCGGGAGGGGGCATTACCATCATGGTGGATGTGCTGCGCATGCCCCGTGGAAGTTTTGGCACCGTGCCCACCCCAGCCATTGTGGCCCCGATCGAATTCACCATGCGCCTGTCAGATTACAAAGCCTTGGGAGGTCATATGGGTTATGTGCGCAGCCTGGACGACAGCTTGCGCCACGGCGCTTGGCACACCGACGGGGCTCCGACACAAGTGCGCTGGGAGGCACCGTCCATCGGGGACAACCCTTGGCCCTTGGACAGTCCGCCGATGTTAGGCTAGCCCCCTATGTCTGCCCAGCGCCGCCTCCTCAGCCCCAACCGTTGGCATTTTCAACACGGCCCCATTGACTTGATCATTCAAGCCGATGGTGATCAGGCCTGCGTTGCGCGGGCGCACGAACAGGCTTGGGGTAAATTTCAAGATGTGCTGCCAACTTTGGCGGGGGAGTTGTCTGTGCTGCGTCAAGCAGTGCAAGCGCAGGCCAACAATCCTTTCAACGGTGCTATTGCACGGATGATGTGGGAAGCTTGTGCACCCTTGGCCAATGCATTCATCACCGGTCACGATGGTTTTATCACCCCCATGGCTGCGGTGGCAGGCTCTGTGGCGCAAAGCATGCTGGCGTGTTACCAACAAAGTGGCGTGACGCGCGCATGGGTTAACAATGGAGGTGATATCGCTTTGCATTTGACAGAGGGCACATCGAGCCGAATTGGCTTGGTCAGCGATATTGCACGGGCTTGGGCGAAAGTGCCAGGCGCGCAAGACCTGCTCGATGGCGAGTTGCACGTGACAGCGCAGATGCCCGTGCGCGGAATTGCCACCAGCGGATGGCGCGGTCGCAGTCACTCTTTGGGCATTGCCGACAGTGTGACCGTGTTGGCCATGACGGCCTCTCAAGCGGATGCGGCAGTCACATTGATCGCCAATGCGGTCAACATTTCCGATGCACGCATCGTGCGTCAACCTGCAAACCAATTGCGTGATGACAGTGATTTGGGTGAACGTTGCGTGACGGTGGCGGTGCCTTCGCTGCCCGCACATCTGGTGGCACAAGCCTTGGCCAAAGGCCATGCCTGTGCGCAAGATTTACAAGCTCGGGGCTTGGTTCACGCCGCCTTGTTGTGCTGTCAAGGACAGTTTGAATACGCAGGGCAAGAAGCCTGCTTAGCTGGATAGATAGAAAGAATCATTCATGAAAGCCAAAATTCGCAAACTCGTGGTGCAAGTGGACGAAACCCATCTTGAAGGCGGTCAAGTCGTCTCGCCCCCCACGCGCCGCGCATTGGCCATGGCGGTGATTGAAAACCCCTATGCCGGGCGCTACAGTGAAAACTTAGACAGCCTGATTCAGATCGGTGAAGAATTGGGCGGATTGCTGGGCATGCGCTGCGTGCAAGCCTTGGGCATTGCGCCGGAGCACGCGCAAAGTTATGGCAAAGCTGCGATCGTGGGAGAGGCGGGCGAACTTGAACATGCAGCCGCTGTACTGCACCCCAAATTGGGGGCGCCTTTGCGCCAAGCAGTCAGCAAAGGTGCTGCTTTGGTGCCATCTGCCAAAAAACGTGGAACCTTGGGTACTGCCATTGACGTGCCATTGGGCCATAAAGATGCGGCCTTCGTGCGCACTCATTTTGACGCCATGGAGGCGCGCGTGAGCGATGCGCCTTTTGCAAACGAAATCTTGGTGGCAGTGGTGGTGACCGACAGTGGTCGTCCCTTGCCTCGCATTGGGGGCCTGCAAGTTGCAGACATCGTCGGGCAAGACGGTCTGCGTTGAATTTTTCTCGTCATCGTGCATATTTACAAAGGAGCCTGCATGAAAAACTTTCGCAATCTCTCACGCGCTGCTGCCGCTGTGGTGTTGGCTTTGGGCCTGACACCGGCCGTGGCGCAAGGCGTCATCAAAATTGGTGAAATCAACAGCTACAAAGCGCAGCCCGCATTTTTGGAGCCCTACAAAAAAGGCATGGAATTGGCGGTTGACGAGATCAATGCGGCAGGTGGCGTGAATGGGAAAAAATTGCAACTCCTGATCCGTGATGACAATGCCACCCCCGGTGATGCCGTGCGCGCAGCTGAAGAGTTGATTTCACGCGAGCAAGTGGATGTGCTCAGCGGCACATTCCTTTCGCACATTGGTTTGGCATTGACAGATTTTTCAAAGCAAAAGAAAATTTTCTTTTTGGCAGGTGAACCCTTGACTGACAAAATTGTTTGGCAAGGTGGCAACAAATATACTTTCCGTCTGCGTGCATCAACTTACATGCAAGCGGCCATGTTGGTGCCAGAAGCGGTCAAGCTGAAGAAAAAACGCTGGGCCGTGGTCTACCCCAACTACGAATACGGGCAGTCGGCTGCCGCCACCTTCAAACAGTTGCTCAAAGCCGCGCAACCCGATGTTGAATTTGTGGCTGAACAAGCACCTGCCTTGGGCAAAGTCGAGGCGGGGGCTGTTGTGCAGGCCTTGGCCGATGCCAAACCCGATGCCATCTTCAATGTTTTGTTTGGTGCTGACCTGACCAAGTTTGTGCGAGAGGGCAACACCCGAGGTCTTTTCCAAGGCCGTGAGGTGGTCAGTTTGCTCACAGGCGAGCCCGAGTATTTGGACCCTCTGAAAGAGGAAACGCCCAATGGCTGGATCGTCACAGGCTACCCTTGGAATGGCATCAACACCGCTGAGCACAAAGCCTTCTTGGGTGCATACCAAAGCAAGTTCAATGATTACCCACGCCTGGGCTCGGTTGTGGGCTACACCATGATTCAAGCGCTGGCCGTGGGCATCAAAAAAGCCAACAGCACAGATGCCGAAAAACTGGTCGTTGCATTCCGTGATTTGAGCATGAGCAGCCCATTTGGCAAAGTCACTTTCCGTTCGCAAGACCATCAATCGACCATGGGCGCGTTCGTTGGACGCATCAAAAACGAAAATGGCAAAGGCGTGATGGTGGACTACCGTTACATGGACGGTGCGGCCTTCCAGCCGAGCAACGATGAAGTCAAAAAAATGCGTCAACCAGATTGAGTTAATACCTGACCAAGCTCGCAAGAGGCGCATGGGACGCCGCTTGCGGGCTATTTTTGACGGAATGTAGACATGGATTTTTCTGGTTTTGCAGTGCAGGGGCTCAACGGTTTGGCGGGGGCCTCTTCTTTATTTTTAGTGGCCGCAGGTTTGTCGCTGATTTTTGGCGTGACACGCATCGTTAACTTTGCCCATGGCTCATTTTTCATGCTGGGCATTTATCTGGCGTATTCCTTAGTCGAGCATGTGGGCAGGGCGGTCGGCCTGTCTGTGAGCTTTTGGTGGCTGCTGCTTTTGGCCGCTTTGATTTCAGGGTTGCTGGGTGGTTTGGTTGAAATGCTGCTGCTGCGGCGCATCTACAAAGCGCCTGAATTGTTTCAGCTCCTGGCAACTTTTGCTTTGGTGCTGGTGATCAAAGATGCGACTCTTTGGATTTGGGGCCCTGAAGATTTGCTCGGCCCACGTGCACCAGGTTTTTCTGGCGCGGTGGATATTTTAGGGCGACGATTTCCAAGTTACGACTTGCTCCTCATTGCAATCGGTCCACTGGTATTGGGGTTGATGTGGTTGTTGCTGACTCGCACTCGCTTTGGCACGCTGGTGCGCGCTGCCACCCAAGACCGTGAGATGGTTGGTGCTTTGGGCATACACCAACGCTGGTTGTTCACCAGCGTCTTTGCATTGGGCTGCGCCCTGGCAGGGTTGGGCGGTGCTTTGCAACTGCCCCGTGAACCGGCCAATTTGGGCCTTGATTTGCTCACCATTGGCGACGCTTTTGTGGTGGTGGTGGTGGGGGGCATGGGCTCGATTCCCGGGGCCTATGTGGCTGCGCTGTTGATTGCAGAAATCAAGGCCATGTGTGTGGGCCTTGGCACGGTAGAGATGTGGGGCATGTCGTTTGCATTTTCCAAACTCACACTGGTGGCCGAGTTTTTGGTCATGGCTGTGGTGCTGATGGTGCGCCCCTGGGGTTTGATGGGTAAGCCGCAAACCAACCCGCGCCACAGCGGCAAAGCCGAGGCCCCTTTGCAACTGGGCGGAGTGGGCAACCAAGTGGTTTGGATTTTGTGTGGCTTGGTGCTGGTGGCTTTGCCGCAGATAACGGCACAGTCTCCCTACACCACAGTCTTGGCCATTGATTTGTTGACTGCCGCATTGTTTGCCAGCAGTCTGCACTTCATCATGGGGCCCGCAGGCATGCACTCATTTGGACACGCAGCTTATTTTGGTCTAGGTGCTTATGTGGCGGCACTCTTGGTTTTGCGGGCGCACGTGCCGATGGAGTTGACGCTGTTTTTTGCGCCCCTGCTCACAGCTCTGGCAGCAGTGGTATTCGGTTGGTTTTGTGTGCGCTTGTCGGGTGTTTATTTGGCCATGTTGACGCTGGCATTCGGTCAAATTTTATGGTCAATTTGTTTTCAGTGGGACAGCTTGACGGGCGGTAGCAACGGTTTGACAGGAGTTTGGCCAAGCCCTTGGTTGGCAGACAAACGAATGTACTACTACCTGTGTTTGGCACTCACTGGCCTAGGCGTCTACGCCCTGCGCCGGATGTTGTTTGCACCCTTTGGCTATGCCTTGCGCGCCTGTCGTGACTCCGCACTGCGCGCAGAAGCTTTGGGCATGAACGTCAAGCATTTGCAGTGGGCGGGCTTCGTGGTGGCTGCCATGTTTGCTGGCTTGGCCGGGGCCTTGTTTGCATTTTCCAAGGGCAGCATATCACCCGACTCGATGGGGGTGACCAAGTCCGTTGACGGCTTGGTGATGGTGCTTTTGGGCGGCGTGCAAACGGTGGTAGGCCCCTTGATTGGCGCGATCAGTTTCACAGGACTGCAAGACAGCATCGCACGCAGCACCGATTACTGGCGCGCTGTGCTTGGCGGCACGATTTTGCTCTTGGTGATGGTCTTTCCGCAGGGTTTGGCTGGGTTTGCGGATGAACGATTCAAAGCCTTGCGGCGCACGCGAGAGGCCGCAGCATGAGTCTTCTTCAAGTCAAAGGCTTGCACAAGTCATTTGGTGGCAACCGCGCTGTGGACGATGTCTCATTTGACTTGGCCCCTGGCGAGTTGCTGGCTTTGATTGGACCCAATGGTGCTGGAAAGTCCACCACTTTCAACTTGCTCAATGGTCAGCTGCAACCCGACAGTGGCAGTATCAGCTTGGATGGCCAAAGCTTGATTGGAAGAACACCGCGCGAGGTTTGGAAAATGGGCGTTGGCCGGACATTTCAAATTGCCGAGACCTTCGCCTCATTGACAGTGGCTGAGAACGTTCAAATGGCCTTGCTCTCAGACGATGCCCGTTTGTTCTCCATGTGGCGCAGAGCCAGTTTGTACCGCAGAGCCGATGCGCTGGCCTTGTTGGCGCAGGTCGGCTTGGCAGAGCAAGCAGGGCGGCCCTGCAGCGAGTTGGCCTATGGCGACGTCAAGCGATTGGAATTGGCCATGGCCATGGCCAACCAACCGCGCTTGCTGCTGATGGACGAGCCCACCGCAGGGATGGCCCCGGCCGAGCGCCTTAAACTGATGACGCTGACGCGCGAGTTGGTTACCAAGCGCGGCATGGCAGTGCTGTTCACAGAGCACAGCATGGATGTGGTTTTTGGTTTTGCCGATCGCATCATCGTATTGGCCCGAGGCGGCCTGATTGCGCAGGGCACAGCACAAGAAATTCGTGACAACCCCAAAGTGCAAGAGGTCTACTTTGGCAGCGGAAAAACCTTTGCGCGAAAGGGGGGGCATGATGTCTAACACCAGCGCTGAAAACCTCTTACTGCAGACGCAAGGTCTGAACGCTTGGTATGGCGCTGCGCAAATATTATTCGATGTCAGCTTGAATGTTGGCCGAGGTGAGGTGGTCGCTCTGATGGGGCGCAATGGTGCTGGCAAATCCAGCACCCTCAAAGCCATCATGGGCATGATGCCCAAACGCAGCGGCAAAATTGAATTTTTAGGCCGTGATATATCGCAAGCTCAGCCCTATCAAGTGGCGCGTCAAGGTTTGGGTTTTGTGCCGGAAGACAGGCGCATTTTCAGTGACCTGACGGTTTTGGAAAATTTAAGTGTTGGCAAACAAGCCGCGCGCCATTTTCAAGATGGCAGCCCGGTACCTTACTGGACGCATGAAAAAATATTCAGCTTATTCCCCAATTTGGGTGAAATGCAAAACCGCCAAGGCGCTCGCATGAGTGGCGGTGAACAGCAAATGCTGACTGTCGCCCGCACTTTGATGGGCAACCCTTTGCTGGTTCTTCTGGACGAGCCTTCTGAGGGTGTAGCGCCTGTCATTGTGGAGCAAATGGCAGACATGATTTTGACCCTCAAAGCAGAAGGTGTGAGCATCTTGTTGTCAGAGCAAAACCTTCACTTTGCGCAATGGGTATCTGACCGAGCCTACGTACTGGAAAAAGGACAAATTCGCCATGAGTCTTCGATGCACGCGCTGACTGAAAATGAAGAAATTCGCCGAAATTATTTGAGTGTTTGAACGAGCGCAACCCCATCTCATGAAACCGGTTCACTTGTCGGTCAACGGCCAATTGCACAGCTTGAATTTGACGCGTCAAGCCAACTTGTTGCATGTGCTTCGCAATGACTTGGCGCTCAATGCGGCCAAGTTTGGCTGCGGCTTGGGCGAGTGCGGTGCATGCACGGTGTTGGTTGACGGTGTAGCTGCGCGCTCCTGTGTGATACCGGCTTGTGAAATTCAAGGACGTGAAATAACGACCTTGGAAGGGCTTGCCCAGGGCCCAAACTTGCACCCAGTTCAACAAGCCTTCTTAGACGCCCAGGCCGCCCAGTGCGGCTACTGTTTGAACGGCATGATCATGACGACGGTGGCTTTGTTGGCAAACACCCCTAACCCCAGTGATCTGCAAATGCAGCAAGCCTTGTCGGGTAATTTATGTCGCTGCGGAGCGCACATTGAGATCATCGACGCAGAACGCCGTGCCGTTGCGCTGATGTCGAAAACCGCATTCAATTCATGAGCACCATGCGCGCCCAACAAATTCGTTCACGCGCAGACATGCACCAATCGCAAGGTGTTTTGTTGATCGTGCGTGAACCACTGCCACCTGTGCCGCAGATGCCTGGTCAGCCGCTTTGGGTGGCCTCCAATCCGGCTGAAGGTGTCGAAATATTGTTGGCATTTTGGGATGACGGCAGCGTGACCGCTTTGCATGGTCATGTTGATTTGGGCACCGGTCTGCGTACGGCATTGACGCAAATCGTGGCGGAAGAGTTGGACGTCTCGCCTGCTTGCGTTCACATGCTCATGGGCAGCACCGCAGCTGTGCCCAATCAAGGCGCCACCATTGCCAGTGCGTCACTTCAAATTCATGCCGCACCCTTGAGATCGGCTGCTGCTCAAGTTCGACATTGGCTGGTGATGCAGGCCAGCCGCGACTGGAAAGTTCCATCGAGTTCTCTGCAGATTCGCGACGGACTGGTGTTGGGTCCTGCCCACCAGCAAGCTCGGCTGAGCCATTGGGTGCCTGCGCAGCAAATCGTGCTGGCCTTGGATGCCAATACCGAAGTTAAATCTCCTGAAAACTACCTTGTCGTGGGCCGCAGCTTGCCTCGCGTGGATTTGCTGGCAAAGACCACAGGTGATTTGATCTTTGTGCATGACATGCGCATGCCCGGCATGTTGCATGGCCGTGTGCTGCGCCCCCCTTATGCGGGCGCTGACAGCGGTGAATTCATTGGAAAGACGCTGGAGCGGGTTGATCAAGAATCGATAGCGCACATTCCAGGCATTCGCGCTGTGGTGGTGCAAGCAGACTTTGTGGGCATCGTGGCAGAACGCGAAGAGCATGCAGAGCAAGCCCTGCGCGAGCTTGAAGTGGTGTGGAAAGCATGGCCTGGCATGCCAGGTCTGGACAACACCGAGCAAGCCTTGCGCAACAACCCGAGCACGAGCAGAGAGCTGGTCAACGAAGGTCATATCGAGCAAGCTTTGCAGGGCGCAGCACAAACATTAGACCGCACTTATGTGTGGCCTTATCAGATGCACGCATCCATTGGCCCTTCATGCGCGCTGGCGCAGTGGGTGCAGGGCGCTGACCCACAGGCTCCTCACATTCAACTCAGAGTATGGGCTGGCAGCCAAAATCCGCATGTGTTGCGCGCTGACTTAGCGCTTCTCATGGGCGTGCAAGACATGGCTGTCGATGTGGTTCGCATGGAGGCTGCAGGCTGCTACGGCAGAAACGGTGCCGACGATGTGGCAGCAGATGCAGCATTGCTGTCACGCGCTGTTGGAGCGCCTGTGCGAGTGCAACTGACGCGCGAGCAAGAGCACGCTTGGGAGCCCAAAGGGGCTGCGCAGTTGATGCAAGTGCGCGGAGGTTTGCGGGCCGATGGCTCTCCCGCAGGTTACGATTTTCAAACCAGCTACCCTTCCAATGGCGCGCCCACCTTGGCTTTGCTGCTGACACGCACCATTGAGCCCTTGGCGCAGGCGTATGAGATGGGTGACCGCACGGCCAGGCCGCCCTATGCCTTTGACAATTTGCGGGTCACGGTGAACGACATGCCGCCCATCTTGCGCGCCTCGTGGTTGAGAGGCGTCTCGGCATTGCCCAACTCGTTTGCACATGAGAGTTTCATTGACGAGATGGCCACTGCAGCTGGCGTGGACCCCGTGCAATATCGTTTGAAGGTTTTACAAGACCCAAGGGCTCATGAATTGGTACAGGCCACAGCGCAACGTGCCCAGTGGAAGACGCATCAACAAGCACAGCAGCAAGAGCCGCAGGGTGATTGGTTACAAGGCCAAGGCTTTGCCTACGCTCGCTACATCCACAGCAAGTGGCCTGGCTTTGGTGCCGCTTGGGCCGCGTGGGTGGCCGATGTGCAAGTGCATCGGCATACCGGAGAAGTGCATGTCAAACGCGTGGTGGTTGGGCACGATGCAGGATTGATGATCAACCCGCAGGGTGTTGAGCACCAAGTTCATGGCAACGTGTTGCAAACCACCAGCAGAGCATTGAAAGAGCAAGTTCAAATTGACCCACTCAAGGGCACTGTGGTCAGTCAAGAGTGGGGCAGTTATCCGATTTTGAGTTTTCGCGATGTGCCCGTGATTGAGGTCATGCACATGCCTCGTCTGGGTGAGCCTGCA
>Ga0114981_10002749_pt1 | contig 11276 bp, 7 predicted proteins | sample S_140806_MF_Meta_FD_87028 | JGI IMG/M metagenome (GOLD analysis project Ga0114981, IMG submission 87028) | Freshwater microbial communities from Lake Simoncouche, Canada to study carbon cycling - S_140806_MF_MetaG | ecosystem: Environmental > Aquatic > Freshwater > Lake | place: Lake...
CCGGGGCCCCGAGGCGCAAGTGCTGAGTGGCTGACGGCGCGACTCCAGGCACTGGGGGTCGGTGCTGGCTCCGATCGAAGTATCGAAGCGCAACCCAGTCCGCGTGAGGGGTTGAGCGCGGCCCGACTGCGGGCAGGAGCGGATGATAGAATTCTGGTCTTGGGGTCGTTTCTGACGGTTGCAGACGTCATTTCGGATCGTCCCTAGCATCCCGTTCCCAGGTCTTGAACCCGAGTCATGTCCGAACGTAAGACCCCTGTTGGAGAGGCTGAAGACCCCGGGTTGCTCCAAAAGAAGCGCGCACGCCGCCGTCTGATTGGGGCCGTGACATTCGCCGCGGTGGCCGCTCTTGTCTTGTCGTTCGCACTGGATCAAGAGCCTCGTCCATTGCGGGAAGACCTTGTCCTGAAAATGCCCGCACGCGAAGCGGGTGACTCTCGGACGGGTGGCGGAGCAGTTGATCGGGAGGCCGCGCTCACCCCACCGCCCGATGATGGTCCGGAACGGGTCGAGGTTGCTCGTCCCTCGAAGAGCGATTCCCGTTCGTCCCAAAGCGCTGTGTCGCTGGCACCGGCCTTGCCGCCCCCTGTCGCCATGCCGCCCGTTCTCACGCCGACTCCTGCTACGCCTCCTGTGACCACGCCCGCGATTGCTGTTGCTCCATCTGTGCAGGGCAATGCCAATGCGGGCGCGGTGATCGACTCCAGCGTTAATCCACCGCAGGTGATCACTCCGCCAAGTGCAGCGTTGCCCTCCGTGTTTGCGCCGTTTCCCGATGCCCCCCCGCCGCCTCCCGCGAAGGGCGGGAAAGTCGAACCCAAGGCTGAATCGAAGCCCGAGCCCAAACCTAAGCCAGAGCCGAAGCCGGAAAAGAAACCCGAACCGAAACCCGAACCGAAGCCTGAGAAGAGGCCCGAACCGAAGCCCGAGAAAAAGCCTGAGCCTAAGCCAGAAAAGAGGCCAGAGCCCAAGCCAGAACCGAAACGCGAGACGGGTGCGGTTTCTGGCTCCGGATCGGGTAATGATGCCGACGGAGATGATGCGATCGCCCAGATTGCAAAGTCGCGAGCGGCGCAGGAAAGCGGCGTTAGCCGACCAGCCACATCGGTTGCGCCTGCAAAGTCTGGGCCTTATCGACTGCAGGTCGGTGCATTCAGTTCGGCGGCGGCAGCCGAATCCGCTATTGCAAAGCTCAAAGCCGCCGGGTTTTCTGCGTCCAGAGAAACCGTTCGAGGTTCCGGCGGAGCAGAATTGATCCGGGTTCGGACCGGGTCGTACGCCGATCGCGCGGCTGCTCAGCGGGCCCACGATGCGTTGCAGGCCCGGGGGGTGAGTACGACGGTGATTGCGCCTTGATCGAACGATGGTCGATCTGAGCCAGTTCACGGCCTGGGATTGGCTGGTCGTGCTGATCGCCATGACTTCGGTCATTTTTGGATTTTGGCGCGGTCTCGTGCGCACTGCGGCTGGATTGCTGGCGTGGGTTGGCGCATTCTTCTTGGCGCCATTGGGTGTCACGGTGCTTGCACCAGTGTTTGGGGGCGTGCCCTCCTGGGTTTTGCTGGCGCTCGGTTTTCTTCTCGGGTTCGTCGTGATCCAGTTAGGCGGAGCGTTGCTGGCGCGCTTGGTTCAAGGGGTGGGGCTTGGCGGGGTCGACCGCTTGCTCGGTGCGGTTCTGGGCCTGGCGCGCGCCTTGGCGATTGCGGCCTTGCTGGCGACGGCGGGCGTTGCATTGGGACTGGATCGCTCGCCTTCCTGGCAGGACGCGCGCTGCAGGCCCTTACTCGAACAACTGATTGATCTCGTTTACGGTCGCTTAGGTGACCGACTGCCGCGTCGATCTCCGGAGCCTCGTCCTGTCTCTAATTCGACGGATGCCGATCGTGACGGCATGATGACGATCCGTTGAACGCGCATCGTCGCGAATTGTTGACTATTTTGGGCTGACTCCTCATGTGCGGCATCCTCGGCATCGTTGCCAAGACCCCGGTTAATCAGGTGCTGTATGACGGCTTGCTGCTGCTCCAGCACCGTGGCCAAGATGCGGCCGGCATCGCGACATCGCAGGGGCATTCGTTTCATATGCACAAGGCAAATGGTCTTGTGCGCGATGTTTTTCGCACCCGCAACATGCGCTCATTGCCTGGAATGACCGGCATCGCCCATGTGCGCTACCCGACGGCAGGCAGCGCCTCAAATTCTGAAGAAGCGCAACCGTTTTATGTCAATGCCCCGTTTGGGTTATTACTCGCGCACAACGGCAACCTGATCAATGGTGCTGAACTCAAGCAGGACATGTTCTTGCGCGATCGTCGGCACGTCAACACGGACAGTGATTCGGAAGTCTTGCTGAATGTGCTCGCGCACGAGTTGCAGGCTTCCAGTCAGGCGATCACGCCCGACCCGGAAACAGTGTTTGGTGCCGTCGAGCGACTCCATCTGCGGGTCCGCGGTGCCTACGCCTGCGTCGTACAGATCGCTGGGCTTGGTTTGCTCGCCTTTCGTGATCCGTTTGGTATTCGCCCGCTCTGTTACGGCACTGCCGAGACGGCAGCCGGGACCGACTATCTTGTGGCGAGCGAATCCGCAGCGCTCGAAGGCCTAGGGTTCCGTTTAGAGCGGGATATTGCCCCCGGCGAAGCCGTTTTGATTGATCTCGATGGCCGTTTGCATACCCGCAACTGCGCCGCGAAGGCCGTACTAAATCCTTGTATTTTTGAGTATGTTTATTTTGCCCGTCCAGATTCGTTGATCGATGGTGCGTCCGTCTATGCCACCCGACTCAAGATGGGGGAGTACCTGGCGCGCCGTGTTGAGAACGAGCTTCGACTTGGTGACATCGATGTCGTGATGCCGATCCCTGAAACCTCGCGGCCTGCCGCGATGCAACTCGCGATGAAACTGGGCATCGACTATCGTGAAGGATTCTTGAAGAACCGCTATGTCGGGCGCACATTCATCATGCCGGGGCAGTTCACCCGCAAGAAAAGTGTTCGACAGAAGTTGAATGCGATGAGCGTTGAGTTTCGCGGCAAGAATGTGCTTCTGGTCGATGATTCGATCGTTCGCGGGACGACCTCGCAGGAGATCGTCCAGATGGCTCGTGATGCGGGCGCCAATCGAGTTTATTTTGCCTCGGCGGCTCCGCCGGTCCGCTTTCCCAATGTGTATGGCATCGATATGCCTACCCGTAACGAGTTGATCGCACATGATCGCGACCAGGACGGCGTGCGCCAGGCGATTGGGGCGGACGCGCTTGTCTATCAGAGCGTCGCCGATCTGGCCCAGTCGGTTCGGGACATCAATCCCCAAATCGAGCGGTTTGATTCCAGTTGTTTTGACGGGATCTATGTGACCGGGGATGTCAGCACAAGTTATCTTGATCGCATCGAGGCCCACCGCCAGGCTTACAGTGCAGGACGTTCGGGTCAGGATGACGAGCCCGATCGTGGGCGCCTTGACCTGCAGGCACCGGCCGAAGCTTGAATGACCACGCCCAGGAAGACCGTATGAAGCATCTCGACCCCGATCTGTCCTTTGAAACCCGTTCTGTTCGGGCGGGTTCGATGCGCAGTTCATTTGGTGAGCATTCCGAGGCGATCTTCTTGACCTCGAGTTTTGTCTGTCAGAACGCGGCGCAGGCGGCGGCTGTGTTCTCTGGCGATGTCGAGGGCTTTGTTTACTCTCGTGCCGGCAACCCGACCAATGCCATGTTTGAGGCGCGACTGGCGTCTCTGGAGGGTGGTGAGGCCTGCATCAGTGCCGCATCTGGCATGGCAGCGATTCAGTCGACCGTCATGGCCCTCGCTGCGGCCGGTGATCATCTCGTGGTTTCGACGTCGGTCTTCGGCGCGACCGTGCAACTTTTCACCTCGATTTTGCCCCGCTTTGGGATCGAGACGACGTGGGTGCCACTGACCGATCCACAGGCGTGGGCGGATGCCATCCGACCGAACACCAAGATGTTGTTCCTTGAGACGCCTTCGAACCCCTTAATGGAAGTGGCTGATCTTGACGCCTTATCGAAGGTGGCCCGCGCCGCAGGTGTTCCGTTGGTGGTTGATAACTGTATCTGTACTCCAGCCCTGCAGCGCCCGCTCGAGCAGGGCGCAGATATCGTGATTCACTCCGCTACGAAGTATCTGGATGGCCAAGGCCGTGTGTTGGGAGGGGCAGTTGTCGGTTCGAAGGATTTCATCGACGGTCGTTTGCGACCGATGATGCGCACCACAGGCGCCGTGCTATCGCCGTTCAACGCCTGGGTCCTGCTGCGCGGGATGGAGACCGTTTCCTTGCGGGTACGCCAGCAGTCAGCGAATGCGCTAGCTCTCGCTCGCCTGCTTGAGGCCCATCCTCAAATCGAGCGGGTTTACTACCCGGGTTGTGAAAGTCACCCGCAGTTTGAACTGGCCGCCCGACAACAGTCTGCCGGCGGCGCAGTGCTTTCATTTGCCTTGCGGGTCGATCCCGACATGCTCGGTTCGGCGGGCGATGCGCCGACGGATATTCCCGCCGGTGGTCAGGCGGGTATTTTTTTGAACCGGCGGGAGGCTCGATTACGCGAGCTTGCCTGGCGGGTGATCGACGCCTGTGAGCTGATTTCAATCACGGCCAATCTGGGCGATACCCGGAGCACGATTACGCATCCCGCGACGACGACGCACGGGCGGATCACACCTTCGGCGCGCGCAGCCGCGGGAATCGGTCAAGGTCTCATGCGGGTTGCCGTTGGCCTGGAAGAACCACTGGATTTGTACCGCGATTTACAGCGCGGTCTGCCGCGGCCGAAACCGCTCGCTTAGGATCGGCCACAGCGCAATCAGGAGGGCCAGTCCGAGCAGGCTCGCGCTGATGGTCGAGGCGGTCAGGCCGCTCCATTGACCCTGACTGATTGCCAGAGCTCGGCGCAGTTGTCCTTCGGCCAAGGGGCCGAGGATGAGCCCGATCACGGCGGGGGCAAGAGGCCATCCCGATCGACGCATGCCGTAGCCGATCAGTCCGGCGCCCAGCAGTAACCATAGATCGAAGGCGGATTGGCGCATGCCGTAGGTGCCGAGCATGGCGAAAACGACAATACCGGCGTAGAGCCAGCGTTTTGGAATTCCCAGCAGTCGGACCCATAATCCAACTAATGGCAGGTTGAGCGCCAACAAGACGATGTTGCCCACCAGAAGGCTGGCAATCAAGCCCCAGACGAGTTCGGGTTGGGTCACGAAGAGCAATGGCCCAGGTTGCAACCCGTATTGCTGAAACCCCGCGAGCATCATCGCTGCCGTGGCGGAAACCGGTAAACCAAGCGCGAGCATCGGGACCAGAGCGGCGGTGACCCCTGCATTGTTCGCGGCTTCGGGTCCGGCGACCCCCTCAATGGCTCCGTGGCCGAAGGCTTCCGGGTTTTTGGAGAGGCGTTTTTCGACCGCATAGCTGAGGAAAGTCGGGATTTCGACCCCTCCGGCCGGGATACATCCAAAGGGAAAACCGATTGCGGTTCCGCGCAGCCAAGCTGGCCATGACCGACGCCAGTCGTCTGCGCTCATGCGAACCGGACCAGTTTGCAGGATGGATTCTTCTTCGTCTTCATGAACGGCGGCGTAGAGCGTTTCGCCGATCGCAAACAAGCCCATCGCCACCAACGTGACCTCGATGCCATCAAAAAGCTCTGGGATGCCCATCGCAAGTCGGGGTTGGCCGGTTTGTCCGTCGATGCCGACCAGTCCGGTTGCGATCCCGGCGATCAGGGCGCCCGCCCCCTTCAGTCGGTCCTTGCCCAGAGTGACTGTCACGGTGACGAACGCAAGCGTCAGGAGAGCAAAGTATTCAGCGGGTCCGAATAACAGTGCGATCTCGACCACCCAGGGGGCAAGCAGGGCGACGATGGCGGTTGCCAGCAAGCCCGCCACAAACGAACCAATGGCAGCAGTCGCGAGCGCGGGGCCAGCCCGACCGGCTCGGGCCATTCGGTTGCCCTCGAGTGAGGTCACGATGGACCCGGATTCGCCGGGTGTGTTGAGCAGGATTGCCGTGGTGGATCCCCCGTACATTGCGCCGTAGTAGACCCCGGCGAACATGATCATGGCGCCGGTTGGCTCGAGTTTGGCGGTCAGTGGCAGCAGTAATGCGAGGGTGACGGCGGGGCCAACACCAGGGAGGACGCCCACCGCGGTACCTAGCAGGCAACCTAGGAAGGCATAGAGCAGGTTGTCGGGTGCAATCGCGACCAAGAGGCCATTGGCGAGCGCATTGAGAGCGGTCAGGGTGACCGAACTGTCCATTCGATTTGATGCCTGGTGGGTTGGTTTTGATCAGGCCCCGGGCAGGGCGCTCAGCCAGCCTGCGGGCAGGCGAAGGCCTAGGCCGACGGTGAACAAAAACCACGTCGTTAGCGCAAAGGTGATGGCCACCGCAAAATCGCCTAGAAGAGTGCGGCCTCTGCGGCCACTGGTGTTCGTGGCGTCGCTATTAGTGGCGACGCTGCCGGTGGTTGAATGGCGCGGAAACGCCTGCGCTGCCAGGACAAACGCGACGATCATTGCGGGTACAAAGCCGACGCGTTCGATGCCGAGGGCGCCGATGGCAACGGCTGCAAGTAGCCACCCCAGCGCATGGGTGCGGGGGGTTGTTGCGGCGGTTGCGATTGGTTCACTGATTTGGGGCTGTACCGCATTCGCGTGTGCCGCATGCGACCGCCAAGCGCCGAACGCCAGCAACGGTGCAATCAGCAACATGAGGGCGCCGATCACCGTCGGGAAAAAGCTCGGGCCCACCGGCGAATAGCCACCCGCTGCGGCAATTCCCTGGGCCTGAAGTACAACGAAAAGTCCGCCCCCGCCGAGGGCGATTGGCATTGCGAGGTCGGCTAAGAGTGCTCGGGGTGTTCCCGGGGCACTCACTTTTTGGCAAGACCCAACGAGTCCACAATGGCGCCGACCCTCTTTTGTTCTGCCACGATAAACGGGCCGAATTCCTTGCCTGATTGATGGAACTCAAGCCATTCCAGTTTGTCGAGGGACTGCTTCCAGGATGGGGTCTTAACAGCGGCATCGATCGCCCGCATCAACGCGTCGCGTTGGGCTTCGGTAATGTCGGGTCCGGCGAAGACGCCGCGCCAGTTCACCAATTCGATGTCGACTCCGAGTTCGCGCAGGGTGGGCACTGCGACATCGGGCAGACGCTGAGCGCTGGAAACGGCCAGTGCACGCAGGCGACCGGACTTGATGTGGGGCAGGAATTCACCCACGCCCGAGATCCCTGCGGCAACGTGGCCGCCCAATAACGCCGCAACCGCTTCTGCGCCGCTGGTGTAAGCGACGTAATTGACTTTGGAGGGGTCGGCGCCGGATTCGCGCGCGACCAGTCCAGCCAGCAGATGATCAACCCCGCCGGCTGATCCGCCAGCAAACGCCACAGCGCCCGGGTTGGCTTTGATTGCCGCCATCAGGTCGCGGATATTCATGATCTTGGAGGCTGCTGGCACCGCGATCACATTGGCTTCGGCGAGGAGGCGGGCAATTGGGGTGACGTTTGACAGCGAAACCGGGGTCTTGTTCAGGTGGACCGCGCCGACCGTGACGAGGCCAGCGACGATCAGTGCGTTTGGGCTGGCTTTGTCGGTGTTGAGGAATTGCGCGAGACCGATCGTGCCGCCGGCACCACCCTTGTTTTCGTACTGCACGCTTTTGGTCAGACCCGCAGACTGGAGAGCCGCGCCGAGGCTACGCCCGGTTTGGTCAAAACCACCACCGGGTCCGGCTGGGATCATGATGCGCATGGCATCGAAGGCCGGGGCCTGCGCGAAGCTCAACGTTGGGAGCGTGGCTGCGGCAATCGGCAGGGCCAGCGATTGCAGGATCGTACGACGTTGCATGCGGAAATCCTCGTGAGTCCATTAGTGTTTGAATTGAGTATAACGTCGGGGCCTCTGAATTCGCGCGATTAGCGAAAATCCCTCGAAAAGCTCGCGAGTGTTGCGGTGTCGGTTTGGCTCAATGCCTGCAGTAGCGCTGAATGGTCGATGACGCGTCGAGCGACCAGGTGCGCCACCCGACCATCGCTGCGGGGGTCGAGTTCCCAGAGCCCGAACACGGTCATCAAGCGGGCTTGCAGAACGGCCCGGCGGTCGCGTTCTAGCAGCTTGGGTGGGACGATGATGTTGATCGTGCCGGTCTCGTCTTCGAGCGTGACAAAGACCGTGCCGCGGGCGGTTTCGGGGCGTTGCCGGTGGGTGACCAAACCGCTGGCGCGAGCGGCCATGCCGTGGCGCCCTTGGGTCCAGAGCTCTTGGGCGGGACGAATCTGAAATGGCTCGAGCCGACTGCGTAGCAGCGCCACCGGGTGGCGGCCGAGCGTGAGTCCCGTACTGGCATAGTCGGCGACCAGCTCGTGGGCCTCAGGTGGAGCCTCGAGTTCATGGGGCGCCTCGTCAAACCGGGTTTGTGCCAAGAGACCCGGCATGGGGCCGAGCGGGGCCACTTGCCAGGCGGCGTTGCGTCGATGACCCGCCAGTGGTGCCAGAGCATTGGCAGCGGCTAGTGCTGCGAGGTCGCCGCGGTCGAGCCCGGCCCGGCGGGCAAGGTCCTCAACATTGGCAAAGGTGCCCAGCGCCCGTTCGGCGAGGATCCGATCAATGCCGGCATCTGAGAGCCCCGTGATTTGAGACAGACCGAGGCGGACGGCGGGTTGTGTTTTCAGGTCGATCGCGGACGCTTCGGTTTCTTCAAAAGTGGCACCACGGGCACTACGCAAAATGTCGACTGGACGAACCTCGACGCCATGCACCCGGGCGTCCCGGACCAGTTGCGCGGGGGCGTAAAAGCCCATCGGTTGGCTGTCGAGCAGGGCGGCCAGGAACGCAGCCGGTTCGTGGCATTTCAACCAGGCGCTGACGTAGACGAGCAGGGCGAAGCTGGCCGCGTGGCTCTCGGGAAAACCGTATTCGCCAAACCCCTGAATCTGGGCAAAGATCGCCTCGGCAAACTCGCGCTCGTAACCCCGCGCCAGCATGCCGTCCACGACGCGAGCGTGAAAGGTATCGAGCCCGCCTTTGCGCCGCCAGGCCGCCATGGCGCGGCGTAATTGATCGGCCTCGCCCGGCGAAAACCCAGCGGCGAGGATGGCGATTTGCATCACCTGTTCCTGAAAGATCGGCACCCCAAGCGTGCGCTCAAGCGCCGGGCGAATCTCGTCACGCGGGTAGTCGACCCGTTCTAGTCCCTGTCGGCGGCGCAGGTACGGATGAACCATGCCACCCTGAATCGGGCCTGGCCGGACAATCGCAACCTCAATGACGAGGTCATAAAAGCAGCGTGGGCGCAGGCGCGGCAGCATCGTCATCTGTGCCCGTGACTCGATCTGAAAAACGCCAACCGTATCGCCGCGTGAGATCATTTCGTAGGTCTGCGGATCCTCGGCCGGAACCGACTGCATGGGCAGGCGCAGCGGGGCGTGGGCCGCAATCGTATCGGGCTCACCGCGCAAGATAGCCGCGCGCGTAGGTGCGTCGAGCGCATCCAGATCAATGGCCGATGGATCGCGGATGCCGCGGCGCTCACCGATCAAAACGAGCGCGCGCCGGATGGCGGTGAGCATGCCCAGCGCGAGTACATCGATTTTGAGCAACCCCAGTGCATCCAGATCATTCTTGTCCCATTGAATGACCGTGCGCCCGTCCATCGCGGTGTTTTCGATCGGGACAAGGCGTGTGAGCTTGTCGCGGGCGATCACAAAGCCACCGCTGTGTTGCGTCAGATGACGTGGAAAGCCAATGAGGGTGGGAATGACGGAGAGCCAGAGCTTGACCCGAGGGGCTTCCGGGTCGAGTCCGGCCGCTTCAAGTGATTCTTGACGGATGACTGCGCCGTCCCACCATGCGCGATCTCTGGCAACGGCGTTGATGGCGTCGGCGTCGATGCCAAGCGCAAAGCCTGCGTCCCTGAGTGCGCTGCGCGGGCGCCAGGTGATGATGGCGGCAGCCAGCGCAGCGCGTTCACGCCCGTACTTTGTGTAGATATGTTGAATGACTTCTTCGCGGCGTTGATGCTCGAAATCCACATCAATATCGGGAGGTTCGCCGCGTTCGCGTGAGATGAAACGCTCGAATAGAACGTTCATGCGTGAAGGATCGACTTCGGTGATCCCCAGGCAGTAACAGACTGCCGAATTGGCGGCCGAACCGCGCCCCTGGCAGAGGATGCCGCGGCCGCGTGCGAAGGCAACCAGTTCGGCAACGGTTAGGAAGTAGGGTTCGTAGCGCAGCTCTGCAATCAGCCCCAGTTCGTGTTCGATCTGCGCGCGGACTTTGGTGGGGATGCCTTGCGGCCAGCGTTGTGTTGCGCCCCGTTCGGTGAGCGTGCGTAACCATTGGGCTGGGGTGTGACCGGCAGGGACGATTTCGTCGGGGTACTCGTAGCGCAATTCATCGAGTGAGAATCGGCAACGTGCTGCGATTTCAAGTGTCTCTTCGAGGAGTTCGGTCGGGTATTGCTGGGCCAGACGCAAGCGCCCGCGCAGATGGCACTCAGCATTGGCATCGAGGCGAAATCCAAGAGCATCCAGAGGCATTCGATGGCGCACTGAAGTCAGTACGTCGAGCAGAGGCTTGCGCGACCGACGGTGCATCCGGACATCCCCGCCAGCGGCCAGCGGCACGCCGGTTGTGCGCGCGACGGCCCGAAGCCGATCGAGATGCGCGCCATCATGGCCATGGGCGAGACGTTCGGCCAATATCCAGAGGCGCCCCCCATCGGCTGTTGAAGATCCTCGGCCAAAGCGCTGGGCGAGCCAACCGGTGAGCTGCAGAAGCTCTGCGCGTGGGGTGCTCGGGTGTGCAGCCAGCAGCGCGATACAGTCGGGCAGGCCGGCGTCGAGATCGCTGCGCTCGAATCGGTACTGCCCCTTTGGCGCACGACGGCGTGTCCGTGAAATGAGTTCGCTGAGGTGGCCGTAACCTGCGCGCGTTTGGGCCAGAAGGATGATCCGCGGGCGTTGTTCGCGTTGTTCGCGTTGTTCATTGGGCGGCAGTTCAAATTCGGCGCCAATGAGCAACGGTAAGCCGACTCGTTTGGCAGCCTGATGGGCCCGTACAACACCGGCCAGCGACGCCTCGTCCGTGATGGCCAGTGCGGCATAGCCAAGTGCGTGGGCGCGTTCGACCAATTCTTCCGGGTGCGACGCACCGCGCAGGAAGGAAAAATTGCTCAGGCAGTGAAGTTCGGCGTAAGCAGTGAGCACGAAAGGGGTCGCCAGATACTGTATGCATGAACAGTACCATAGGGTCGGCC
>Ga0114981_10002750_pt1 | contig 11273 bp, 25 predicted proteins | sample S_140806_MF_Meta_FD_87028 | JGI IMG/M metagenome (GOLD analysis project Ga0114981, IMG submission 87028) | Freshwater microbial communities from Lake Simoncouche, Canada to study carbon cycling - S_140806_MF_MetaG | ecosystem: Environmental > Aquatic > Freshwater > Lake | place: Lake...
CCTATAAACCGCTTGGAAGAGGATTGGGAGCAGTTCTGGCAGCTTTCCGGGCAGCGCTGGTCTGTAGCCCACCAGATTGCCCTCTGGGTCTTTCTCGGCTGCCAGATGGCCTACCGTAACCAGATTGCAAGGAAGGGCTAGGAGCCGATAGATCATGGGCTTGAAGTTAGCGCTTAAGATCAGATAGTCCTGCATCGCTGGGGTTTTGGGGTCCACCCTCTTGACGCTGGGATTATCTGCCATGATCGCCTGTAGCATCATGTCACCGAAGCTGGTCAGGCTGTCCAGCACGAAGGTCCGGAATGGGAACTTGCCCTGTTTTGCCAGATCCTCAAGTTCTGCCAGTTTAGCCTCGAACTTCCGGTATACCCTCACGCCTCCATTGGCTGCCGTGGGTTGGAAGTTATCGTACTCGATTGCCTCAAGCCGCTTTGGGTCTTTGGCTTCCCAAAAGTTAGCTCCCGATGAGATCTTTCCATCGAAGTCGGCCACATACATGGGACCGGGAAAGCCTAGAGCGCAGGATGTTTTTCCTGCTCCCGATAGGCCATAGATCAATACCTTGATATTGCTGTCCGTCTGTTTCAAGTCGCTGAGTTTCATTCTTCAATCTCCATTCCTGTGTTTGCCAGCATTGCCAGCAGATCTGACCTCATGTGTCTTGGGGCTGTGCATACATCCTTGAACTTGCAGCCACCGTATAGGGTGCAGTTCTTAGAGCCGTTCATCGGGAACACCTTGGATTCATTCGCTGCCGACCATACTCCAGTAGTGAATTGCACCCACTCCAGCCACTCCTCAATCTGCTCATCAGTTCTCCATGCTTCGACCCTCATGAACTCTGGCACAGATCTTGCGAACTTGGTCACCTTCATGCCCTGAAGGATGGCACTGCGAACATCAATGCCTTGCTGCCGCAAAGCCCAAATGTATCCGGTGATTTGATGGTTTGGAGAAACCCGATCCGCAAAGCCAGATAGACTGGATGTCGTTTTATGGTCGAACACATAAAGGTTCCCACTGAAGGTGTTCCTCAAGACCAGATCAATCTGCCCATAAAAGGTAATGGTTGGACTAATCGGCATTGAAAAACTGCGCTCCACAAACGGTCCGTCCTTGTCGGCATAGATCTCGAACGAATCATCACCGTATGTCTGGTGATAAGCGTCTAGGATGATATGCCCCGACTTCACGGATCGAGCCTCCCCATCTTGGGGTAACTTGATGCTAGATTCTGCCGCAGCCTTATCGAATGCGGCTTTCATAAGCTCTGCCGATCTCGCTGGCCTTGGGGTCATGTAGTATACCTCCATTGCCTTGTGAATTGCAGAACCGAATGCCGTTGCCCTTGATCCGGTTTCGATCTCAGGGTTTTGAAAGGTGTACTGCGCCTTTCTCTGGCAAGTTTGGATTAGATCAAGACTGCTGTTGTTTATTTGCCACACGCCGTTTTCGTTTCGTGGGTGGCGTTTGAATACTTCTGTCATACTTGCGATACTCCATCTTTAAAAGGTTAGCTATCAGTTCACTTACTGAAAGCGTAGGGTTGGTTTCTTTCAAAGCCGCCAGAACATCGAACCGAATCCTGACTAGCTTAAATCTTCCGTAGTAATCCTTCATTGAATGCCTTTATCTTTCTTTCCGTACTGGTCCTTCATGTCCTTTCTGAGTTGATCTAACATCATTACCGCAGCGTTTTCCGGCATTTGAGACATGAATGGTACGGTCACATATTGTACGCCAATGATTTGGCTGCCAGTAATATCATGCTTTACATAGCAGTGCGCTGTAATGCTCCCGATCCACTCATAATCTTTGCTGTCGATTCCTTGCGGCTTCACCATCTCCCCCTGCGTATATGCAAGAGAAAATACCTTCTTATTAAAGTTGTTGTCTGTTATTTCAATTTTATCTTCTGTAACTTCTGGTTTGCTCATAGGAATGATGCTAACATTTGTTTACAAGAATGACGAGGGTAAAATGAAACAAAAAAACATTAAAATGCGGCACAAGAAAAAAGACCTTAATTTCGCTTATGTAGAGTTTGATACTCTCATCGAAGCTCTGGACCATATCAGCGAACAAGAGGTGATCCGGATTTATAACTACGGGGCAAAAGAACTCGCCAAGTCTCTTGCTCAAGGCAAAGATCCATTCGCCCCAAAGAAAAAAATTCTAAAGCTAAACACGAAGAATTTAACCGCAGAACAGATTGAAAGTTTGGTTAAAGCTGGCCTTTTGACAGAGGCATAACCTGAACGGTTATCTTCCCGGCATTGCCCCATCTCTTTGTGAGATATAGGTCCACAATCAGGGAATCATCTTCCCAAAGGATCTCATTCAAGGCATCGCAGACCAGCTTCGCATAATTATCAATGTCGGCCCTGCTAGGGAATGGATGAGATGGCTTCTTCGGCTGTGTCATTACGAACTCCATGGCAACCGATACTGGCGTTGTATATGGATCCTTGCCTAATTTTTTCATTTCCATGGCTGCTTCCAGCGCAATTACCTTTTCGGCATTCCTTGTCTTTGCTGGAGTATATGCTTTTCCGAATTTGGTCATCCGAGGGCGGCCCTTCGCCACTGGCTCAACATCAAAAGTTAAAGTAATAAATTCCATTATTGGAGAGGATACTCTATGAGTGAGGTTGCGACCAACTCTAAGTTTTCATCGGGGGATATGGCTTCATTGTCCACAATAAACCCATATAAAACCACGAACTTTGATCCTTTGGAGATAGCTCTGGTCACAAAATTATCTCCATAATGGTACCAATCTCCCTCGTAATACTCTTCGGGAATGTTTAATCCAAAGGATGATATATAGGAACCCTCCCCCCTTCGTGAAGCGTCAATGCTCCAAGACAGGGCGCATTTCGATTGTACTTCCCGTAATCGAAGGCAAAAGACTCCATGTCAATAAGGCAGCCGGAATTCGCCGCCCATATTTTAAACCCATTTAAGGTGCGGATATAATCAATCGCTGCAAAGCTGTGGAGATGGCCTATCACTGTGGACATGCCAGCATCAAGGGCGGCATTTCTATGTCCATCTTTCCCCGAGTATCCCATGCCATGAACCATTCGGAATGGATTGGGAAGATCCATGAACCGCCACTCTTGCTTGTACTCCCACTCCTTTGGAATCTGGTAAAGCTCCTTGTAATCTTTGATAGCAACGGAAGGGATCTCGGCATCGAAGGCTTTTCTAATCCAGCGAAGGCCATGGTTTGAAATACATAGTTTCATCTTAGGAAATGCTTTTTGCCATTCCTGAATCTTTTCTCTGACAATGAAGATTTCCTCTGTTGGAGAATGTCTGTATTCGGCTCCCTTCTTATGGGCCGAGCCGTGGAATACATCAATCTCATCTCCGGTGTGCAATACATTGCAGTCAGGGATCTTGAATTGTTTTTTGAGACTGAAACAGAACTCCAGAGCTTTTTCATGCTCATAAGGTTTTTGTGTATCGGGTATAACTAGAATCGGCTTCCTTGAATCTAGCATCAATTAAAAGAGTATAGGGTTTTTGGCGGCTTGCAAGAAGTACCCATCCTTGGGTTTCCCTCGTCCTTGCCTCACAATCTAAAATTTGACTTCGATCAATGTTATTGGTCTTGAATCGAATAGCTGAATCGTTACGCGCTTCGCTGTGTCCTGAGTTTTATCGACCTTGGGAAGTGTAGAGCAGGAACAAGACACCATTATCACTAAAAATGCAAATAGTGTTTTCATATTTAAAATACCCACGCCGCAAAATAAAAAGGCAATCCTACAGCTAAAATCGTTAAGGCAAATAATGCCATTTCTTCAATTATTTCCAATGCTTTGTCCATGTTTCCTCCGTTGTTTACAGCATCGTACAGCAAAATTAGTTTATGTCAACAACATTTTGGGTTTATACTGTTTGGGGGGAATTTTATGATCGAAATGTGCGTAATGATTATGTCGGGGTGTCAAGCAATGCTGGTGGTTATCGGGATTGGGCTTTTGTTGAAGCGTTAGGGCAAGCCTTGGCGGTAGTGTTTTCGACTTTGTAAACTGAACATCTTTTCTTTACATCAATTAAAAGAAAGGGGCGGTCCATCTCTGCTTTGATCGACTGAAACACATATAAAACGCCGACCAAAATCCAGATTGTGACCGCCCACAAGAGTTTCATTTCTTGCTTTTCTTTCCTACACACTTCCATTTCTTCCGTGAAAGATTGTTTGGTGTATTGGGATCGTTTTGCTTCTCTTTGGGCAAGCCCTGTTTAATTCCATAGGATCTTGCACAATAAGAGTCGCCACGCTTAGTGCCGGGGGCAATAGAATAACCCTTCGCACCGTACCGAACGGTTTTTTTCCTTCCGGTTTTTTTGCTTTTAACGACTTTTGAGAACTTTTTTTCTGCCATATTTTTTACTTCTTTGCTGTTTTCGCGGATTCGCGGAACGCTTTCGCTGTGGGAGCGCCTTTGCTTCCTACTTTCCGCATCTTCTCACCGCTTCCAGCCTTGATCCTTTCTCGCTTGGCATTGATATTCGCATAAAGCCCTTTCTTGGGGGCCTTCTTAGGTTTACTTGCCGATTTCTTTGCTTTTCCGGCAGCTTCATACGCAATGGCGACCGCTTGTTTCTGCGGCCTTCCTGAGCGAATAAGCTCCGCGATGTTTTCACTCATGACTTTTTTACTGGACCCTTTTTTCAATGGCATTTTTTTCCCTTTCAGTTTCGATGACCTTCAATCGGGCATCTATGTCAGATAACACTTTAGTGATGTTGGCGAGTATTGCAACCAAATCCTTTATATCTTGCTTATCCATTCAGTCTCTCCATGTTTTCATCGAACTCGATTATCAGGTTTGTCAGATCAGCCTCAAGCCAGAACTTGAATGCTGCGGCCTCGGCTGTGATGTCGTCACCATCATAGGTTTTTTCGGTCTTTTCAATAAAAAGATAGTCCATTCCAACAACGGCTATCCTGCCTTTCATGAGATCGCCTTCCATCTCAATAAGGCATTTAAACCGGAAAAACTGGCCATTTTTAAGAGGGTTTTTCACCTCCTCACTCTTGATCAATACAAGTTCCATATCCACTCCTCTTTTGCTTCAATCTCAGCCTCACACTCGGGGCAGCATTCACGCGAGGGAAGGTCTGACTCATATAAATCAGACTCCCAAGCACACTCCAGACATGCCCAATATTGAGCCTCTACTTCCCTCGGGACCGGAGCGATAAAATCAAGACTCATAGAATCCCCCCATAATCTCTCGGAGCAGTTCGAGCGCGGCCCATGGGTCATCCGTTTCAAGGTTTCCGATATGGTATTTTTTGCCATCATGATAGCAGTCAAGGCCCATTTTCGAGGCTCTATCCATGTTTATTTCAAGATCCGTTGCCATGTCTTTCATTTTAATCTCCAATGTATTGTTTTTCTGACCATTGCTCAAAACCTTCAATCCTCAGTTTTTCGGCAAGATCTTCAAGCTCTTTTTCGTCCATCGTATCGGTGATGTTTATTCCATCTAAGATCACTTCTATATCATTCACCTCATCCGGTTCGGCAGGATACCAGTGTGTTCCCGATCTGCCTTCCCAATATGTCGCGCTGGCGGTGCCTTTAAGCTCGACCCATTCTCCTTGAATCATTATTTCCTTATAGTATTTGATCGTGACTCTCATTTTTTTTCTCCTCTCAGTTTTTTGAACACTTCCATGTAAATCTTTTTATATCGACGCGCTGACCAGCCTTCCTCGAAAGCGTTTTGTTCATCCACCAACGCGTAAAACTCCTCAAAAGATAGGGCTTGAATCTCATCCTCAGTGAATGACGATAAAACCTCAAGCTCGATTGCCTTGCTTAAATCTTCCATTATGTTTTCCTCCGTGTTTCATCCAGATTAAATGCTGCTAGTACGAGATACACCATTGATCCAGTAAGTTGCATCAGTGCAATTTTTGAATCGCCTGATAATGCCATGATAAAGGCAATGCCTCCGTGAACTAACGCCAGTACAAGAAACATCATGCACCCTCCATTCTTGCTTCAAATCCCGAGTTTTTTCGGTCTTGCAATTGATTCCACAGATCGACACTGGACTCCTTGTCTATCTCGCCGCTACTTTCATAGGCGAGACAGTCAATCGTAAGCGCGTCAACGAATGCGTTCAGTTCCATGCGGTTTACTTGCTGTCCGTTTTTGTAAATGTACACTTTCATACTTTTGACTCCTTCTGTTCTGCGATCAATTGGACAAGTTCCATGAGCGGCGCGACTCGCTCAAGTTTTTTGAAGCTTCCCGTATTCAAGGCCGATCTCAAGCGAACAGCGTTTTTCAGGGTTTTATATTTGCGGTCTTCATGTTCCATTCTATCTCCCCAAGCGTCCTGAGCGCCGCAGGACGCATGATTAAGCCATTCATAATGACCCCGACGGAAGCCTCTCGCTCTCATGCGGCGCTCATTCGCCGCTCTGGTCATTCGAGCCGACAATTCGACATGATGGACAAGCAGCATGATTTCATGGAGGGAATTGAGCGCGTTAGCGGTTTCAGAATAGATTACTTTTGACATGTGTTTTCTCCGTTAAAATGGGTCCATCCATGGACCGGATTTAGTTAGGCCGACTCTTCCTCAGATGCCGACTCTGGACCGAATTGGCATTCGGTGCGACAAGGCATGATCACCCCAAGCGCTGAATCATCAAGGGTGGAAGTCACTCGGATAGGGCTTTTTGGACCCGAGAAGTTCAGCTTTATAATGGCCTTTTTATCCGTCATTGCACTGGCTAATGCGGCCAGCAGTTCAGCGTCAAAAGAGATTTCATAATCACCCTTTTTTGGTATCACTTGCTCATAATCGGGATAAGTGATTGAACTATTTGTGTGGAAAAACAACTTCACACAATTCCATTCCATAGTGTATCCTTCCGAGGTTCCCGAGGATGGAAGATAAAGCGCTTCTTGCTTCAATTTCATGGGCGCATCATCAGGCAGTTTTTTCAATTCTTTCAAGATCGCACGCGCTTGCTTTTGCATGTCACGGTGCAAGTAAATAGGCGCGTGGAGTTTAGTTTCAGGGCTTTTGAAAGAATTGATCACCATAGCATGCCCATTCGTGGCAACTACCTTGACCATGCCATTCGTGTTTGGCTCAATTCGCACGGCCATACAATTCCAGCGCGTAACATCTGGTGACGCTACTTCCATTGCGCGAATTGCTGCCGATAAAATGCCTTTAGTTATTTGTGTTTCCATATGTGTTTCTCCAATCTGCGAGGCGGTTATGGGGCGCGGAATTGCGACCCGTAGGGTTTGGCCTCTTCAGGCAGCGCGTAACGCTGCGACTCCCCAAGGGCGGGGAGTTTCGGCCTAAAGGGATTGAATCGCTGCCATTAGATGCAGCCCATATCCTACGGAAAGAGCGGCAAGGGTGAGAAGTGCGGCGATCATGGTTTTTTCAAATTGTGTTGTCATTGTGTTATCTCCTTAAATCTTGTTTACAGGTTTAGAATTGTTTCGACAAGCGGAAAAAATCGCGCCATCCATGGCGAGGTTTCAGCTAGACTCCTAAGATATGGTTAGCGGCCTTTTCTGCGGCACTGGCAGCCTGTAAAGCCAGTTTTGAATCACCCTTGAGTACCTTGATCCAACTAGCTAGATACGCTGCCGAATTGTCGATGAGTTCAGGCGCGGCAAGGCCTGACTCCCCGAGAAGGAACGAAGCGGCCATTTCTGCCACGAGTTCCTCCTTGCTGTAGTTATGATCTCCGAATGACGCAAGTCCCGTGAGACTGTCACGGTTCAGGCGTGACCTATGGCCGGTCGAGTGAGCCAGTTCATGAAACAGTGTCGCATAGTACGCGCCTTCTGAAGTGAATGCCTCACGGGGCGGCATGGCGACCATGTCCGCTTGCGGAAAGTAGCACGCGCGGTTTCCGCCATGTTTCACGGGTGGAGATCCAGCATATCGGGCAGCGATCTTTTCGGCGGCCTCTACGCGCTGAAATTCGGGCAGGGGAGCGGCTGGCAGTTCGTTCGAGAAGCTGAGTCCTTCACACTGATCAGTGTTGAAGACATAGTAGTGTTTGATGAACGCCCATCCACCCGATGTCTCGCCGGTCGCCTCGTCGGTCTTGCCTTCGGTACGGGCCCAATACACCACGGGTGTGCCGGTCTCGCCCTTGCGCACACTGCCGCCCGCTTCCTTGGCTTGTTTAAAGGTCACCCATAGTGGATTGCTGAAACCGGCACAGCCTGTCATCAGGCGATTGATTCCAGAATACTTTGTGCCAGTGACGGGGTTTCGAGGTCGGCCTGAGGAAACCGCGGTCCATTCTTTCCGCCATGGGTTTACGCCGGCCTCCATTCGCTCGATTAGGCGGTCGGTGATGAGTTGGTATGTTGTTTTCTTTGCTTCTGACATGTAGGGTTTCTCCGTGTTTGGTGCGCCGTCCATGGCGCGTGGTTTGGTTAGTTGGCTGCTAATTCTTGTTTTTTGGCTCGAATGAATTCCGCTTTTCGCTGAATGCTGCCGAGGGAGTAAGGGGACTTGCGGCCCGTCAGGATTTCCCAATTGGCAATCAATTCCAATGCTCGCCCTTCGCCATTCAATCGCGCGTGATCAGCAATGAACTGCATGGCTTGATCGGTTTCGAATTTAAGTCCAAGGTGACCATGTAAAAACAGGGTGCTTTCAATGTTTTTAACGGCTCTTTCGAAACACCATTCAAGTGTATGGGTATCCCAAAGAAGAGCGGTTTCGAGGAACTCGATTGCTAGCGTAGCTTCATGGAGATTGAACTCCACGGTTACGCTTTGGAAGTCACGAAGGGTTTTAGGGTTTAGGTCTCTCACACACTTGGTTTTTGTCATTGTAGGTTTCCTTATCGTTATCAATTAAACTAAACTAACTATGCTAGGTTATCATGTTAACAACATATATTCAATAGGTCTGACAGGTTTTTTTTGCGCGCTGCACTGGCAGTGATTCCCACGGCTTGCAGAGCGGCACCACAAAAGGTTTGGAAGCCAGAAAAACGCAAGGCATGCTTTCCAGAGTCACTCTCCGCGCTGTTCTCGCTTTAGACGCGCACCTCTCGCGCCTGATCCCGACATACGCGCCAGATCCACCACAAGCGCGGCCAGCAGCGCGGAAGCCCGAATAGATCCCGCCTCTCGCGCTCAAGTCGTGCCGATTCTATACGCGCGGGCTTCGGTATCCGCGTATGTGTCGAATGTGTAGCCTGTCAAGCGCGCCTAGGGATAGTGTACCCTCTCGGGTATCCCCGATCGGGACAGTCGGGCAGCTAATGAGGGGTGAGGAGTCGGCCAGTCTGGTCAGTGTGTCTGTCCATCTCAGTCAGTCAGTCCACCCCTTGCCAGTCAGTCAGTCAGGGAATCGAGGAGCATGGGTCTAGTGTCGCACACCCCAAGGCCCGAGGCCCTACCCCCCACCCCCCCCAAGGCCCACCCCCCTGCCCACGCCCCCCACGGGGCGCACCCCCACCCCCCACGGTCACCCATTGAGGCACGAGGTGTGCGCGTTTGTGTATGTTCTCTCCAAAACTTCTATGCTGTTTCATAATACTGTACCATTTTAATCAACTATGTATGTATGGGTAGAGTGATATCGGTTTTGATATCTGGCTTAGTAAGGTCTAGGGAGGGAGTTGGACTGGATTGTGGCTTTAGGCTGCGTAGGATGCTCGTAGATCGTTCCTACGGTCTCAAGCACATATTTGCCCATCTTGGCACCAATCTCACGGGAAACGGTCTTGCAGGGCGTTTTGATGGTTACATCCGCGTATCTCGACTCGTTGTACCCAGACTCGGATTTCGGATCTTCATACCTAAGAACCCATGGAGTGTCGGGCGTGGATGGATCTACGAATACTTGAATGATCTTATTTCCCACTGTTCAGCTCCGTTTTTAAAAACTCTACTTGTTTTTTAATCCGGCTCAGTATGTGTCGTTTCTGGTTAACAAGCTCTTCAATCGCATTGTCGCAAGAGCTTTTCATCTTCGGGTCAATGCGTTTGATGTTCTCATAATGTTCAATGACGCTGGTGTAATGATCGAACAATGAGACTAAATACCGCGTATTGCACACGAACAGAACTTCTTTCACCTCTATATCGTATTAGAACGGCACATCTTCGTCCACATCTCGCGGATTTGCGGTTCGTAACTTGTAATCTACCTTGGGGGCTTGTACGGGTCTCGGCTCTCGATACAACACACTTGCCTCAAAATGCACCTCGTAATGCTCTCGCTGCGAGCTATCCCAACTGCGATATAGCTTAGATAAGCCCCTACCCACCGCCGCCCCACAGGAACAGGAAAACGCCCACACCGTCTTATCCCTCTTCAGCGTGGCCGCTATCTGACCCGTACCATGGCACATCCCACACCCATACGAACTCATTTATGGTCCGATCGCCAATCCCAATTCTTCCTGATGGGAAGCCACGAACCACAGTGCCGAGATTGCGCCATTGCCCGGTTAAATCGGCTACGCGCCAAGCTACGCCTCCTCCACCTCATCAGCCAAACTGTCCCCAGTATTGTCCCCAATACCGTCCCCAACCCCACCAGCAAAACCAACACCAAAAAAAATGTCGCGTTCATATTATCCTCCGCGTGGGCCGCCCGAACTATTTTTCGTTATTAAGTGCCTCTTCTGCCACTTCAATCAAATGGTTCGTAAGATCTTGTGCCTTGCCAGCGTCGATGCAGCATCTGTGCATTGTTGGGCCGCCAACCGAAATATGTTTAAGCGCCTCCCTGAGTCGGGCGTTTTCGGCTTCGAGCTTCTGGATCTTTTCTTCTATTGCTTCAATTACCCATGTTGGCATTTCCATCACTCCCCACCTTTCAACGCATCATGTGCAATTTTCCATGCTGGGTCGTTCCATGCTGAATCGTTTTCAATTTGTTCCAACGCCTCCCTGAGTCGGGCGTTTTCAGTTTTTAGGCGTGTGATTTCTGTTGTTCTGGCTGACATTTCTTTTTCCCAAACTTGTTTGTAGCTATCGGTCATAATCTTGCGTTCTCCTGTTTACTCAATCTCTCGAATTGAGAATGTTGGCAACAACTTTTTCACTTTTTCTGCCGCCTCGTTGTTTGGGGCTGGCAGGGAGTTTGAGAAGTTCAGGGGAAGGTCCATTGTGCCGTTTGCGTCTTTCTTCTTGAGGGTCACAGCCAGATCTCTTATCTGCGCCACGAGAATGCCCTTGTTTTCGTCCGAAAGCTCTTGGCATAGGGTAACCCAGCCACCCATGCGAGAA
>Ga0114981_10002753_pt1 | contig 11266 bp, 7 predicted proteins | sample S_140806_MF_Meta_FD_87028 | JGI IMG/M metagenome (GOLD analysis project Ga0114981, IMG submission 87028) | Freshwater microbial communities from Lake Simoncouche, Canada to study carbon cycling - S_140806_MF_MetaG | ecosystem: Environmental > Aquatic > Freshwater > Lake | place: Lake...
GGGAAGGAACGGTGGTTGATGCGGATGATTTGATGGACGAGGTCCAAAACCTGGCTGCAGCTAAGTTGGCTGAATCTGAGAAGTTGACTCACTTATCGGACGACCAAAAAAACACGTTGGCCCTGGAAATTGGCTTGGCCGCGCTCAAATTCTACTTACTCAAGGTGGATCCGACCAAGCGAATGGTTTACAATCCGGTGGAAGCCTTGGATCTGCAGGGTCATACCGGTCCTTTTGTTCAATACGCCCATGCCCGCTTGTCCTCCGTTTTGGTTAGGGCCTTGTCCGAGAGTCCCCAGGGTTCGACGCATGCGAACGGCCTGTCCTACGAAAAATGGAACGCCACCGAGCGTTTTCTTTTGCGGCAATTTTCACAGTGGAAACCATCCGTCGAGGCAGCCGCCAAGGAGAACAATCCGTCCCACGTGGCGGACTTTGCCTATGGATTGGCGACGGCCTTCAATCGGTTTTACCACGAATGCCCCGTTTTGCAGGAACCTGACCCAGAGGCCAAGGCCTTTCGCTTGGCCTTGTGCCGTCAAGCCTGCACCCTCCTCAAAGAATCCTTGGGGCTGCTAGGAATCGCCGCCCCCGAGCGTATGTAATGGAAATAGTTTTGGTTTTTTATTGTTATTTTTTTAATTTTTTGGTATGAGTGACTTAATGTTTTTGTTGTTTTTGGCTGGCGGTTTGGCCCTGGCTTTTTTTACCCTGCTGTATTTTGTTCCGGTCAACCTGTGGATTACAGCCGTTTTTTCCGGGGTCAAAATCGGGATTATGGATTTGGTGCTCATGCGTATACGCAAAGTTCCTCCCGCCATTGTGGTCAACGCCATGATCACCTCCAACAAGGCGGGACTTCATGTGACTGCCAACGAAATCGAAACGCATTACTTGGCGGGAGGACATGTGAACAATGTTATTAGAGCTCTTATTTCGGCCGAAAAAGCCAATATTCCTTTGGACTTTAAAGCAGCCACCGCCATCGACTTGGCTGGTAGGGATGTTTTTGAGGCGGTTCAAATGTCAGTCAACCCCAAAGTCATTGACACCCCCCCCGTGACAGCGGTTGCCAAAGATGGGATTCAGCTTATTGCCCGTGCACGGGTGACCGTACGGGCTAGTATCAAGCAATTGGTTGGGGGTGCCGGTGAAGAAACGGTCCTGGCTCGTGTTGGGGAAGGGGTGGTGTCCTCCATTGGCTCCGCAGTCAGTCACAAGGAAGTTCTGGAGAATCCGGATCAAATTTCCAAGGTGGTGCTTAACAAAGGACTGGACGCCGGTACCGCCTTTGAAATATTGTCCATTGACATTGCTGATGTGGATGTGGGGAAAAACATCGGAGCAGGCTTGCAGACCGATCAGGCCGAGGCTGATAAAAAAATCGCGCAGGCACGTGCCGAAGAAAAGCGTGCCATGGCCGTTGCTCTTGAACAAGAGTTCAAGGCCAAGACCCAGGAAGCCCGCGCCAAAGTCATCGAATCCGAAGCCCAAATTCCTTTGGCCATCGCCGATGCGTTCCGGAACGGGCAATTGGGGGTGATGGACTATTACCGGATGCAGAACATCAAAGCGGATACCGACATGAGGGAATCCATTGCCAAGCCAGGTGGAGGTTCGGATCAAAAACCATAAAACGAATAGACCGCCCGCCCACCGTTTTGATCAAAACCCTCGATCACGGTTTGGCCGCGAACTTTGGACAAAGCATCAATCACCTCCAGCGGTGTCTTAACCGGTGCTTTGTTGATATGTGTGATCACAAATCCCTCGCGTAGACCCATGCGGCTGAGGGTACCGGCCTGAACAGATGCAATCCGTACCCCGTGGTTGGTCTTGAGTCGGTCCAATTCGTATTGAGTCAGGGGCTCCAATTCGCAACCCAGATCGGAAGAACGAACGCTGGAATTTTTTTGGATTTCAGTATCCCCGTTCAGGTTGGTGAGTCGGATATTTTTGGTTAGGATTTTACCTTTTCTCTCCAAGGTTATTTCGACCGATTCCCCGGGACGGTGGTAACTCAACTGTTCATCAAAATCGGATTTGGTTCGTAATGGAACCTTATCGAGACCAATCAACACATCTCCGGCCTGAATTCCTGCATCATGGGCTCCCCCGATGGGGCTTACCGAAGTCACAAAGACCCCGTTCATATGCTCTAATTCGGCTTCTTTTCTCAATTTTTCATCAAGATCCACCACGTCAATTCCCATAAAGGCCCGCTGGACTTTGCCAAATTCTCTCAAGTCCGCAACCACCTTGCGAACAATATTTGAAGGAATGGCAAAGCCATAGCCGTTGTAGGATCCGGTCTTGGACAAAATAGCGGTGTTGATTCCTACCAACAGACCTGCCGTATTGATCAGTGCACCGCCTGAATTGCCCGGGTTGATGGCCGCATCCGTTTGGATAAAGGCCTCAATCGGGAACATATTGTTTAAGAGATTCAAATTGCGCCCCTTGGCAGACACGATGCCGGCGGTTACAGTGGATGTTAAATTAAAAGGATTTCCGACGGCAAGGACCCATTCGCCCACTCGTAGATCCGTTGAATTCGCGAAGGCCATAAAAGGGAGAGCGTTTCCCTGTATTTTGAGCAGGGCGAGGTCCGACCCCGGGTCTTGACCCACCAATTCGGCGGTATAGGTTTGTTTGTTGGCCAGAACCACTTCAATTTTTTGGGCTTGATGGACGACGTGGTGGTTGGTAACGAGGTAACCGTCCGCTGAGATGAGGACCCCTGATCCCGAGTTGAGAACCGTTTGGGGATTTTGCTGGAAGAAGTCTCCAAAAAACCAATCGTTAAAGCTGCGCATCGTTTGGGTTGATGTGGTTTTGATATAGACCACGGCCGGGGTGCTTTGCTCGCAGGCTTGAACAAAATCAGGCATTCCAGCCATAGAGGCCGTCGTCAACCTGGCGGATTGGCCGCTAGGGAGAGGCCAATGGGCCGAAAAAGTGTTTCGATCGGACTGCCACAAGGCATAGCGAGCCCCGGACCAGGCCATCAATGCGCAGAGTCCCAGCACCAGGATTGCAAGGAGTATCCTTTTGGGTGCGATACCAAAATTGGGTTCCGTTTTCATTTTCAAAAATTTGACAACAAAATTAAAAAAGGAGGCTTGGACGAGCCGGTGAACAGCCTTTAGAAATCGAAAAATTGTGGTCAAAATTGTTCTTGGGCTTAATTTTCCCCCTAAATTCCCGTCAACATGCAACCAAATCAAACCTGGCATTGGATCACATCCATCGGTTCCCTCTGGGGGCATGGTTTGCCTGAACAACCGTCGGATCAACCCCTCTCGGATGCTTGGCTTTTGGTAGGGGAGGGTCAAATTAAAGGCGTTGGTACGTGGGTCGAGGGGGCTCAACCGGTTCTTGTTTCGGCGGTTCCTGAACTCGACTCCCAGTGGATCGATTGGCGGCAGGCCATGGTTGATCATCAACTCCAGCATACCGACCTGGGCGGTCGGTCGGTGATGCCTTCGTTTTGTGATCCGCATACGCACCTGGTTTGGGCCGGCGATCGTTCTTCCGAATTGGTCGCCCGCTTGGGTGGCGCCACCTATGCGCAGATTGCCGAGGCAGGGGGGGGGATCCTATCCACCGTAGCCAAGGTTCGAACCCTGCCCGAGGAGGCCTTGTTAGAAGAGAGCGAAGGCCGTTTGCTTCGCTTGATGAAGCAAGGCGTCGCCTGCCTTGAAATCAAAAGCGGTTACGGATTATCCCTGGAAGCTGAGGCCAAATGCCTTCGAGTTGCTCGGCAATTAGCCCTGCGCAACGGGATCAGGGTGGTGACTACTTTTTTGGGGCTGCACGCTCTTCCGACTGAATACCGACACCAAAAAAAGGAATACGTCCAAACCGTGGTCCAGGATTGGCTGCCCAGGCTCTACGATCAGGGCCTGGTGGATGCGGTGGATATTTTCTGTGAGCAGGGCTATTTTGGGGTGGATGATTTGGAGACCTTGGCCTTGGCCGCCGATCGTCTAGGGCTGCCCGTAAAGGCTCATGTCAATCAATTTCACTCCATAGGAGGGGTAGAAATGGCCTGTCGCCTGGGTTTGGCCAGCATGGATCACCTTGAAACGATGGGTGACCAGGATTGGGCCTTTTTGGGACCTCGGGCACCGGTGGCTGTGGGATTGCCCTTGTGTTCCCTTTATTTGGATTTGCCCTACGCTCCGTTGGGTGCGATCCTGGCTAGAGGGCAAAGGGTCGCCCTGGGTTCGGACCTGAACCCAGGGTCTGCACCTTCCGGAAATCCTTGGTTGAATTGGTGTTTAGGGGTCTTGCGATGCGGGCTCAGTCCCCTCCAGGGATTGGAGGCGATGACATCCCAAGCGGCCTTCGCGATGGGCCTTGAGGCCCATTGCGGTCGTTTACAGGCGGGTTTGGATGCTCATTTTTTGGTTTTACCCCCCTCGTGGAATCCTGCGATGGTGGTAGGGGGGATGGGTTCCGTCGCTGCAGAGGAAATTTGGTTTGCCGGCCACCGATTTTTTACCTATTAGGTCATTTGTCTAGGGTTGTCTAGGGATTTGTAGGGGTAAACCTCTTGTTTTTTACCAGCATTTGATGTAAACACTCCCCTATTTTCGACCATTGTATGGTTTTTTGTCGTAGGATTTGTCTAGGTCCAAAAAGGCGAACGGCCTGATTTGAGAATGGAATTTTGTGGGGTGATCCTAAAAACCCACCTATAATCCCATGTCAACCAAAAATCTTGCTTTGTTGGTTGATCCCCTGGCCGGGGGTCGCCAAAGGTTAAAAACGCAGTTGGCTACCTTCTACAAGGTCCAAGAATTTGCCAACAGCGAAGCGGTCATGTCCAAAGTGCATCGTTTGAGCCCACATTTATTGGTCCTTGTCATCCGGACTCCGTTTCCGGAGCCCTGGGGAATTGTACGGTACATACGCGGTCATAGTCGTTTGTCGCATCTGCCCATCCTCTGTCTTGCCGATCCGCCGGGTCCGCATTTTTGGGAACAAGCCTTGGAAGCCGGGGCGGACCTCCTATTGGCTACCGATTGCTCCAAGACCTTGTTCCAGTTGGCGTGCCGTCGGTTGGTAGAACAAATGCATATGGTATGCAGGTATTCCTATCAGAAATACCTCTACGATGACAAAAAGGCGCCTTTAACATCCGAGGATGAGCGTTTTTTGGGCTTGCTGCACGAATATACTCGCCAAAATATGCACCGGGTGGATTTGCAGGTGGCCGACATGGCCGATGCCCTCGCCCTGAGTTGCTCCCAATTGGATCGGCGATTGGATCGGCTTCTGGGGATGAGCCCCAAACAATTCCTATCGGAGCATCGACTTAACGCCGCCTTTCATCTGTTGGCAACCCGCCGTGGGAATGTTTCGGAGGTTTCGGCTTTGACGGGCTTTAAAAGCCTTTCTTATTTCTCAACCCGCTTCAGCGATCGTTTCCAAGCCAATCCATCGGTGGTCAGGGAGAACAGATCGCCCGATGATTATGCCGGTCCTTGGAAGGAAATGGCTACAAGGTTGGGTTTGGACGGGCCTCCGGTGGTCCATCGCTCCCTGCGCAAGCCTCAAGCTCAAGTTTCGGTACGCAGGCGTTCCTCGGGGGATGGCTCCGTTAAAAAATCATGAACAAACCCTTGGGCATATGAAATGTATTCGTTAGATTTGAACAAACTAAAATTTTCAGTATGAGAAAAACCCTTCTTTTGGCTCTATTCCTTTTGATAGGTATGGGGCAATGGGTCATGGCTCAGGGCAATCGTTACCTCTCCGAGGTTTTCACGGATGCCCAGATAACCGTGACCAACAACGTGGTTTACGGCGCCAACAATCACTTTTTCCCGCCTACCACGACCTATCCTGTCGCCAATCTGACGATGCGGGTTTACCAACCATCGCAGACCGTTGACGCGAACCAGGCACGTCCGGTCATGGTTTACATCCACACCGGTAACTTTTTGCCCCCAGTCATCAACGGTGGTATTACGGGCAGTATTGACGACTCATCAGCGGTCAATATGTGCAGACAGTGGGCCAAGCGCGGTTATGTCGTTATTGCTCCCAAGTACCGTGTCGGTTGGAACCCATTGGCCGCTACCCAGCTGGAGCGTACGGCTCAGCTTTTGAATGCCGTTTATCGTGCTATTAACGACATCAAAACATCCGTTCGCTTCATGCGCAAAACGGTTGCGATTGATGGCAATCCCTACAAAATTGATCAAAGCAAAATCACGCTGTTCGGCGTGGGTTCCGGTGGTTATGTGGCTTTGGCCTACCCAACCATGAACCAGTGGGCCGAAGTTAGCTTGCCTAAGTTTCAATTGCCTAACGGTCAATCGGTGATCGACTCCAACATCGTGGGGAACCTCGATGGCTTTGGTGGTTTGCTCAACCAAAACAACTGGCCTGGCTATTCTTCTGCGGTGAATATGGCCATCAATGTGGGCGGCGCAATGGCCGATACTTCATGGTTGGATGGCGGTGAGGTTCCTATGGTTTCCTTCCATTCCGTTCGCGATCCCTTTGCGCCTTATCGTCAGGGGATTGTTGTTGTTCCTACCACCAACGAAAACGTCGTTGAAGTTCAAGGTGCTGGTATTTACCAAGGCCTCGTGAATGCCTATGGTAACAATGCTCCATTTGCAGACGTTAACAAATTTCGTGATCCGATTTCGAACGTAGCACGTAGCAATTACAACCAAACCATTCCATACATCTACCCTGCGCCCAATGATCAAATTAACACGGGTTCCGGCGAAGGTTTGTGGCCTATCATCCGTCCGGTACGGAATTTGCCTTTGGGTCCTGGGGGGTCAATTACCACCTTCTTCAACGAAACCGACCCTTACACATGGTGGGATTCTACCACGTTGACTTTTGTGGTTGCCGCTGTGAATGCGCAGACAGGTGGTACTTACAGCGCTCAGTCTTTGCACCAGCAGGGTCTCTTGGGCAACCCAGGGATGTCCCGTGTCAAAGGTTTGACTTTCATTGATACCATTCAGCAATACATCCACCCTCGCATATTGCACACCTTGGATTTGGCAACGAATGTTACATTCCGTGTTAACATGCTCGGCCTAACGGCGAACAGTGCAGGCCTCCACATCGCCGGTAATTTCAATGGATGGAATCCTGGCAGCACCGCGATGACCCAAGATCCTAACAATGCAAACATTTGGACCTACACAACCAAGTTGACGCCCGGTGACAACTTGGAGTTCAAGTTTATTAACGGTAACAGCTGGGGTCAGGATGAAAGCATTCCTTCGGCCTGTGCCGTCGGTGGTAACCGTGGTTACACGGTTTCTGGTAACGGGAATGATACCTTGCCTTTGTATTTCTTTAGCTCATGCCAAAGCGGTTTAGTTCCATTGCAATCGGTTACATTCCAAGTTGACATGACTGGCTTAACGGTCAGCTCCAACGGTGTTCGCATCGCCGGTTCTTTCCAAGGCTGGAATCCTGCCGGTACACCGATGACACCTGCTGCTCACAACGGTAACATTTACACCTATACCACCAACCTGCCATTGGGCGATGTTGTTGAGTGGAAGTACATCAACGGCAATTCATGGGGTTCCGAAGAGTTCGTTCCTGGTGCATGTGCCATTAACGGCCAAGGTGGGGGCAACCGTTCGCATACAGTCGTAGCGGGTAACAACCTATTGTCTGCTGTTATGTTTGGTTCTTGTTCTGTCTTCACACCGGTTCCGGTGAATGTGACCTTTATGCTCAGCATGCAGGGTCAGACGGTTAGCACCAACGGCGTACACATCGCGGGTTCATTCCAAGGTTGGAATCCATCAACATCGGCCTTGACCCAGGATCCTCAGAATCCAACCGTTTGGTCGTATACCCACAACGGGTTGATGTCCGGTGACACGATTTATTATAAGTTCATTAACGGAAATGCATGGGGTAGCGATGAATCGGTGAGCGGTTCTTGCGTGTTCCCTGGTACGGGTAACCGTTATTTGATTGTGCCTTTGGTTAACTCCACTCTTAGCCTCGTAGGCTTTGGCTCTTGCTCGGCTTCCAACCCCATCATCACTTTCCGTGTCAACATGACCGGTTTGACCATCGATTCAACGGGTGTAGGTATTGCCGGCACCCTCAATGGTTGGAATCCTGCATCAACCCGCATGACGCAAGATGCCACCGACCCCAATATTTGGACCTACTCGATGCCATTGGCAACCGGAACCACCGTGCTCTACAAGTTTATCAACGGTAGCAGCTGGGGACGTGACGAAGTGTTGACGGATTCAACTTGCGGTCAGCCCAACGGCTTTGGTTCTTACAACCGTCGCTATGTTGTACCTGCCTTGCCAACGACTTTGCCTGCTGTAGCCTTTGGTTCTTGCAATCCTCCAGCTCCTGTTTTGGCTACCCTCAGTGGTCGTTATAGCTACAACAATACCGCCAATACGGCGATGACCAACTCGGTTGTCCGTTTGATGAACGGTACGACGATTGTTGCCTCTGATAGCACCGATGCTTTGGGCGATTACTCCATTTCGGGTGTTGCACCCGGTACCTATACCCTCAACGGTGCAACCAGCAAGCCATGGGGTGGCGTTACAGCCTCCGATGCGCTTTTGGCAACTCGTCACGTTGTAGGTGCTTTGGTTCAAACGGGTTTGCGTCTTAAGGCCGCCGATGTCAACGGTTCCAATACCGTTACCTCCGGTGATGCCTTGTTGATCAACCGTCGTTTCTCGGGTGGTATTACATCGTTTAGTGTCGGCAATTTCGCCAACAGCAATCCAACCGTTACGGTGGGTTCTAGCAACATGACACAGAACATGCAAGCCATTTGCTTTGGTGACATCAACGGCTCTTACAGCCCGTCCACCGCTTCCAGGAACTCTGGCCTTGGCTTGACCGATGCTGGTTGGATGTTTAGCCGCACCTTGGAAATTGCCACTGAGCAGTCCCTTGCTTTGGGATCGGTTTCTTTGGTCCTCAACATCCCTGCGGGTGTTGAAGTAATGGGCGTTCAGTCCAAACTAAACGGTGGTCAAATGGATTACCAAGTCATCGGAAACCAACTCCGTTTGGGTTGGTTCCATGTTGAAGGGATGTTGGCCGAGGCCGGACAAACCCTTGTGGAATTGCAAATCAATGCAAACCGCGATGTGAAGGCGTCTGAATGGTCCCTCGGTTCTGAAACCGAAATGACCGATGTATGGGCTCAAGCTCATGTTGGTGCCACGCTTCGGATTCCTTCTCTCAAGGCTGGTTCTTCCACCTTGAGCGTTTATCCTAATCCGGTTGTTCAGCAGCTTGGCATCCGTTTGCCATTGCAGTCTTCTGCTCGTTTGAATGTCGAAGTCCTGGATGCTATGGGCCGTGTGGTTCTGAGCAATGGATTTGATGCTCAATCGGGTGTATTTGCTCAGCAAGTTGCGGTTGATGGTCTGGCCAAGGGTCAGTACATGCTCCGCGTACTTGAGCAGAATGCAGAGGGTACGGTTCTACACAGCACACGTTTTGTGCGCTAAATCGGTTGCGGCCCCTTTGGCTTAATTGATTCTGCGTACCAGGAGTCCCAAAGACCCCGGTTCCTTCGAGGAGCCGGGGTTTTTGCTTTTATGCAGGTTCTTTTTCAAAAACACCTAATAAAAAACAAATAGTTTTACACAAAATGCCTGTTTTAACCCTCCAGGCGCTGTTTTGTCTGTTGAAAGTCGTTGAATGTGAACTTTTTGTAAAACCAGTTGTTTTTAGATTATCAACCTCTAAAACCCCATTTATGGTACCAAACAACACCTTTTTGATGGCTTCTCTCCAACCGGGGGATGTCACTGGTTTCACGTTCTTCGTGGGCCTCATGGCCATGTTTGCCGCATCGGTCTTCTTTTTCTTTGAAAGAAGTCAGGTCGATGGCAAATGGAAAACATCCCTCCTGGTTTCAGGATTGATTACCATGATTGCCGCAGCGCATTATTACTACATGCGCGATTACTACCTCAATGCCCTGGCTCACAATGCGGCAGGTGGTTTGTCTTTTGGCATGGACGGATTTGTGAATCCATCGCCTACCCAGTTCCGTTACATTGACTGGACCCTTACAGTTCCCTTGATGTGTGTGGAGTTTTATTTGCTCCTCAAGCCTTACGGTGCCAAGCAGGGTCTTCTTTGGAAGATGATTGGTTACTCGGTTCTCATGCTTGTTGCTGGTTATATCGGTGAAGCTGTGCAGCCTGAGTCCACCATCCTTTGGGGCGTCATTTCGACCCTTGGCTGGGCTGGTATCGTTTACGAAGCAACGGCTGGTTCCGTGGCTGGTATGGCTCGTGAATCCGGTGATGCCAATCTCCAGAATGCCATTCGTTTGCTCCGCAATTTTGTATTGGTAGGCTGGGCGATCTATCCTATCGGCTACATGTTGATGCCAGGTAACCTTTTGGCCTCCTACAGCGGCACCTTCAACATTGATTTGTTGTATAACATTGGTGATGCTGTGAACAAAATTGGCTTTGGCTTGGTGGTCTATCAAATGGCTATCAGCGCTTCCAAGAAGTAGTTATCCAAAACAAAGCACCTGCCTTTTATAAATAAATCAGGTTGATACAGCGGCCTCTCCATTAGGAGGGGCCGTTTTTTTTGGTGGAAGAATTTAGGGTTGGAGAGGGGGGCGGTAGCTTCCGTTCACATCTCCTGTGCATAGCACCGGTAAAACCAGCGGGGCCTGGGCTGTTGTTGGGAGGTTCACCACCGCGTCATCGCTGACCCAATCCCCGTTGGCAAACGTGTGAATCTGGCCCGAGTAACGAAGGGCAATATTCAACGCGTCGTTCGCATTAACGGCACCGTTTCCGTTCACATCTGCGGCCTTTAAGTACAGGCCTTGCAGTGTTTGAACCTGCGCAAAGTGCAGGGCCACAGCCAAGGCATCGGATGCATTCAATCCACCGTGAACCGTTGTCGGCAGGGCGCGGAGGCGATAGGTTCCGGGTGCAAGTCCGTAGAACCCCGCGTTTCCATGGGCGCTGATGGAACTGTCCCTCATCCATCGGTTGTTATGATACAAGAGAACCTTGCCTTTGTTGATGGTATCTTGATGGGTATTGGCGTATTGAACACGGCCTCTGATCAGCAGGGGTCCGGGGAGGTCCAGGCTGTCTTGGTAGATTCGGATATAGTCGATTTGCAAACTATCGGCTTGGAAAAGGGGGGAGGAACCGGCCACCATCGCCACGTTCATGAGTAGGTATTGGGGCGCGTCAAAGGGCCAATTTTGGGAAGTTCGAGGGTTGGGTTGGTA
>Ga0114981_10002761_pt1 | contig 11256 bp, 6 predicted proteins | sample S_140806_MF_Meta_FD_87028 | JGI IMG/M metagenome (GOLD analysis project Ga0114981, IMG submission 87028) | Freshwater microbial communities from Lake Simoncouche, Canada to study carbon cycling - S_140806_MF_MetaG | ecosystem: Environmental > Aquatic > Freshwater > Lake | place: Lake...
TAAATGGTTGCTTGGCTAAACGTAATAAAAAAACCCGGAAATATTTTTCCGGGTTTTTTTATGTTAGTAGGGTAAACTACTAAAAAATGTATCTGATGCCTAACTGACCTTGCCAAACATCTCCAAAGCCAGTACCTTTTCTGTAGGTAGTGTAGTTCAAACTGTTATTCACACGGTTCATTCTGAAGATAGGAGCTCCGTTGGCATCAACACCAGCTGCAGCCAGCGGGTTGAAAGTGTTTACGAAATTGCTCACACCCCAAGCAGAATTGAACAGGTTACCAATGTTAAAGATATCAGCTCTCAATTGAATAGTGTGTCTGTTTTTTCCAATGTTTCTAAACAATTCTAACTGAGTAGAGAAGTCGAAACGAACGATATAAGGCTGTAATGCTCCATTTCTTTCTGCATACTTACCTCTGTTTTTGCTCAGATAAGCATCTTGATTAATATAGGCTTCAAAAGCAGTAACCTGCTCCTGTACTGTTGCAACTACAGTAGCACCCGAAGTGATAGGTAAGAAGTTCATTTCGGCAGTGTTTCTTGGAATGTACAACAGATCGTTACCACTTAAACCATCGCCATTCATATCACCACTATAAGTGTAGGAGAAGCGACCCTGGTTTTGTGATTGGCCATATAAAGAGAATTGTAAAGCAGCTGATTTGCCTAATTCAACACGATAGTTCACATTACCGATTACACGGTTACGGATTTCGTTATCGCTGAATGCCATGTCGGTGTTGTTGTTACCGCGAACACTTTGAATACCAGACCAAGAGCTGAAGGCAATAGAACCTGGCGTCATATAGTCACGAGCTCTGGTGAAGGTATAAGCAGCGAACCAGCTTAATCCTTTATTACCACGGGCTTGCTTTTCTAATTTAGCTGTAACTTGAATAGAACCTCCTAAGGGTGCACTTTCCATTACAGTAGCATCACTGATTTTAGGAACCAGGCGAAGTGCGTTGTTTTGAGCAGTTCCTGATAAACCTAAACCGGCAAAACGAGGACGATTATCGGGTCCGTTAAAGCTTGCAGTTGCAGGCACCAAATTCGCATTATAGTAATTGATGTTGCTGAGTGATTGTGTATAAAGGAATTCTGCAGTGGCTACGATGTCTCTGCCTAATTTCTGATCGATGGCAAAATTGCTACGTAAAACCTGAGGGAATTTAAAATCTTTTTCAGTAGTAGCAATATTGTAAGAAGAAGCCGGCGTTCCTGGAGTTGGTAGGAAGTTAGGATAGTTAGAAGGCACTGTAGGTTTAAATGGATAGGCAGAAGTATTGTTAACGTTCACACCACCATTTAACACCCCGTTGTTACCGATTTGATTGCTGATGAATACGAAAGAAGGACGACCGGTGAACAAACCGATACCACCACGGATTTGAGTCTTCTTATCTCCATTTAGATCATAGTTAAATCCAATTCTTGGACTAATCATCAATTTAGCTGAAGGCAGCTGAGAAGTACTCAGTTTGGTAGATTTACCCATGTTATCAATAAAAGAGAAACCATCTACTTCACTATTTGTATAACCAGATCCAACAAAGTAAGGAACTTCAAAACGGATACCATAGGTAACGTTGAAATTAGTTTCTACGTTTACTTCATCCTGAATGTAAGCAGCAATCTGACGAGCTTTGGTAGTTACTAACCAAGGACCGCCACCATCTAAGTTGCTGAAGTTTGCACGGTAATTTCTCATAAATACCGGGCTGAAAGTCGCATTTGGGTTTGACTTGTATGCGTTGGCAGCTGTATAGAAATCAGCCAGGTTGTTGAAAGTATAGATACCATTGATCAATGGCGTAAAACCGTTGGTGAAAGTGAAGCTCTCATAAGATAAACCAGCACTGATGGTATGCTTTCCTGAATAGATAGTCAGGTTATCGCTAAACTGCCAAGTGTCTGTATTCAACAAGTTGTTTGGAGTAAAAGGATCGTTACCAAATGAAATATAGTTTAAACTTTGGTTAGCCTGTGCAGTAGGAACTGTAGAGGTACCAGAAGTTGGTACGCTAGTAAGTGGGCTACTTCCGTCTTGGATATCCACCATTGGAAAGTCACCGCCTTTAACTGCACGGAAATCACGGTTGGCTGTATATCCAAAAGTAATTTCATTGCTCACTTTGTTGCTGTAACGGCTGTTCAACTGAGCAATAACACCATAAATGTTATTGTTGATCTCATAAGCAGAGTTAGAAAATGCCAGTGAATTGGCATTACCACCACGAGATCCATTAGTTGTATTACTGCTACTTACACCAACATCTCTTTTAGATTTCAATAAGTTACCGCGAACACTGAATTTATGCTTATCACTGATGTTCCAGTCGATACGTGCAACTGCTTTGTCACTTCTGGTAACAAAAGGATATCCCTGATACGATCCTGGATCGTAACCGAATGTACCTTTCAGATAAGTGGCTAACGCATCCAAATCAGATGCCTTAACACGGGTAGTATTACCACTAATTGCAGAAGCACCATTGCTTGCATCGGCAGTCCATAAGGTACCCACATCATTTCTGCGCTCAGCTTCGTAGTTCAAAAAGTAGAATAATTTATTCTTCTTTAATGCACCACCAATACTTACTCCATATTGCTTAACATCGAATGCATTGGTAACTACATCTTGCTTACCAGCAGCACCAGCTTTGGTACCTACCAAACTTTCGTTACGTACGTTATAGAAAGCGGTTCCATGCATGGTGTTGGTACCACTTTTGGTTACAGCATTGATGCTGGCACCAGTAAAGCCTGCATCACGCAAGTTATAAGGAGAAACGTTGATTTGTATTTCCTGCAAGGCATCCAGAGAAATTGGAGCCGAGTTGGTTTGGCCACCATTCAGTGCACTCAATCCAAAAGAGTTATTAAAAATGGAACCATCCAAAGTCAGGTTGATGGCACGTCCATCCTGACCAGCAAATGAAGTACCATTTCCTGCCTGAGGTACCAGACGGGTTAAGTCTGTAATGTTACGACTCAACGTAGGTAAGGTTCCGATTAAGCGGGAATTGATATTGGTAGAAGCACCTTTTCTGTCTTTAGAAATTAAAGCAGCTTTTTTAGCCGCTGCGCCAGTTACGGTAACTTCTTTTAATTCTGTGGAAGCATCATTCAGCACCACATCAATTACAGATGGCTCACCTAACTGAACTGTAACATCAGAAACAACTTCTGTTTTCAGTCCAACATAAGTGAAAGTGATTTTGTAAGGGCCACCAATCCGTAAGCCAGGAACAGTGAACTTACCAGTTCCGGTAGAAACAGATTTGTACTTTGAACCAGATGGCTCGTGAATTACTTCTACTGAAGCACCAGTAAGGCCTACTCCCTTAATGTCTTTTACAAAACCGGTAATAGTACCTGTAGTTACTTGTGCCATAGATGTTGCTGCCATAAGAATGGAAGTCAACAAAATGGTCAATCTTTTAACGATTCGCATAATTGCTAGTTTTTGAAATGCAAATATGCACCTTAAATGCTGTTTGCAGTGAATTTGGCTAGAATTAATGTTAAAATAATTTCAGATTTCTGATATTTTGTTAATTATTTGGTGATAAACAGGAGGTTTTTGCACAACAACAGGATTTTTTTTTCTCAAATAGGGGCTCAAAAAGGTAAACTATTAATTTAATATATAAAATATTATAATATGATTTTTAGGCCTGGCTGGATCATCCATCTCGACAATCGGGAGCTGCTATAACTACTTACTTCCTGTTTTGATGAAACAGAAAGCTGGTCGGGATCAAAAGTATACATCGGCTCCAACCGACTTTCATCTCTGTACCCCACAAATGACAAACCTTGAATTTGATGAGTGGGTATCTCCCATTTCCTGCCCGATTCCCGATTGATCATTGCCATTACATTAAAGCATTCCAAACTCACCTTACATTTCACGGGTTGATTGGTAAACCGGATGAGGAACTCCCACTCACATTTGATATCACACTGAAACGATACCGGTAATTGTGCCCCATTTCTTTCGGCAAATCGTCCTCTTTGTTTGGTCAGATACAGGCTTGACTGGATCCAATTGTCCAGCATGGTTGCTTGCTCTCGGCTGCTGATGGGTCTGCTTCCGTTAAAAAATGGAACAAAATTCATCTGTTCAATTTCTGCTTGCGTAGGGATATACATGAGTTCGTTGTATCCGCTAATTCCTTCCTCTCTTACCATACTTTTGCCCTGATACACATAGCTATAGGGTGCGTTGGATTGTGCCGTCCACAATACACTAAACTGCCAGCGGTTTTTTTGTAGGTTCGAATATCGATCCCCATGTATTCCAATTACCCATTTGTTCGGTCTGCTAAAATCCGACACCGATAAAGCCGCATCATTTCTGCCATTTACGGTTTCGGTTTGCTGCCAAACGCTGTTCAATACACTGCCGGTAGCGTCTCGATAGGTATGGGTTTTACTACTGGAGTAAGATGCCTCTATACTCCAGTTATCATTCAGCTTAAAAAAACCACCCGCTTTCCAAAAAAAACCCCCAGCCTCTGATTGTTGATGGGTATGCAATAATAGAGCATAGTCGTATGGATTTTTTCCATTGCTATCTAACTGTAATCTAGCTCCCGGTAAAACCGGATATACTTTTCTTTCACCCGGGGGAGCTGAATTTTTCTCGGGCAAGGGAATGTTTAATTGGGTAAATGCAGGCTCAAATATGTTATGGGTAACCATGGCCGACAAATAAAAGGTATAACAATCATCCGCATATTGTAATTGGCTGTGGAACCTCGATTGAGTGGGCAAATTAATGGATGCTGCCACCAGCGTTAGCGGAATTGTATTGGCATATTCCGGCCGAACCAACCCTGCTCCCAAAGGATTTCGGAGCCTATTTAATCGCAATCCATTTAATTGATTTCCTTCAGCCTCCCAACCCAATAATTTACTTCCCTCACTAAAATAGACCGAACCCGGCCAAACCATTGGCATCCTCCCTGTCTGAATCCCAATAGCAGATTCCAAGGTAAGTTTCGAAAAGATTCTCCATCGCATAGCCATACTGGGGGCAAATGCCCAACGGAAAACCGGTGTTTGCCCAGTACGTGCTCCCTCCAACGTTCGCAACCGAGCATAAACAGGCAATACGTCACGATTTACTTTTTCGTTTACCGGAGGAGCCTGAAAAAACCAACATTTTTGCAGATTACCACTCAGCCAGAAAGTAAAGGATGGGTGTATCCGAATTTGATCGCTCACCGTTACACTCCAGTCACCCGAACTAAATTGGGTTGCCGACCGATTCAGTTGATTACCAGAAACCGGCTGTTGAAATCCAATCCGATAATAGGAGGGAGATTTTTGTAGAATAAAGCTGGCAGGCTGCGAATAAATTGCATAGCCATAGGCTGCAGGCACCCATAAGGTTTGGAATTGAGCATAGGTGAATTCGGTACCAACCCGTATTAGCTGATTCCCCCGCAGCCACTGAATTTTCTTTTTTAATGTGGCAATATCCTGTTGCACAAAATTTAATCCGCTATTTATATCCGTACCCAAATAAACCGACCCTTTTTCATGGTTGATTTTTATACGGGGAAATGGAGCACCAATAGCAGTTCTTTCATCAGTAGCATGGGTATAGTTTCCCGACCATTGGTGAGACCTATTTCGGCCATTTATCTTTCTCCATTCAAACTGGAGGGTATAATTTTTCGATTGCACAATATATCCACTTTTGGAAAAGAAAATTTCGTTATCAGATCTCTTTTCAGGCTTATGTTGAGTTGCATCGAAGTACCGGGCACTTATCGTGAGCTGACTTTGATTGTTCAGCTGTGCATCTATTCTGAGTAACATTTTTTTAGCCGAAAGTATTTCCTGCGCCTCCTTAAAATCACCGGGGTCGTACCCATAAGTTGATATAAGTTGATTTCTGATAATTGGTAACCATGTTTCGGCATTATTGGTACCGGTATTATCCGCCGGGGGTTGCCATACGGGTATTTGTTTTTCTTGCTGCTCGAGATTGGCAAAATAAAACACTCGATTTTTTTCAAAAGCACCTTTGGTGGATATTCCGCTGGTAGAATTGTGAAAGTTACTATGATGTATTCCGAGGGTGTTTTCAGTTAAAGTGTTGCCAGTTAGTGGGGCATTTTGCCAATAATGATAGGCAGAAGTTTCTGATTGATTACTTCCCTTGCGGGTAATAGTTTGTATGGCAGCTCCCGTATAGTGCCCCTGCATTGCATCTACCGGACTATATACTACTTTGCAAAGTTCCATCGCTTCAAGAGAGATTGGTGAACTGCCGGTTACTCCTCCGAAAGTTCCGGAAGGGGAGATGCCAAATAAATCATGCGTGATCGAACCATCTGTATACAAGGCATTGTAACGATAGCTTTCACCTGCAATGGAAATACTTCCCGAACCTCCAACATCTATTTGCGCTTCGGGTAGCACACGTAATGCATCCTGTAAATTTTTCGAACCACTTGCATAGCGATTGAGTTGATCTGCCGATAAAATACTTCCCGGCGAATAATTTTCCGAAAATAGTTTGGTGGGCCGGGTTGATTGTACCGAAACTGACGCTAATTCTTGTATAGCATCTTGAAATGAAATATTGATTTCTGTAGTTTCGCCAAGCCGAATAATTACTGCGCTTATCTGAACCGGTTTTACCTGTATATGTGTGGCGCGAATTGTATAGCCAAATCCAGGTTGGATACCTCCAAAATAGTATTTCCCTTTTTCATTGGTTACAGTGGTAAATTTTGTATCACTGGGTTTATGCAGTAGACTAATATATACTCCAGCTATGGCAGTTTTTCCCTCCACATAAACGGTGCCAGTAAGTTCTCCAGAAGTAGGCTGGGAAAGTAGCATACTCCAATAAAAACAAGCTGGTAATATCAAAATGATTCTAAATGTCATCCTGCAAAGCAAATCCTGAAATTGCCATTGTAATTAGGTAATTACCGAATCAATTCAAGATATTTTAACGGTATTTGAAAGGCAGCTTATTGGGTAACTTACGTTTGGGGGATGCGTTTTGGAATTTCGACTGTAACTTTGCGGCTAAAATTGAGCTATGTTAGATAGAATTGAAGATGCTATTGAAGATATTCGGATGGGTAAGCTGGTTATTGTGGTGGATGATGAGGATCGCGAAAATGAAGGCGACTTTATTGTTGCAGCTGAATTTGCAACCCCAGAAGTGATCAATTTTATGAGCAAAGAAGGAAGGGGATTGATTTGTATTGCCCTTACCGAAGAGCGTTGTGCTGCTTTGCAACTTGCTCCCATGGTAACTTCCAATACCTCGCTTCACGAAACGGCTTTTACCGTTTCAGTAGATTTGATTGGCGAGGGAACCACCACGGGTATTTCCGCCCAAGATCGATCTAAAACCATATTGGCATTGGTTAATCCAGCTACCCGGCCGGAACAACTGGGTAGGCCTGGACATATTTTTCCGTTAAAAGCGGTATCCGGGGGCGTTTTAAGAAGAACCGGTCACACCGAAGCAACCATTGACCTTGCACGTTTGGCTGGACTGCAACCTGCGGGAGCCTTGGTAGAAGTGATGAATGAAGATGGCACTATGGCCCGGTTGCCACAGCTATTGGAAATTGGCGCCCGATTTGGCATCAAAGTAATATCCATCAAAGATCTGATAGACTTTCGCCTGAGAACAGATTCACTGATTGAGGAATTGGTTCGGGTAGATATGCCTACCGCTTTTGGACATTTTACGCTGGTTGCTTTTAAAGAGAAATTGTCTGGTGCAGAACACCTTGCTTTGGTTAAAGGCAGCTGGCAACCCAATGAGCCGGTACTAACCCGAGTGCACAGCAGTTGTTTTACCGGAGATATTTTGTCTAGTCTTCGTTGCGATTGCGGAGAGCAATTGCATAATGCTATGCGTAAAATTGAGCAAGAAGGAAAGGGTGTAATTGTTTACATGAATCAGGAAGGCAGAGGAATTGGATTGATCAATAAACTAAAAGCCTATCAGTTGCAGGAACAAGGACTTGATACGGTTGAAGCGAATTTGCAATTAGGATTCGGTATGGACGACCGCGACTATGGGGTAGGCGCACAAATTCTTCGGTATTTGGGGATATCACAACTACGATTACTGAGTAATAATCCTAGAAAAAGAGCAGGATTAAAAGGGTATGGGCTAGAAGTTACAGAGGTAATACCCATAGAAACAACACCCAACAGTCACAACCTGAAATATCTACAAACCAAGCGCGATAAATTAGGCCACGATATTTTGAATAAAGAGTAGCTTAAAAAAAATTACGATCGATAACCACCTTCTTTTTCTTCCTTCTCTTTCTCTTTTTCGTAGGCTTTAATAATTGCTTTTACGAGTCGGTGTCTCACTACATCTTCTTCTGTTAATTCGATGTGTGCAATACCTTCTATTGATTTAAGAATACGGGTAGATTTTTCTAAACCACTGCGCATATTTCTGGGTAGATCAACTTGAGTTGGGTCGCCTGTAATAATTGCTTTTGCATTGGCACCTATGCGGGTTAAAAACATTTTCAACTGAAGGTCATTGGTGTTTTGTGCCTCATCTAAAATGATAAATGCATGATCTAATGTTCTTCCTCGCATATAGGCCAGTGGCGCTATTTCAATGGTGCGGGTAGTCATATAATAACCCAACTTGTCGGCAGGTATCATATCGTCTAACGCATCATACAATGGTCGGAGATATGGGTCAATTTTTTCTTTCAAATCACCCGGCAAAAAGCCCAAACTCTCACCCGCTTCAACTGCCGGACGAGTTAATATGATTTTCTTCACCAGCTTATTTTTCAAAGCCCTCACCGCCAACGCTACAGCTGTATAGGTTTTACCAGTTCCAGCTGGCCCAATGGCAAATACAATATCGTTTCTATCAACAGCCTGCACCATCTTTTTCTGGTTCTGCGTTCTTGCTCGAACAGTTTTTCCATTCGGGCCAAACACCAGAATATCATTGGGATTTTGTTCAATAAAATTATCAACGGTTTCTGTATCATCTCCGCCAATAATTTGTTCAAAATAATTTTCGCTCAGGTGACCATTCCGTTGCAAGTACTGAACAATTAAATCAATTTTTTCCTTAGCTGTTTCAATTTGTTCCGGAGCCCCGCTGATTTTTAACTGCGTGCCTCTGGATAAGATTTTTAGTAGCGGAAATTTTTTTCTAAGGGTATCTAGTTTGCCGTTATTTACGCCGAAAAATTCTATCGGATTAACGGAGTCGAGGTTGATGATAGTGTCTGTCAATCTAGTTTTTTTAGGAGGGATAATTAATTTGATGTAAGAACTTCAAATGCTTACACCAAATTTAATTCTTTGCAAGCGTATCACCCCCTAACTTCTTATACACATATGTGGAAATAAATACAAACTATCATTATTTCAGCCGAACACGAAACTTTTTGTGTAATTCAACAGAGCAGAAAATTATATTCGCTTTAACGAAGCGATAGTGGCAACCGGATCAGCAGAACTGAAAACCGTATTACCAGCAACCAACACATCAGCGCCGGCAGTTACAATGGAGGCTGCATTTTCGAGGGTAACACCTCCGTCAATCTCAATCAATACCGATGATCCCGTTTCTTGTATGAGTTGTTTCAATTCCCGAATTTTTGCTAAAGTATTTGGTATAAATTGCTGACCACCAAACCCTGGATTTACACTCATCACACAAACCACATCAATATCAAGTAAAATCGGTTTGAGCAATTGAACAGGCGTGTGGGGATTGATGGCAACTCCGGCTTTCATACCTAAGCCTTTTATCTGTTGGATATTTCGGTGGAGATGAACACAGGCCTCATAGTGAACCGTGAGAATATCTGCGCCTGCTTTGTGAAAAGCTTCTGTGAGTAATTCGGGATGCTGAATCATCAGATGTACATCACAAACTTTTTGGGTGGCTTTTCTGATTTGCGCAATCACAGGTATTCCAAAACTAATATTCGGCACAAAACTGCCATCCATCACATCCAAGTGGAACCAGTCGGCCTCACTTTGATTTAGCATATCACAATCACGTTGCAATTGCAAAAAATTCGCACTAAGTAGGGAGGGAGCAATTATGGGCATAGAGCAAATTTATTGAAATATTGTAGTTGCTGGCAAAAATCACCTATTTAATTAGGTTTATGCTAAATAAAAGGCCGCTAAGATTATATCTATAGGGCGTTTTTTAAAGAAATGCATCAACAAATATCTTTGTTTTTGGAAGAGATCAACGGCCAGAAATCGCATATCGGGGTATTGCCATAGCAGGGTCTAAGCGCCGCGCCTGCTGAAAGTGAGCAACAGCATTGGAAGTGTCTTTTAATCGGGCTTCACAATTTGCCAGCCAATAATAGCCATCAGCATAAGTGCTTTTCAATTGGATAACTGTGGTGAATATTTTTTTAGCGGCTCCTATATTTCCGGCATCCCAATATAAAAAGCCCTTTTCCATGTAGGCCTCCATGTAGTTATAGTTTATGCCAATACACTCGTCTAACGAATGATGGGCAGCCGGGGCCATCCCTTTTCTTGCATAATATACCCCTCTAATAAAAGCAACATGTGATAAATAGGTTGCATCGTTCCATTCACTTGCAATTGACTTGAGCAACAATAGAGCCGTATCATTTTTTTGTTCCGCCAGTAAATTCGCAGCTCGAAGCAGAAGATCAGGTGAGGGATAAATTCGAGCAGCAAAACGGTAACAACGCAACGCACCAGTAGTGTCGCCTATTTTTTCGCTCAATTCTCCTTTTTTTGTCCAATAACCTGCCCGTAAACTGTCTCTTTTAATCAGCGAATCTACCTGGGCTATGGCTTCTTTTAATGCCCCAATACTATCCAATACTTCAACGGCGGCTTCTCTAAGGAGGGTACTATCTGGATACTGATTTGCCCGTTTTATTTGCTGCATAATGGCTGCTGATTGATTGTTTACTGGCAAATTATTGGGTGTTTGAGGCTGCTGGTTAGTAGGCTGATTACAGGCAAAAGCCAATAATAGCAAGGTAATTTTCCCGGTTAACTTCATAATGCAAAATTAGTAGGTAATGTAACACCTGACACTAATTTGACAATTCCCTCACCATTCTAAGTTATTTTTGTACTCTTATTAACTTTAATTTTTGAACAGATGAACAGATTGCTCAGTTTTGTGGCCATCTTTTTTTGCGGTTTTACCGCAATGTCACAAGCTCCCAAAGTGGCTGCTGATACCCTTTTATTTGAAGGAGA
>Ga0114981_10002767_pt1 | contig 11237 bp, 12 predicted proteins | sample S_140806_MF_Meta_FD_87028 | JGI IMG/M metagenome (GOLD analysis project Ga0114981, IMG submission 87028) | Freshwater microbial communities from Lake Simoncouche, Canada to study carbon cycling - S_140806_MF_MetaG | ecosystem: Environmental > Aquatic > Freshwater > Lake | place: Lake...
ATCTCGATGCCTCCGAAGATCAGCTCGATTTCCCCATCGTCTACACCAATGGCAAACTCGGCGTCGCCACGCTCGATCTCGCCGTGGCGCCCGCGGATCTCCAGCCGCTGTTTGAAACCATCGTCAGCCGCATCCCCGCGCCCAAGGGCGACCCCGAAAGCACGCTGCAGTTAATGGTCGCCAACCTCGACTACAGCGACTACCTCGGCCGCCTCGCCATCGGCCGCGTCTTCAGCGGCACCCTGCGCACCGGCGACGAAGTCTCCATCTGCAAGCTCGACGGCTCAATTCAAAAGACCCGCATCACGAGGATGTACACGTTTGAAGGGCTCAAGCGCGTCGATGAAACCGTGGCCACGCCCGGCTCCATCCTCGCCATCGCCGGCGTCGAAGGCATCACCATCGGGGAAACCGTTTCGAGCGCCGAAAATCCCCAGCCCCTGCCCCGCATCCAGATCGACGAACCCACCATCGCCATGATGTTCATGATCAACACCTCGCCCTTCGTCGGCAAGGAAGGTCAGTTCGTCACCTCGCGCAACCTCCGCGACCGCTTCGACAAAGAGCTCCTCACCAACGTCTCCATCCGCATTGAAGAGGCGGGCGGCCCCGATGCCTTCAAGGTCATGGGCCGCGGTGAACTCCAACTCGCCATCCTCATCGAAATGATGCGCCGCGAAGGCTTTGAACTGATGGTCGGCAAGCCCGAAATCATCACCAAAAAAATCGACGGCGTCCTGCACGAACCGCTCGAACTGCTCGTCATCGATGCCCCGGAACAGTTTGTCGGCGTCGTCATGGAAAAGATGGGCATGCGCAAGGGCAAGATGACGAAGATGATCAACCACGGCTCCGGCCGCGTGCGTCTCGAATTCGAAGTCCCCTCGCGCGGCCTCATCGGCATCCGCAGCGAAATGCTGACGGAAACCCGCGGCACGGCCATCATGAACTCGCTGTTCCACGGCTATATCGAGTGGCAGGGCGAGATCGAAATGCGCCCCACCGGCTCGCTCATTGCCGACCGCTCGGGCAAGGCCACCGGCTACTCCATCAACAACATCCAGGAGCGCGGCGTCATCTTCATCGAACCCGCCACTGAGGTCTACGAGGGCATGATTATCGGGGAAAACTCCCGCAATCACGACCTCGACGTCAACATCGTTAAAGAGAAAAAGCTCACCAACATGCGCGCCTCCTCGGCCGACGATGCCATCCGCCTCGTCCCACCGAAGATCCTCAACCTCGAACAAGCCATCGAATTCGTCAAGGAAGACGAATATGTTGAGGTCACCCCCAAGTCCATCCGTCTTCGCAAGAAGATTCTCAAAGCCAACCAGCGCTAGTTTACGCGCAGATCGCGGCTAACTGGTCGAGGTCGACGTTGCCGCCCGAAATCACCACTCCGACGGACTCCACCTCCGCCGGCAGTTTCCCGAACAGCGCGGCGGCCACGCCCACCGCGCCGCTCGGCTCCACCACGATCTTCAGCCGCTCGAGCAGAAACCGCACGGCCGCCTTGATCTCCTCCTCGGAGATCAGCGCCACCGCCTCGACGTGCTCCTGTACGATCGGGAATGTCAGCTGGCCCGGGCACAACGTACGCAGCCCGTCGGCAATTGTCAGCGGCGGGGGAATCGCCACGGGCTTACCCTGCTGCAGCGACATCCAGAAATCGTTGGCCAGCTCCGGCTCGGCGCCGAAGACACGAATCCCGGGGCGCATGGCCTTGGCCGCCACGGCGCACCCGCCCAACAGCCCGCCGCCGCCCAGGCAGGCAACCAGCGCGTCCAGTTCCGGCGCCTCGGCCAGCAGCTCCAACGCCGCCGTACCCTGCCCCGCAATCGTCAGCGGATGATCAAACGGCGGAATCACCGTCGCGCCGGACTCCTCGGCCAGCTTCCGGCAGATTGCCTCCCGGTCCTCGGTCATCCGGTCGTACTGCACAATCGTCGCCCCCGCGGCCGCCGTCGCCGCCCTCTTCGCCTTCGGCGCATCGGCCGGCATCACCACCGTGGCCTTCGCCCCGGCCCGCTGCGCGGCCAGCGCCACCGCCTGCGCGTGGTTGCCGGACGAATAGGCCAGTACGCCGCGCCGCAACTCCTCCGGACTCAACGAAAAAACGAAGTTACAAGCGCCCCGGAACTTGAAGGCGCCCCCCACCTGAAAGCTCTCGGCCTTCAGATAGACCTGTTTGCCGGTCTCCCGGTTGAGCGTCTTCGAAGTGAGCACCGGCGTCCGGTGGGCCCACGGGGCAATGCGCCCCGCCGCCCGCTCTACATCCCCAAAATTGATCGCTAGCATCGCTTTCTAGTGTCGCGTTTTCTAGTGTCTTGTTTCGAGATACTGTCCGGTACTGGCATCGATGAAAATGCTGTGCGAACTCGTTCCGATCGACTCGCCAAACACCACCCGCCAGGCCAGCGAGGGCGAGTTCTGCTTCATCTCAAGCAGAAAAAACACGGGGCTGTGGGGATTCTTCTTCAGATACTCAGCGCTCTTTTCGACCGCGGTCTTGTAGGCAGCCGTCGAATCGATCTTCAGCGCCGCCAGCGGGAACGGACGCATCCGCGGGTTCAGCCCATCCTCGGGGCCGCTGAAGACCCCCTGCCGCAGGTTGCCCGGCGCATCGACGGCCGAATAGGTGTACGTCTTGGTCTTCTGTTTCGAGGGCGAGGCAAACGTCACCTGCCAGGCGCCGCTCTTGCCCGCCTCGCCCTTCACCTCGGCCAGCGGAATGCTGCTCATCTTCACCCCCATGCCGTCCTTGGCCCAGGCGCGGGAGGCAACGTACATCTGGTGAAACGCTTTCTGCCCGCTGATGGCCTCGGGCGGTGGCGGCGGCTCCTTCACCACGATCTTTTTCGGGGCATCGGCGCAGCCTGACAGCATCGCCAGCGCCAGAATGGTGATTCCAGTGATTTTTCGCATCGCTAATCACCCTCAAGGATACCAACAGCCTCCAAACGGTTACTTTGGCGGGACGTTTCGCCAGCGCTCGTCTTTTTTCCGGCTGCCGGCGTCTCTACAATCAGAAGTGCTATGGAGCGTTGTTCCGATTGATCTTCCGAGAGGCTGAAGACCGCGATCTGATCCGCCAGGCGCAGCAGGGCAACGTGGATGCCTATAACCTGCTCGTCTCGCGGTGGGAGAAGCGTGTCTATAATTACCTCCTCCGGTTGGTCCGCCACCGGGAAGACGCGCTCGATCTCGCCCAGGAAGTCCTCCTCAAGGCCTACCAGAACCTGCGAAAACTGGAAGATATCGAACGATTCCCCTCCTGGCTTTTCCGGATCGCCCACAACGAAGCCTTTTCTCTCCTGCGCCGGAAGCGGCCGGAGAATGACGATATCGACCCGGCAGCCTCGGAAATCGCGGCCGCCCTCCCCCCGGGCCCCAGCATGTTACCAATGGAAACCGCCCTCGCCGTCGACGCCGCGCTCCGGCGCCTCACCCCCGATCAACGGGAAGCGGTGGTTCTCAAGGTCTACCAGGGATTCAAATTCGAAGAGATGGCCGAAATCCTCGCTTGTCCGGTCTCCACCGTCAAGTCCCGCCTGTACACGGCGCTCGACCTGCTCAAAGAGACCCTGGCGCCCATCTCTCACCGGAGTGCTTTATGAGTTGTTCGCCCTTTGATCTTCGCGATTCCGTCTTCGGGGAGCTCGACGCCGGCCAAACCCGCGCCGTCGAAACCCACGCCCGCGCCTGCTCTGCCTGCGCCGCCGAACTCGCCCGGCTCCGCCTGACGGAAACCGCGCTGTTCTCCCTGCGCGAGGAGGAGCTCCCCCGCCGCATCGCCTTCGTCTCGGACAAAATCATGCCGCCCCGCATCTGGGAGGCCCGCTGGTGGAGTGCGTGGTGGAACTCGGCTCCCCGCCTCGGCTTCGCCGCCGCCGCCATGCTCTCGACGGCCATTCTCCTGCACGGCTACCTCTCCCGCCCGCTGGCTCCCGCGCCCGCTCCCGCCACTCCCGCCGCCGCCGCTCTAATCGACCAGGCTCAGCTCGACGCCCGGGTCGCCGCGGCGGTGGCCCGGGCGGTCGCCGCGGTCGAAACCGCGCAGGAGATCCGTCTGGCCAAAACCGTCCGTCAAGTCGAAAAGCGCTACGCCGCCCTCCGGGAAGAGGACCTGATGAACCTCGAAGCCAGCTATAACCTCGCCAATCAAAAAATGAAAGCCCGCTACGCTTCCGCCATGCGCCAGGCCGCCGGCGCCTTCGCCGACGGAGGGGTGCAATGAAACGGATCCCCTTACTTCTCGCGCTCTGCGCTCTGCTCCCGGCCGCCAACGTCACCCGCCCGGCCATCACGGCCGTCGAAGACTCGGTCAACCGCCGCTTGAAGTCGCTCGTGCCGGGCGAACCGTATCTGCTGCTCGGGGAGACCCACGGCGTCTATCTCGACAACTACGGCGCCGTCTTCACCGCCAGCGTCAACCTGGTGGAGGGCCCCAACGTCACCCCCTTCCGCCCCGCCATCTCCCCCCGCGACCGCGCCGAACTCCGCCAGCGCAAACTCGACCGCCTGCCCAAGCTGCGGGAGATCATGCGGGAGTCGCTCGTCGCCTCGGCCGCCATGCTCGATACCGTCCCGCCCAACGAACAGATGGTGCTCTCGGTGGCCCTCCCCCGCTACCATTGGGAGGACACCTCCGGCCTGCCGGCCCAGATCGTCATGCAGGCCACCCGCGGCGCCCTCGTCAATCTCCAGGTGCAGCCGCCCGCCGACCCCGCCGCCTTCCTGAAAACCTTCCGCTCGAGAGAGTATTAATGCGCCTCGGCGAAATCCTGCTGGCCAAAAACCAGATCTCCACCGAAGACCTTGAAAAGGCCCTCGAACTCCAGCGCGAGCGCGGCGAAAAGATCGGCAAGATCCTCGTCGACCTCGGCTTCATCGCCCAGCGCGATGTGCTCGCCGCCCTCAGCGAACAGTTGCAGCTGCCGCTGGTCGCCATCGAAGGCGCGCCCTTCACCTCTCCGGAGCTGCAGGGTCTATCGCCCCGCTTTCTCCGCCAGTCCCGCTGTCTGCCCATCGGCATAAACGAAGCCGGTCTCACCCTGGCCATGGCCGACCCGCTCGACTTTGAAACCATCGCCGCGGTCCGCGGCTTCACCGGCATTCGCGTCCTGCCCGTACTCGCCGCCGAAGCCGAACTGCTCGACGCCATCGACAAGCACTACGGCGAATCGGCCGCCCGGCAGGAGCCCGGCGATGAGTTCGGCAACGAAGAAGGCAAGGCCGACCTCGAACAGCTCCGCGACATGGCCAGCGAAGCGCCGGTCATCCGCACCGTCAACGCCATCATCGCCTCGGCCGTCGAAAAACGCGCGAGCGACATCCACATCGAGCCTTACGAAAAAACCTTCCGCGTCCGCTTCCGCATCGACGGCGTCCTCTACGAGCAGGAGACCCCGCCCAAAGAGATGAAGTTCGCCCTCATCAGCCGCCTCAAGCTGATGGCCCGGCTCAACATCGCCGAACGCCGCCTGCCGCAGGACGGTCGCATCAAGGTCAAAACCCTCGGCCGCGAAGTCGACCTCCGCGTCTCCACCCTGCCCACCCTCTACGGCGAATCGGTCGTCATGCGCCTGCTCGACCGCTCGGCCGGCGACAACTTCTACGACCTCCGCAAGCTCGGCTTCTCGCAGCAGATGCTCGACCGCATGGAGTTCTACACGGGCCTGCCCCACGGCATCATGTTCGTCACCGGACCCACCGGCTCCGGCAAATCCACCACCCTCTACTCCGCCCTCAAACGCATCAACGGCAGCGAACGCAAGATCATCACGATCGAAGACCCCGTCGAGTACCAGATGGACGGCATCAACCAGATCCACGTCAACAATCAGATCGGCCTCACCTTCGCAAGCGGCCTCCGCCACATCATGCGCCAGGACCCGGACGTCATCATGGTCGGCGAGGTCCGCGACCGCGAAACGGCCGACGTCGCCATCCGCTCGGCCCTCACCGGCCACTTCGTCTTCTCGACGCTGCACACCAACGACGCGCCGAGCGCCGTCACGCGCCTCGTCGATATGGGCGTCGAGAACTACCTCATCTCCTCCTCCGTCGTCAGCGTCCTCGCCCAGCGCCTCGTTCGCCGCATCTGCCCGCAGTGCCGCACGCTGCACGGGACGGCCATGCGCCCGGAGGGCTATGAAGTAGAGTGTTACCGCGGCCGCGGCTGCGACGCCTGCAACGGCTCCGGCTACGCGGGCCGCGTCGGCATCTTCGAATTGATGGAGATGAACGACGATATCCGCAAACACATCATGGCCAACGAAGACTCGATCGCCATCACCGCCACGGCCCGCCGCCACGGCATGCGCACCCTGCGCGAAGATGGCTGGGACAAAGTCGAGCACGGCGTCACCACCCCGGACGAACTGCTCCGCGTCACCCAGGACTTCTAATGCCGGCCTCGTTCTATTTCAAAGCGGTCACCCCGGATGGCAAGGTCCGCACCGGCGCCATCACCGGCGAGAACGACAAAACCATCGCCCGCGAGCTCCGCAAACAGGGGCTGATGCCGGTCTATATCGGCCTCGAACAGAAGAAGAGCTTCGAGATCGCCCTGCCCGATTTCGGCGGCAGCCGCAAGAAAGACGTCCTGTTCTTCACGCAGGAGATGTCGACGCTGCTCAACTCCGGCGTGCCCGTCGACCGCGCGCTCGCCATCGCCACCGAGCTCACCGACAAACCGGCCTTCCGCATGGTCGTCCTCGACGTCATGCGCGTGCTCAAGGGCGGCCGCACCTTTGCCGACTCGCTTGGCACCCACCCGAAGCACTTCGGGGACCTTTATGTGAACATGGTCCGCGCCGGTGAGGCCTCCGGTTCGCTCGGCGTCGTCTTTGACCGGCTGAGCGAGTTTGAACGCACCCGCGACGAGCTCCGCAGCTACATCATCAGCTCCATGGTTTATCCCGGCCTGCTGACCGCCGTCGGCATCGGGTCGATCTTTATCCTGATGAACTTCGTCGTGCCGCGCTTTGCCAGCGTCTTCCAGGAAGGACGCATGGAGATGCCGCTGCCCACCAAGCTCATGCTCGAAGCCAGCCGCCTCACCCAGACCTACGGCTGGATGGTCGGCCTCGGGCTCGCCGTTGGCTTCGTTTCGCTATCAGCGTATATCCGCACGCGCGACGGCCGGCTGTGGTGGGACGGTTTCCGCCTGGGCGTGCCCCTGCTCGGCGACGCGCTGCGCAAGGCCGAAACCGCCCGCTTCGCCCGCGCCATGGGTACGCTGATCGCCAACTCGGTGCCGCTCGTGCAGTCGTTGAACATCGCCGGCGCCATTCTGAACAATAAGAAAATCGCCGCCGCCATCGAACCCATCGCCCTCGGCGTCAAGCGCGGCGAAGGCCTGTCGGCGCCGGTCAAACGTGCCGCCGTCTTCCCGTCGCTGGCCGCCCATCTGTTGAGCGTGGGCGAAGAAACTGGCAGACTCGATCAGATGTTCCTGCGCATCGCGGATGTCTTTGAAGAAGAGACCAAGTCCGCCATCAAGCGCTTCACAAGCTTATTTGAACCGATGATCATCCTGGTGATGGGCATTCTGATCGGCGCGCTCGTGCTAAGCATGCTGCTGGCCATCACCAGCATCAACGATGTCGCTGTTTAGGAGAGAGGTGTAGGAGAGAAACGTATGCAGAGAAAGAAACGAACCCAAGCCGGGGTCACCCTGATCGAAATGCTGGTCGTCGTCACGATCATCGCCCTTTTCGTCGCCGTCGTCGGACCGAAGATGCTCAAGCGCGCCGATGGCGCCCGGGTCACCGCCGCCCGCCAGCAGATTCAGGCCTTCAGCACCGCCCTCGGCGCCTACAAACTCGATACCGGCGTCTATCCCACCACCGAACAAGGCCTGGCCGCGCTCAAGCTCCGTCCGGAGAATGTGACCACCTGGCAGGGCCCCTACATGCAGGACGTGCCCACCGACCCCTGGCAGCGCCCCTACGTCTACAAGTTCCCCGGCGAGCACGGCGACGAGCCCGACATCATCTCCCTCGGCGCCGATGGCCAGCCGGGCGGCGCCGACATCAACGAAGACGTCGTGAGCTGGAAATCAAAATGAACCGCCGGGGCGAGCGCGGCCTGACGCTGCTCGAGATGATGATCGTCGCCGGACTGATCGCCCTCATGGTGGGCGTCAGCTTTCCGGCCATCAACTCGGGCATCGATTCCCTGCGCCTCCGCTCGGCCACCGACGCCATCGTGAGCCACCTCACCTCCGCCCTCAACCGGACCGAACGCCGCCAGATGGCCACCGAAGTCGCCATCCTCCGGCAGGAGAACCTCCTCCGCTTCGCCTCGGCCGATAACGGCTACCGCAAGGAGCTGGCGATGCCGGACGGGGTGACCATCACCGCCGTCCGGCCCGAAATCCCCGGCGTCGACCCGGCCGCTCCCCGCGTCTTTCTACTGCATCCGGGCGGTGTGATTCCCCGCATTGAAGTCGAGGTTACCAACCGCCGCGGCGTCAAGCGGCGCGTGAGCGTCGATCCCATCACCGGCACCGCGCAAATCGACCGGGGGCAGCCGTGAGAAAGTCGAGCGCTGGCTTCACGCTGCTTGAAGTGCTGGTGGCCAGCGTCATCATGGCCGTCGCCATCGCCGGCCTGCTCTCGAACCTCACCACCTCCCTGCGCAACGCCGCGCGCCTCACCGAATACGACCGCGCCGCCCTGCTCGCCCGCCACAAGATGGACGAACTGCTCGTCACCCCGGCCATCCCCGGCCAGCTGGTGATCGAAGGCAGCTTCGACCCGGCGCAGTCCGGCACGGTGGAGGCGGGCTGGAAGGCGCGGGCGTCGATCCTGGAAGGTCCGCCGAATGCGGGGCCGGGCGTCGAAATCCTCGAACGGATCGAGCTGCAGGTCTGGTGGAAGCAGGGCGCCAAGCTGCGGACCTTTCCTCTCGATGGCTACCGCAAACGCATCCTGTTGCCGGGCGAAGTGGTCCTGCCGGCCGGAGGCGCGCCCCTGCCATGACGAAACGAAGCCAACGCGGCGTCACCCTGCTCGAACTGCTCATCGCCATCACGCTGATGAGCCTGTTGAGCGGCGGCATTCTCTATGGCTTGCGCGTGGGCCTGACGGCGCTCGAAAAAACCAACAACCGCTTCCTGGCCAACCGCCGGGTGCTCGGCGTCGACCGCGCGCTGCAGCAGCAGTTGGCCGGCCTGATGCCGGTGGGCGCCACCTGCCTCGGGCCGGACGGCGGGCCCGGGGGCAAGACCCGCTACTTTCAGGGCGAGCCGCAGGCGATGCGGTTTGTCACCAACTACTCGCTCAACGAAGGCGCGCGCGGCTACCCGCGCCTCGTTGAGTACAGCGTCATCCCTGGCGAGAACAACCAGGGCGTCCGGCTGATTGTGAATGAAACCCTCTACACCGGCCCCACCAGCCTGATGGGCCAGTGCCTCGGCTTCCGCATGGACCCGGCGCGCGGCCTGCCCATCCCCATCTTCCGGCCCGTGCAGGCCGGGCCCGGCAGCTTCGTGCTCGCCGACCGCCTCGCCACGGTGCGGTTTATCTTTCTTGAAAAGATGCCCGCCCCGCTGCCGCCGCAATGGATGCCGGCCTGGTCGGCGCCCGCCTGGCCGCTGGCCATCCGCATCGAGATCACCCCGGCCGACGCCAATCCCGGCAGCCTCGACGTCTCCACCGTCACCGTTCCGGTTCGCGTCACCGCCGAACCCTTCAAGCAATATGCCGACTAGCCCCCAACGCGGCGGCGCGCTGCTCACGGTTCTGTGGCTCTCGGCCGCTCTCACGGCGATCGCTTTTTCGATCTCCACCACCGTCCGCGGCGAGACCGAACGCACCTCCACCACCGTCGACCAGACCCGCGCCTACTACCTCGCCAGCGGGGCCGTGGACCGCGCCATTCTGTGGATGCAGTGGGGCCGCAACATGTCACCGAACGCCGACGGCACCGCCCGCTTCTGGACCTACACCCTCACCCGCCTGCCCATGCGCTTCCCCACCGGCTACGCCGAGGTGGAAATCATTCCCGAGACCTCGAAGCTCAACATCAATACCGCCAACCCCCCCGAGTTCCAGCGCCTGTTCCTGAGCATGGGGCTCAACCCCGCGCTGGCCGAACAGTTAACCGCCGCCATCCTCGACTGGCGGCAGGCCGCGCCGGGGCCCACCGCTTTCGACCAATATTACGCCGCGCAGATTCCGTCTTTTCGCGCCCGCCACGCGTCCTTTGAACAGATCGAGGAGTTGCTGCTGGTTCGCGGGGTGACGCCTGATCTGTTCTACGGAACCTGGGTCCGCAACCCGGCCGGGCAACTGGTCCGGACGCCCGGTCTCAAGGATTGCCTCACGCTGTATGGTTCCAACAGCCAATTCGACATCAATATGACCTCCCCGCCCGTTCTTCTCTCGTTCGGCATTCCGTCCGATGTGGTGGCGCAGATTGTCGCCCGCCGCGCCGTCCGCCCCTTCTTGCGGCAGGAGGAGTTGGGGCCCATTGTGCAGGCGGCCGGACCCGGAGGCAGCCGGTTGCGGCTGGGCGGCGGGTCGATTTTCACGCTGCGGGCCACGGCGACGCTGCCGGGTAATGAGGTCCGCCGCTCGGTGGCGGCGGTGATCAAATTCAACTGGGATGAGAAAGACGAGATGACGCCGTATCATATCCTTCGCTGGTACGACAACGCGGGGACCAACTAGATGGGCAGCGGTTTTCCGGTGGCGATGCGCCGCCTGCTGGCCTTCGGCACGGGCGTGGGCATCGAGGTGGGTCCGCGCGACCTGACGGTCTCCGTCGTGCGGGCCCGCCCCTCGGGCGCGGTGACGCTCGGGAGTGCGGTGATCGCCGGCTTCCGGGAGCGCCCGGCCGTCGAGTGGGGCCGGGAGTACGCCGAGTTTGTGAAAAAGTTCTCGGCGGGCCACGTAGCCGCCGTGGTGCTGGTGCCGCGCGGCGAGGTCATTGTCCGCACCCTGCAGTTTCCGGCCGTCGGCGACGAGGAGCTCGAAGCCGCCATCGGGTTTCAACTCGATACCCTGCACCCCTACGCCGAAGACGACGCCGTGGCCGCGTTTGCCCGCCTCGAAGGTACGCAGGTATTGATTGGCATCCTGCGGCGGCAGCGTTTCGCCGCCTACCAGACGCTGTTCACAGAGGCCGGCGTCAAGGTGGTCAGCTTTACCTTCTCGGCCGCGGCCATCTATTCGGCCATCCGGATGACGGCCGATGCGCCCAGGGACTTTCTCGCGGTGCTG
>Ga0114981_10002770_pt1 | contig 11225 bp, 13 predicted proteins | sample S_140806_MF_Meta_FD_87028 | JGI IMG/M metagenome (GOLD analysis project Ga0114981, IMG submission 87028) | Freshwater microbial communities from Lake Simoncouche, Canada to study carbon cycling - S_140806_MF_MetaG | ecosystem: Environmental > Aquatic > Freshwater > Lake | place: Lake...
AATAGAGCAATGATTAAGAAAATTACAGCCAATGCCAAAATGGATGATAATTTATACAATCACTTTTGGGATATGTCAAAAATGGCATTGATTGAACTAATGGAGACGTCTGGCACGGACTCAGACTTTTTTTACTGAATCAGACTTTAAGCCTGGTCCAGGCAATCAATGCTCGCTTGCTGGCAACACCATTACCAATAAAGTTGTCGCTGGTATGGAACTTGAATCGGTCAGCGGCAAACATGGCACCTTTTTTCCACTTGAATATGTTTTCAATAGTTAGCCAGTCAAACACATGAGCAGGAATATGACTAAAATATTTACGGTGAGTTTCTGAATCAATGCGAGATGGCACATAAGCTGGCACACTCTGTATGTAATCGTAGGGATCTTTGATATTACTGCCTTCTTCAAACACCACAGTACTGCTATCATAATCGTCTAAAGGTATGATCAAGGTCCACGCAGGATCTGTGGGCCAAGGACTCTTTTTCCATCCACTGGCAATGTCGCTGTGAACACGATACGGATCAACACAATCAAAAATGTGAATCTGTTCCATAAACAAGTCAGGGCCAAATTCAGCTGTTAGCTTGGGATCCAAGATGTCTTTGATTTTTTGGAACGCAGGATCATAGTAATCAAACACATAGTAGTCCCCAGACTTGACTTGGCCACCTTGGGGGGTGACATTGAAGTTTTCATGCGGTGCCACTTTCATCACCATCTCTTCAATAGTGTGTAATTCTTCACTGGACAAAAAGTTGTCAACTGTTCTTGTGTCTATTTGCATGTTTATCTCGTTATGCTGGAATACTGGTCCAAGCCACTATGGCCTGTTTTCTAGTCAATCCATTGGCTAAAAAATTATCACTGGTGTGAAATCTGAATCTAGGTGCGGCAAACATGGCACCTTTTTTCCATTTGAAAATTTGGTCAATTGTTAACCATTGAAACAATTCTCGGGGAATATGAGTAAAATACTTGTGGTAGGTTTCATCATCTACAGTAGACGATGCATACGGCTGTGTTGCGCCAATATACTCGCCTAGATTTTTCACTTCGCTGCCTTCGTTGAACACAATGGTATGACTGTTGTAATCCTCTAATGGGATGATAAATGTCCAGGCGTGTGTGGTAGGAGTCGGACTCTGAAGGTAACCACTTTCAACATCGCTATGCACACGATACGGGTCTATAGAATCAAGTATGTGTATCTGCTGTATAAACAGTTCAGGATGAAAATGTTGTTGAAACTTGGGCATTAAAATTGCCATTACATCTTGGTATCTAGTGTCAGCGGGGTCAAAAATATGGTAATTTGCAGAGTGTACCATTGGGACATCGGGCCCGGCCACCAAGCTATAATTTGGGTCTCCAGGGATGGTATCCAGCACACGATCACGAACAAAAGTTAGCTCGTCGTCGGTTAAAAAATTGGCAATTTCTCTAAGGTCTATGTTCATAATAATATTTATAGTGCCACTACAGGGTATTTGTTTAATCTAACACAAGGTTTCTACATAAATAACATTGGGTATTAAATACCTATATTATGGATGTATACAAATGAAAAAACTACTTGCTTTTGTACTAATGTTGTTGGCCACTGTTGCTTATGCACAGATGCCTTCATCCACAGTACCACTACCCGCAGATATTGCCGCAATCAAAAAAGCCAACGTGCTTGTTGTGGCAATGACCAAAAAAGATAATCCTCCCTTCTTCTCAGGGGACGAGGATACCTTACACGGACTTGACGTTGAGATTGCTCGACGAATTGGTGTGTTACTCGGAGTTCCTGTACAGTTTAGACGTGACGCAGAAAGCTTTGCTGAAGTTGTAGAACAAGTCAGAGATGGCAGAGCAGACATTGCTGTTAGTAAACTGTCAGTGACTGGCCCTAGACTACAAGTTGTTAGATTCAGTGATCCTTATATTAAACTGCGCCAAAGTCTAGTTATCAATCGACTGTGGTTAAGTCAAAACTCACAAGGTCGTGAAGTTTATCAAGTGATCCGTGACTTCAATGGCAGGATCAGTTTTATACGCAATTCAAGTTACGACACATTTGCTCGCATCAACTTTCCTAACGCTATATTCCTTCCAGAAGACAAGTGGGATGTGATCATTGACAAAGTCACACGTGGTGACATTGCAGCCGCTTACCGTGATGAATTTGAAATCAAGAAAATTGCTTTTGAAAAGCCAGATGCGGCCATCAGCACCAAGACAATCACAATCAGCGACAGCGTAGACAACATTGCCATTGCAGTGAATCCCCGAGCAGTTCAGCTTTTAAGCATTGTTAATCACGTTATTAAAAATGAATACAACAACATTGACACTAAAAAGTTAATGGACCGATACAAAGCTGAAAAGAAATAAGGACACATCATGACAACCGCACATTTAAAAACGTTTTTAACAAGCCCGTGGACCATACTTGGTTCAATTATCGTGGGTATTCTAGCCGGTGTGTATATGCCGGCCCATAGTATAGGACTTGACAGCATTGGCAGCATCTACATCAGCTTGCTCAAGGTAGTTGTGTTGCCATTCTTGTTGGCCACTATCCTTGTGGGTATTATTGGACTGCTACAAAAAGAAGGCAGTCAAACATTGATTCGCAAAATCATTATTGGCTTTGTGGGCAGTATGTTCTTGGCAGCTGTGATTGGCGTGGGCACTGTGTTGGTAACTGGCACAGAGATGACACCAGAAAAGAAAACACAACTGGGTGTATTGGTCAATGACAAAGACAGTGGCACTGATTTGAATATTACTCTACACGAGCCCATGCCTGTTGCACCACCTGTCAATGCAGGCAAGATGGCAGAGAAGTTCATTCCAGAAAACATCTTTAACACACTAAACAATGGTGAAAGTTTGAAGATTGTTATTTTCTGTTTGATATTTGGTGTGGCACTTGGGCATCTCAAAACAGAAGGTCAACGCATGTTGGTGGAAGTGCTAAAGAGTATTCAACAGGCCAGTATCAGTATTTTTAAATTCCTCAACTACTTCTTGCCAATTGCATTGCTGGCCATGATCAGTAGTCAAGTGGGCAAAGTTGGCGTGGGAATCTTCATGACCATGTTTGACTTTGTGTTCCAACAGTTTATTGGTGGTGTACTGGTAGTTATTGCTGGTACTGCTGTGATTTGGGCTCGTTCAGGATTGAGTCTTGCCACAGTTATTCGTGAAACTAAAGAAACGCTGATTGTTGCTGTTAGTTCACGTAGCAGTTTGGCATGTATCCCATACGCACAAGAAGCCTTACACAGACTACACTTTGACAAAGGCGGTGTTGAACTAACAGTTCCACTCAGCTTCACTGTTAATCGCATTGGCAGTATTGTGTACTATGCCATTGCCACAGTATTCATTGCCAACATCTATGACGCACCGTTAGGCTTAACAGGATTACTAGTTGTGCTATTTGGTAGTATCTTGGCAGGGCTTGCATCAGCAGGCACAACAGGTATTCTCACAGTGGCCACAGTGGCAGTTGTTTGTGACTTGTTAAAACTTCCAAGTGAAGCTGTGTTGGTGTTGTTGATTGCAGTTGATCCATTAATGGATATGATTCGCACTGCCAGCCATGTGCATGGCAACGTGGCTGTGACAGCTTTTGTTTGTGACAAAGAATCCCAACATGGACAAGATCAAAGAAGCCCTGCTTGAAATACTAAACTGGATTGGGCAAAGTCCTTTTAGATTATTCACAGTAATCTTACTGTGTGTGCTGGGCTTTGTGGGCTGGTTTGTTTACAGCGAAAAAGATGCCATGATGGCAACTTATCGTGCCCAACAGGCCCTGCCCAAGATGAATGGCCGATATGAAGAAGCCTACAATTTCTTGTTGAAAAACACCGACGTAGAACTGGTGTCTATCATGGAGGTCAACACCCTGGTAAACACAAGAAAAATTGTGTTTGTGTCCACACGCAATGGTGGCAGAATCAAGCAGTACGACGGCCTGGATGTGGGCTTGTTTAGCAAGAACTACGACAACAACAATGATGTGATTGGACTCATGTCCGGTAAAATACCGTGCAGTCCCTATCTCAAACCACAAAGTCTAATTGGATTTGCCTACAGAGAAAACGGTGTAAACTACATGTGCCGTATCAGCGTGCCTGCTGAGCCCGGTGTGTTTATAGGACAAATCAGTATAGGCTGGAAACAACAGCCCGATGACGTAGAGGCTGCGCAGACTGCCTTGGTCATCGCTTCATCATTGTTGTTTAAAAAATAAATAAGAGTCTAACAAGGACACAAGCATGGGATTCACAATCGGACCCGGATGGGCAATTACAGGTGCATGGGCCATTGGCGATACCACCGGAGGCGGAGCCTCAGTCACACCCACAGTTGAATATCTAGTAGTTGCTGGTGGAGGTGGAGGTGGCACTGATGACGGAGGAGGAGGAGGCGCGGGCGGATTTAGAACTGCAACTGGGTTTGCAGTCTCGGCAGCTACTCCTATTACAGTCACCGTTGGTGCCGGTGGTGCCGGATCAATTGATCCAGGTTCTTCAACAAGTGGCAATAATTCAGTGTTTGGATCAATCACATCACTTGGCGGAGGAGGAGGAGGCGGCCGAGGAACTGCACAATCTGGTGGTTCGGGTGGGGGCGGTTACTATACAGCAGGTTCAGCCGGCGCAGTCGGTACTGCTGGTCAAGGTAACGCCGGAGGCAATTCTCAGAATAGTAGTCCTTATCCTTGTGGTGGTGGTGGTGGTGCCGGAGCAGCCGGAACTAGTGGATCTGGAACAGTTGGCGGAAATGGTGGTGTTGGATTATCCAGTGACATATCTGGAACTGCAACATTTTATGCAGGTGGTGGTGGTGGCTCTATTGCTTCTGCTTCTGGGTCTGGATGTGCTGGTGGTATTGGCGGTGGCGGCGATGGTCAAATTCAAGGTACACGAACACCAGCCAATGGCACGCCAAACACTGGCGGTGGCGGCGGGGGTGGAGTTGGGTCATCTGGCGGAGCAGGTGGCTCGGGTATTGTGGTCATTCGTTACCCAGACTCATATGCAGCCGCAACTGCCACTACTGGTAGCCCAACAATCACCGTTGCAGGTGGTTACAGAGTCTACAAGTGGACCACAGTGGGCAACGGATCAATAACGTTTTAATTAACAAATGCAACGTCTAGGTATCTTGGGTGGCATGGGACCTGCGGCATCAGCAGAGTTTGTGACTAGACTAATTGCACAAACACCCGCCACACACGATCAACAACATATACCTTTTGTGTTGTGGAACGAACCAAGAATCCCTGACCGTAGCCAAGCCATGCAAGACGGTAATAATGCACCATTGCTGTGGTTGTTGCAGGGCATACAGGCACTGAAAACTGTGGGCTGTGATCATGTTGTGATCCCCTGTAACTCTGCACACTATTGGTATGATGACATGACAAAAATGGGTGTGCCCATCACTCACATTGTGGACAGCATTGCTGACCAACTGCGAGAGTTACAGCTTGCCAACACCACCATTGGCATCATGGGCACACAAGGCACAATAAACAACGGTATCTATCAATACAGACTAGAGCAACAAGGATGGCGCTGTTTGGTACCTGATCGTGCTGAAATGGACTTTTTTGTACAGCCTGCTATTGACTTTATCAAGGCCGGCAAGATCGGAGAATCGCAGGTGTTGCTGATGCAGGTGATTCACAGCCTGATAGATCGTGGCGCTCAAGCTGTGGTATTGGGCTGTACTGAATTGCCCCTGAGCATTGGTATTGCTAGTGAACAAGGTGTGCCTATTGTGAACAGCATAGACAGCCTGGTTCAAGCGGTAATTAAAAATCAGCATAAATAAAACAAACATTAACACTGGAAGTGGTACAATTTTTCCCTTGTAAGTCTTTTACACAAAGGAAAAATTATGCCAGTATCAATCGGACCCGGATGGTTAATTCAAGGCGGATGGACTATTGGTCCAGGCAACTACGCCGGACAAACAACAAACCCAAGTGTTCAAAACGTTGCCGGCAGTAACGGAGCAGTTGGGTTCTTTTTTACTGGGTCTTGGCAAGATTTAACTGGCGTTCCAAATCTAAACAATGTTGCCGCAGGATGGCTAGTGGTTCAGATCCCCGGAGCCACAGTAGTCAGTACTGACGCTCCAACTCAAACAATCACCATCACAGGCGGCGTGTTTGTTAGCGGTACCTTCTACACATTCACAGGTGTGTGATCACTTGTTGGCTAGCGGATTGTCGATGGCTTTTTGTATCTTGCTGTCAACTTCTTTCTTTAGCTGAACAACTTCACGCTCGATTTCTCTGCGAGCATCAGCCATTTCCTTGCGAATAACACTGGCTTCGTTACGAGCTTTTTCTAGATCTTCACGTACAGCTCGACGCATGTCACGCATTTCACTTTCAGTTTCACGTTGTGCTGTTTTAACGCTACGCTCAACTTGCTCAGTTACTGATTCATTACGACGCAAATCGTTCTTCAAATCCGTCTTGATGTCACGAGTATAGTCCGAAGTCTTTTGGCTGTTTTCTTCAATCACTGACAGTCGCTTGTCAAATCCACTCAAGTCTGGTGCAGTATACTCGGCAATCTTTTTCTTCATGCCCATGTAATCTTTGTACACTTCAAATGTGCCATACAGCCCGCCCAGCGTAGAGCTCACAATGGTAAATGCCACCATCAGCTTGGCTGGTGTAAACTCGTAGCCGCCAATTGAGATCACTGTGTCTTTACTAGCATACTTCTTTGCGGCTGCTTCTAGTTCATCAACTTTGGCATTTACGTCTTTTATTTCTTCCGTCATTTCATTCTCCTAAAATTAGATACCACCCTACTACAGCAAATCCCACGACTATTATCGCTTCACACACTAAATTGTAGATGCGTTCGCCGTTCATATTATTCTCCCAGTTTATACTGCTGGTTAACCATTTCTTGGTGCAGTCTATCGCTACCCAAGCCACGCAATAATCTCGCGTTGTCCACGTTGACTTGATTACGATATATTTCACGTGGTGCATAAAATGCCACATCAGGCATGGCAGTTGAGTATGCTTGATAGCCTGCAGGTTGACGTGCTATGTTGGCAATGTCAACACCCCCGGCTAGTTCATTGGCCTGCACATTGCGATTCACTGCAGAAGTTTGCTGTGTTTGTGTTGCGGTTTGTTGAACCATCGGCTGCTGTTCTATTGCATCCATCAGTGCTGATCGTGTGCCTATCTTGATGCCTTCCAGTTGCGGTATTTCAAATTCAACTGTGTTAGTTGGGCCACGCAATGTAAACAACTCATAACGTGAAGATTCAACTGCACCAGCATTGGGCTGGGTGGTTACTGTGTTGGCCACAGACTGTGGTGCCGGTCCTGTGTTTGTTGCTGGTGCAGATGCCACAGTAGCCACATCAATTGTGACCACCGGAGGAGTTGCACCTTTTAGTGTTTCAATTTGTCCTGCAGGCGCCTGAGATGCAGCGGTTGCTTCCTGGGCAGTGGTGCCAGATTTTAATGTTTCGACTTTGCCCACTGTGGTTTGTGTGGCCGATGCCAATGCAATTGATGAATTCTGAGTCTGACTGCTGGTAGATTTAGCTGTGGTGCTATTGTTACTAGTGGTTGCAGTATCTGACTGACTTTGCATCACTGCTGTGGCAGCCACAGATTCGGCTTGCGATTGTGCCTGCTGTGCATCTTTGGCCGCTGCCGACTCTGCGGCCTGAACCACTGCTTTTGTTTCGTTGCCAAATCTGGCTTGATTACTGCTGATCATGCTTAGTACATTGCCAAGACTGGGGCCTGCCTTGCTGTCATTGGCTGTTTTTGTTTCGCCTGGGCGAGCTGGTTGGCCACCGCCGGGTAGCGGTTGAGTTGACGGAGGTGGCGCATTGGGATTATTGCCAGCGCCAGGTGCTCCTGGGGGCGGAGGTGGGCCAGACATGGGTGCATCTGACGGTGGAGGGCTTCCTGGAGGTGGCGGAGATCCTGGAGGTGGTGGAGCAGTATCTGATGGTGGGGGAGGTGGTGCATCAGTAGCTATGGCCACCGGCGTTGGGGCCAATTTAGCAAGAGCGTCTGCATATCCTTTGCAACTAGGCGAGTACAAGGGGTTGGTAGCACAAGGATCAACACTATATTTTAGGCTAAAGTTTACAGCAGTTATTTCAGGACCATAAGGGCCAACCCAAAAGTTATTGTCCTTGCCCACAAATCCATACTGGGCGTTGCCTAAATCAGGAGCACCATATGGGCTTGTGAAAGTCTTGCTGAGATCAAAGTTTCTCCACCCACGTGTATTGTAGGACAAATCCCAGTTGTAGTTCTCCAATACTTTTGAGTTTGTGTTGTTGTAGATGTTTACATAAGCACTCAAGGTGTCAGTCATTCCGTTGTCCCAACCATTGCCGTTCTTGGCCTGGAACGTAAAATTAAATCCGTTAACTTGTAATCCTGTACCTGAATTAGGCAATGCATTTTTTATGTTGACCACTTGATTCAAGTCAGTTAATCCATAAGAGAAGTTGATGACATTTGACCCTGATCCCCAGGCTGCAACTCTAGGCAATGGTCCACAGTAGCCCGGGCCTCCGGCTTCCCAGCAGGTCAACTGTTGACCAATCGTGCCGGCATTTTGCCAAGTAGAGGTTACCCCAGTGGCCTGATTAGTAAAATTAGTCAGGTTACCTGTGACAGATATGTCTTGGCTGTTAGAATAACTTGTTGACAATAACGCCAAGCAAAGCGCCAATGCCAATTTTCTTATAAGTGTCATCTACTTTTTCCTCTGGCATCTTTGGGATCTTGTCTGGATTTGCGTCCCACTGTGCTCGGGCCTGCTCACCAATTTTGCCTTCGTATGGACAAGGTGTTCCAGCAGCCAACATGGCATCAAACACGCGACGGTCTTGACACATTGTGGCAACTGCGGCAACCTTCATGCCCATGTCGTACAGAGTCTTGGATAGCTTTAAACGTTCGCAATTCATATCACGCATGGTACCACCTGAACTTATGCCAAATACCTGTGTTTGTATACTGCCACTACTACCAGTTGAGCATAGGTCAGCGTTGCCGCCACTCAACATAGCTGGTGCCACTGCTGTGGGAGGTGGTTGAATAACTCGCTGTGTAATCTCAGTGGTGTTGATGTTCTTGTTGGTCAACTCACCTGCTTGAATGTTGGTGTTTACGTTTGCATTTTGATTGATATTGGTGTTTGTGGCAGTACTAGATGAAGTGCTGATGTTTCTATTGGTCATGTCACCAGTGTTGACATTGTTGTTGGTGGCAGTGCTGGAGCTGACATTGTTATTGTTAACTGTGGCAGCACTTGTGCTCACATTGTTGTTGTTGTAGGTCATCGTGCCTGTGTTGACATTATTATTGTTGTTGGTGGCAGTACTTGTGCTGGTACTTGTGTTGATGTTTCTATAGGTCATGTCACCAGTGTTGATATTGTTGTTGGTGTTTACACTGGTGCTGTTACTTGTGCTCACATTGTTGTTGTTGTAGGTCATCGTGCCAGTGTTGACATTGTTGTTGTTGTTGGTAGCAGTACTTGTGCTGGTGTTGACATTGTTGTTGTTGTAGGTCATTGTACCAGAGTTCACATTGTTGTTGTTGTATGTCATTGTGCCGCTGTTGACATTGTTGTTGTTGTTGGTCACAGTACCGCTTTGAATATTGTTGTTGGTGTTTACACTGGTACTGGTGCTGTTGTTATTGTTGTTGTTTGTGCTGGTACTGTTGATTGTGCTGTTGCTGGTACTGTTGCTGTTGCTGGTGGTATTGCTGTTTGAGTTAACCAAGCTGGTGCTGTTGCTGGTGCTGTTGGTGTCTACTAGACTGGTTGAAGAGTATCCGCCGGTCAATGATGAATTTTGATTGATCAGCGTACTTGTACCTGTGGTTGTTCCACCGGTTGTACCCGAAGTGGTAGTAGTTTGTGCGGTGGCAACTGCTACCAGCACAAGGCTGGCCAGACCTAGGGCAATTCTTTTTATCATCTTACTCACCTTATAGTTATTATTATGTTAATATTTATTGCACTAGAACAAAGGTTTAGTGGGCATAAAAAAAGCACCCAAAGGTGCTAGTGCTGGTTACGCAAATCCAGCGGCACGCTATTTTGTGCCCGGTTTAAAAATACTGTTGATCACTTGCCCAATAAGGTATCAACTTTGGCTTCAGCAACATTTAAACGTGCTTCAATAGCGTCTAGTGCTGGATCTGCTGGAGTTGCAATTGCATCAGCAACTTGTTGTACAATTTCAGGAGCAACTGTGTCAACACCTGTTGCGGCAGCAATGATTTCAACAACTGCGTCAACAACCTGTTGCACCACTTCTGGTGCTGGTTCTGTTGCAGATGCTGGTGGAACAAAAGTATATACTTTGCCAGAAGTTGGAATGACAACATTACCACCGGCATCGGCCACAGTAATGTGATAGATTCCATCATGGCTATCACCATCAATAACAACACCAGAAGTCACGTCTGCTTCTGGAGCAAACCAAGTGTAACCACTCTTGATCAACAGTGTATCTTCCCACTGAGTAGAGCTCATGTTGCCTTGGTATAACCATACTCGCTCATTGCCAGGTGCGCAGATATTTTGATTTGCTATGGAATTTCCTGCTTTGGTTGGCAAAGGTGCATCAGCAACAGCGGCTATAATAGCTTCTGTAATTGCCACTGTATCAATGACAACTTCTGGCTCGGCAGCAACAACTGCTTGAACAGCGGCTGAAACAATGTCAGCAACTTCTGAGTGCTCTACAGCCGGTGCTTCTGCTTGAGTTTGAACAACGTCAGCCACAATGTCAGCGGCTGCTGGTACTTCTGCACTTGGAGAAAGTGCAACTACTTCTGCAACAGCGTCCTGGATGCTTTCAACTGCTTGTGCGGCTGCGGCAACAATAGCGTCAACGTGTTGTTGTGTTTTTACAGCAATTAACTGCTCAATTTGAATTTCAACAATAGATAGTCTTGTGTCTAGTTCTTCAATGCTGGTGGCACTGTCTGTGTTAACTGTGGTTCCAGTTAGGGTAGCTAACTTGGCTTCAACAGCCGATAATCTTGTGGCTAGGTCTTCTAATCTCATGGGTTCTCCTTAAGGTGTTATGAGTGCGTACCGACATGGTACAGTGTTATTTACGTGATTGATAGTTACAGTAATGTTACATCCAGTAACGGTTATGATCTGATTTGTGCCAAT
>Ga0114981_10002771_pt1 | contig 11224 bp, 18 predicted proteins | sample S_140806_MF_Meta_FD_87028 | JGI IMG/M metagenome (GOLD analysis project Ga0114981, IMG submission 87028) | Freshwater microbial communities from Lake Simoncouche, Canada to study carbon cycling - S_140806_MF_MetaG | ecosystem: Environmental > Aquatic > Freshwater > Lake | place: Lake...
AACCAAGATCAAATATGTCTCGTAAATTACCACTTGGCTGTTTGACCGTGACCCTCCGCAAATGGGGTGACTCGGTCATCATCAATGACGAGGACGGCAACCAAATCGCACAGATTTACGCACAGGTGCAGGGGTCTGAAATCAACGACAGGATCAGGGTCAGCATCAGGGCTGAACAGAAGTACCGAATCGTAAGACACAAGGACGGACTATGAGTACACCAACACCAGGCTATTACGAAACTCTATTGAACGAACGCGGCCTAGTCGTTACGCAACTACGCGCACAGATCAGGGACATTCAGCATCATTGCAAGATGCTTGGTGTGATTGGCGGGGCGTTAGAATCAGGCGCAAAGTTCGACCACAAAGCGGCAGGGTTTGAGATCAGACAATTGCTTAACATCATTAACCGGAGAATCACATGAAGAAGATGCTGCCATATATTGTTGAGGGAATTCGGACTGACAAGGAAGCGGGAATGCGACAGGTTGACATTGCTGTGAAGTACGGCGTGTCAACAGGTGCTGTGTCTCGCGTGTTGCGTGGTAGCCGGCATAAAGCCAAGGTTGCCAATGCCAACTCCTGACGATGGTTTTTGCGGCGTTCTTGCTGGGGGGCGTTCCCCCGGCAGGGACGTTTTATTACTTGAACTACAAATCAAATTGCTTGAAGCAAAACTTGCAAAGGCGCAAGCGGAAAGCGACTGTTTAAGGGAAACAATCAGAAGTAAATTTGTTGAAAAACTTGACAGAGTTATGTATGAGGGGGAAGGATGATTGAGGTCGAAGACATCGTTGACCGCATTGCAACCTCCGAGTCAACCGATCCGCTGCTACTTGAAGCGTCTGAAGAAATCAAATACTTGCGGCTTGAACTTGCTCGCGAGATAGCCAACCGATACAAGGCGCGTGGAACCGATGATGATTGAGTTCCGCGTACCTGGTGTCGCCGCTCCGCAGGGCAGCAAGAAGGCGTTCAGGTCGCGAGGTGGACGCATTGCCCTCGTAGAGTCCTGCGCTCGCGTGAAGCCTTACAGAGCGACCGTAGCCCTTGCAGCGCGAGCAGCGTGGGTTGATGTGCCAACAAACGGGACGGTAGGAGTGTCAATCGCGTTCACGTTTGTGCGGCCGGCAAGCCACTACAACGCAAAGGGCGTACTCCGCGCCGGCGCGGCGACCCACCCAGGCAAAGGAATTGGAGACATTGACAAATTGTGCCGGGCAGTTCTTGATGGTCTTACGGGCGTTATCTACGCCGATGACTCGCAGGTCGTAAGTCTTGTCGCCACAAAGGCGTACGGGAATACTGCTGAATCTCGCATTTCCATTTACATTACCCATTGACAGTAGGTTGTCAAGTGGTATAGTCACCACATTGACACATATTGTGTCAGTCGTGCGCGGCGTTCCGCGTAGTCACTAGAGAGGACTTTACTTTGCAACGTAGCGAAACAATCGGAGAGTTGGCGAAGGCATTAGCGGCGGCAAACGGCAGCATCAAGAACCCCAACTTGGACGCGGTCAACCCGCACTTCAAGTCACGGTACGCCAGTCTAGGTGCGATCATTAACGCGGTACGCGCACCACTTGCAGCGCACGGTATCAGCGCAGTTCAAACTGTCAGTAATGACGGCGGTTCGGTTGGCGTGACCACTACCTTGCTGCACTCAAGCGGAGAATGGATGGCCGAAACGATTTGGTCTGCCTTGCCCGACCGTGCAACGGTGCAGCAGTTGGGGTCGAGCATCACCTACCTGCGCCGATACTCACTCGCAGCCATCACCGGGATTGTCGGCGAGGAGGACGATGACGGCAACGCCGGCAGCAGCGGCGACCGCAATGACCGCCCTGAGCCTCGCAAGACGTTCAAGCCAACCGAAGCCAAGGGTGCGGCTCCGGCTGCTCCCAAGGCATCTGCGCCCCCTGCAAAGGCAGCACCTGCCAAGGCAGAGCCTGTCAAGGACAGGATCGTTGCCGATGCGTACCCCGAAGAGTACGCGGGGGTGTTCAAGATCCTGCGCGTAGTGGCGCGACCAGGCAAGCCTTACGCTATTCAGGCTGAGGGAGAGCATGGTGTCGCTTGGATCGCGACCAGCGTGGAAGAGTACGCCAAGTTGCTAGGTGACACTATTGGCAACTCCATCACACTCGACGTTGAGCGTATCGGTGACACCTTGCAGATCATGCGCTGCCTCGGCAACGTGAAGGCTGTGAAAGAGGAGGTTCCTTTCTAATGTCGCTCTACGCCATAACAACCGAAATGCAAGGTATCTTGGACGCAGTTCTTGATGGGGGCATTGACAGTCCCGAAGCGCAGGACGCGCTGAATCAGCACCTTGCGGGACTTGACGGTGCGCTTGAAAGCAAGGCCGAGTCTTACGCAGGGTTTATCAAGGAACTTGAAATGCGAGCGGAGTCGAGGGGCAAGGAAGCCTCTCGAATCCGTGCGCTTGCTGCTGCTGACGATGCGCTGGCAACACGCCTCAAGGAAGGTTTGAAAGCGGCAATGCAGCAGACGGGCAAACTTAAGATTGACACGCCGCGTTTCAAATTAAGTGTCGTTGGCGTGGGAGGCAAACAGTCGCTTGAGGTAGACGATCCGTCTGCACTTGACCCGATCTTCGTACGAATTGTCCGTGAGCCTGACAAGGATGCCATCCGCGCAGCACTTGACTCAGGTGCTGAAATTGCGGGTTGCCGTCTGCTTCCACGCGGAACAAGTCTGCGAATCCGCTAGACTGAACTTGTCCGATCCTCTCCCCCTGCGTCGTAGCACCACACTCTGCGGCGTAGGGGTTTTTTATTCTGTGCGCCTGTAGCCGAGTTTCCACAGCAAGTGCGCGATATCGGTAGCGGTCTTGGCTACAGCGTCTTCGTCTAACTCAGGACGCACGGCGTGTAGTGCTTCGTGAATGACGGTGTCAAGTCTGTCCTTCTCACACGGCCATGTTGCAATGCGGATGATGCGACCGCGCACAACACCTGGGTCAACCATGTCGCCGTAGTCGCGCATGTTGTGAACGAACCGCAGCGTCCAGTACTTGCCACCAAGTCGTACACGCATGGCGATACCTCAGTGTGCAAGAGTGAATTCGGGAGTCAACTGATACGCGGTTCTGCCGGGATGGTCGCCGTGTGGCTTGATCGTTTGCTTTGCAAGCATTAACTTCATCCACACCGCGCCGATGACTTCCGGGCCGCGCCCCTGCTCAACGTGCCAGCCAACGTGACCGTCATCGAACTCGTCCTTGTACGTTCCCGTTCGAACGTGGTATTGCAGATCAGACACCACCCTGCACCCACCTTTGTCGCACACCAACCGCTCGCGTGACAGCGGCAAGAACCACTGCTTGTGAACGTGACCCTGCACCACAACGTCAGCGTCAGGGGTGACTGCCGCAGCGCGTCTAATCTTCAGGGTGTCAAACGACATTAACGCTGCGCCACCAGCACCGTGGAAGTACTTGAGGCTAAGGGTGTATCGCTCCGTACCGATCTCGGCTAGGAAACGAACCCATCCTCCGTACCCACCTGGGTGGACTTTGACCTTTGATATCTGCGACATCCGCTCGCATGTGCGCTCGGTGATATCTGTCTCGCAGTTCTTCAGGATTGCAGACTCATGGTTCCCTCGACCAATGACAATGAAGTTTTTTGAGAACGGGGCGTAGAAGTCTGACGCGTACCGAACTAAGGAATCGAGGTAGTCTGGAGCCATTGCATGCTCTTCACGAATACCCGCTTTGTTGCGGCGAGGATCGAACTTACCCTCCATCGCACAGTGCATATCGCCGACATCAATGATTCCAGCATTGCGGCTCCTTACCATCTCTAGGTGTTTGAGTTCAAGAGCATGGTCGGCATGCGGGTTGTCGTGATGGCGATCCCCGGACAGTAGGAACCACCATTCATTCTGCTTCGACGTACAATCAAGGTCAACAAGGTGAATATTTCTTGCCGCTGCCCGTACGTTGAAGGGAATCTTTGCCATTATAGTTTGTGACCGTACTTTCCTTTGATGAACCATCCGGCTCCAAAGCCCAAGCAACCGCACAAAGCACACGCCCAAACGCTACCAAGCAATGATGAGAAATCTGCAAGCATTACGCTGTCTCCTTTTTGCTAGCCCGTGCCTTCTTAAAGGCCGCGTCGAAGTATGGATCTGAGGCGCGTCGGGCTGCGATATATTCGCGAGCATCCTCAGGCTTTGATGGGTCAAGCATACCTGCGGCAAGGTCTGCGTCCTGACGCTGCCGGCGCGGCAACCAGCCAATTGCAATGCGAAAAAATGTCCCAAGGCCTGTTTGCCACAGTATGACGCACACTGCCACCACAACCGCCGCTACGGCGATCCATGTCAGCATTGACATCCAAGCAGGGGTCTTGTCCTCAACGCCTCCTAGGGCAACGTGGATCCCTGCGGCAAGGGTGTCAATACGAGTCGCGCCTGTCACCACTACCGGGTCGTTAATTGCCATGCCGTGGTCGGCAAGCAACTGAGCCTGGGTACGGATCTCGTTGGTGTTGTTGGCAATGCGGCTGACAGGCGAACAGCCGGCAAGCAACGACACGATGATGACGGCAAAGTAGATCACGAACGCGGTGGGCCATCCGGTTCAGGTGGTGGCGGTACAAATAAATCGTTTACTTGGTCATAGGTGTAGCCTGGGCCTGGATAGCAACCGCGAATACTTCCATCTAATTTGCATTCAATCCATTCACCACCAAGATTTTCCTGACACCAAGCAACAGTTGGCGTAACAAGTACGCGCACTACCGTGTTATCAATAATTTCTGCTGCGTATTTGCTCATGTCATCACCAAGTTTCCATTTTCTAAGAAGGTGTGGAAGGTGTAGCCACCTGCTTGTGTAGTGGTATTTGTTGTTCCTGTAACTGATCCAACTGGCGTTCCGCTGTAGCGCACAATAACAATGCCGCTGCCGCCGATTCCGCCTGTTGTGTTTCCTGCAACAAGAGGCGTACCTGCACCGCCACCACCGCCGCCTGTGTTTGCTGTTCCGGCTGTGCCTGTAGTAGAAACTGCATCACCACCTGAACCGCCGCCACCACTGCCGCCAGCCGGTTTACCGTTTGATGTGTTTCCACCACCGCCGCCGCCAGCATAAACCGTTGAGAAATACGTATTTCCAGCGCCACCTGCGCCGCTTGACGCGTTTCCATTAGTACCAACAGCACTAGCGCCACCACCACCAGCACCTCGATAAGGAAACGCGTCCGTGCCAGGGCTTCCACCCGCAAATCCCTGACCGGATGTACCTGAACCTCCGGTTTGACCGATAGCGCCGCCAGCACCACCGCCACTGCCACCCGTTGTTCCTGGAACACTTGCACCAGATCCACGTCCACCGCGACCGCCGCCGACTGCCGTGGTAAGTCCCAAACCACTTACCGAAGACGGTGTGCCCTCAACTGCTCCGGTACCTCCAACGCCTGCCGCACCTCCGGAGCCGATGGTAACTGTGTAAGTAGTGGCCGTAGCCAGAGTCACACCAGTCGTGTAGACCAATCCGCCAGCGCCTCCACCACCGCCACCGTATTGGTTGTAGGTAGTTCCACCGCCGCCGCCGCCGCCAGCGACTACCAGCACGTCAGCAATTGGAGGGCCGCCAAGACTGTTCATCATCAGCATGTCACCCATAGCACCGCGAGACATGGGACGGTGGAAGCGGCCAAGAAGACTTCGCATAGGTGTGCCTGTCGATCAGAGGAATGAATGGAAGGCGTTCAACGTGCCGCTGCTTGACTTGCATTGAATGGTGATGTAGCGGTGACCAATCGTGTCAATGACCGCGTGAGCAGCAGGAGTGCCAAGGATGGCAGCAGTACCTGGGCTGTACAGGTTCACGGTCGGTACGCCCGAAGCAGCAGTCAATCCGTGGAAGAAGTACTGAGCAGTACTTTCAAACGTCACTGTCGGGATGCTGCCTGACGTACCGTTGTAAGCAGGGGTCAATTCGGCAAGCAGGTTGGGAACGTACAGATCCACGCCGCTTGCCTGGGTGTACACAGACCAACCAATGACGCGGATGCCAAGACCCGTCGCGTTGTTGGCCGTGTGGTACGGGGTCAGCCGCAACAGGCTCGGCTTGTCGCCGGCACTTGATGGGATGAGAAAGGTCGTGCCTGTCGTTGCAGGAGCGGTCAGGGTAGGGACAGCAGCCAAGTAGGCCGTGCCAGCCGCTGCTGAACTAATGCGGTACGAGGGCTGTTCGGTAGCGATAGTGATGTCAGTAGCCATAGTGTTCCTTTAGGTGAATGCGCGAATTAAGAAACTAGCAGCGAGGCTCATGCCGGCTCCAATAGCCGCTGACCAACCGAGCATGTAGCCGCGTGAGTATTCAAGAGATCGGATGCGCTCGTCGTGTTCCTTCAGAGCGTCCGTGTGTTGAGTGTGCATTGATAGCAACGAATCCACCTTGCCTTCTAGGCGACCAATGGCGAGAAACAGTTCTTCGTTGTGGGAGGAGGTCATGTGGTTCTTTAGCAGTCGGTTGCGTTCAAGAACTCAGGGAGCGTCTTCAAATGCAAGTAGGCCTGTGCAAGAAGGGGAACACTTGCGTTGTGTTGAATCAAATACTTGCGCTCGTCAATAGCATTGCCAGTTGCACTAGTCTTGATTTGAACAACAATAATGCACGAAGACACATTGCCTTCGTATCGTATTACCTCGACAAACGCGTTTGGAAACAACAAGTCTTTGCCAAGGTGTTCAATTGTGATATCTGTTTGAATTGCCATTGCGGTCTTTCCTTTAGACGGATTCTGATTTGCCCATCATGGTTATATACAACGTATGGGAATTTAAGGTGTTGTTTTGAATCTTGTACATCGACGTGCCGCCATCCCAATAGATGTTGATATTTGCAGCAGCCGCTGCTATACCAAACCAACCAACATCTGATTGAACAAGCAACCTCGTCGCATTAGCAGTTCCATTGACCGCCATGACCGATGACACGCCACCGTTAACGTGCAACAACAGAATTCCGGACGCAGCGTTGGTGCTAAAGTTAATGATGCTTGACGGTGCAAGCACAATTGCCTTCGGTTGAGTTTGACTAAACCCAAGGGTCTTGCTTGGATTCCAAATTTGCTCAACTGCTCCGGTTGGTTTATTGCCTGGCATAAACGAAAAGGTATTTGACCCTCGTCGAATTGCACCTTGTATTGACGTTCCTGAATTAGTAAACAACGCAGCCGGATTATTGATTACATACTCAATTACACCGCGACTGCAAGTTGAATCGATGTTTAGCCCTGTTTGTGTTCCAACATAAAACACTTGGTCAATTGTGAAGTCAAAGCAGTTCTGTATGGATACGCCGTTTGTAGACAGACCACCGTACATATTTGCAAGTCGTAGTTGTTGTAACTGCTGAGTCCTACTGATGTACACCATCCACCCAGTAGTTCCACTTTGTTGTTCCCAACGAACATTGCTGATTGACAACGAGGAGGATGCTTGCACCGCAGTGGTGTCATCCCAATACAAGCCATACGTCCCACCAACCCACGCTTGATATCCGTCAATCGTTACATTAGTAACATTTACACCAGTGTCAATAGTGATAATTGGATACGCGGAAACAATGTTTCCAAGATAGCAATTGCTAATATTGAAATGGTCGCATCCAATGCCGGCCGCTGTGTGCGGTGCTGGGATTGTTCCTATACGGATTGGCTTGTCTGCAAAGACGTTAAGGTTGCTGATCGTGGTAGTGTCGCGGCCGCGTATGTACAAGAATGTTGAACCGCCTGTGCCGCCATGCCAGTGTGGTGATTTGGTTTGAATATTGGCAAACACACACGAACTAATGTCTACCAACAAGATTGCCGTCTTTGCGTACGTTGTGTCTGTTGAATAGAAACACATGTCTTGCATTGCACATTGCACAAGTAGTACAGAACCTGCATCAAAGTTAAAGCACACATCATCAGATGTTGGAACGAACAAGATGTTTGTTGACACGCCATCGCCACAAATGGTCACGCGTTGATTGACAACATTGATAGTTGAGGTAACCTTGTACGTTCCGCTTGGCAAGTAAACACCGCCTCCACTTGTCGGATTTGTTGCCGTTATTGCCGCTTGAATTGCAGCCGTGTCATCAGCAACACCATCACCCACCGCCCCAAAATCTTTCACGCTTACCGTGTCACGGAACTTCGACAGCGCGGTGCGCTGGACTGCGCCCGTGCCGGCGGCTAGGAACGTGACTTGCTCGGATGTTGGCTTGGTGTTGGGCATGGGGAGTCCTTAGTTTGCAATCCACTGACGAGCAGCATTGAGAGCGGCCGTAACCTCGTCAACTCGAAAGCCAGGTGCTTGTTCTTGCAGCAGTCGAGACTCCATCTGTTCGCACATCGACTTGCAAGACGCAATAGACTCAGCAGACTTGTCGTTGCTTGCAACCATCTGATTTGCGCTAGACGCAATTGACATGAGTCTTGCAGACTGCATTTCAAGTAATTCGCTTGTTGTAAATGTCATGCTGTGAGGTTCCGTTTATGGACTGAATTGAGCAACAAAGCAACCGGAAACGAATATACGAGTGGTGTTGGTAAAGTTGGTGTCGTTGAATGCAGTAACACCAGCAGCACCTTGTTGATACAAATAAACATATGCAGGAAGGTTTGCGCCGTCACTTTGCACAAATCCAACAAGACCGGCGGTAAGCGCGTTACCGTTTCCATAAACAATGATGTTGATTGGCGTGTAGTAAATTGTGCTTAGGTTTTCAGGAAAGTTGTAAAGAATTGCTTGACCTGTTTGTACTCCCTTTGATGTCAATTCAACATCAACAGTAAAGAACACAAGGTTTCCAATCTTCTCAATTCTTCCAACTCGCCTTGCATATGTGACATCTGCTCCGGTGTTTCCTGCTCCAAATCGAATTGATGGACTAAATGTAGTTGCTTGACTGCAACGAGGGCCGAAGAATCCAACGTATGCAGCCGATGTAGTTCCAAGACTTAAAGCAACAACTTCTAACCCGCTAACGTCAAGCATGCCTGGGAATGGGAACGAACTATTTAACACCAAGTCTGTCAACAGTGTTCCCGAAATCCGAATGTTGTTAAAGCACTTTGTTGTTGCTGGCGTGTATCCGGGGGTTGCGGTTGTTGAATGAGCAAAGAACAACGAGTAACCCAACACGCTGTTTGGCATTTGAGTGCAATGGATATCAACGTCTTCAACAACACCAGTGTCAGTCACAGAAAAGTGACCGCACCCGTCGTATCCACCAAGGCCGTCCCACACCACCTGTACCTTGATGTTTCTTGTTGGATCAGTAGACCCGGTGCTTGAGATGACCATGTCGGCAAGAACGCGTGTTCCACCACCGATTGCTGTGTACGAAACATTGTGGTTGTACACGCCATACACAAAGTAGGAACGACCAATGGTGCTTAATCGTAAGCCGCGAACAACCATGTTGTCGCCGTTGTTCTGACAGTTAATGCCGTAACTAGCAATGTTTACATCGCAGTTTTCTACGATGATGTTCTTTGCTCTTGTTCCACCAGTTGGCAACACTGCAAGGAACGACATCATTCCGGTTGCCACAATGTTTCGAGCGCAAAAGTTTGACGTAGAACCAAACAGTCGAAATACCTGATGACCAAAATTTGAGGCTGGCGGGGAATAGGTAACGTCAGGTGGCCAAGACTCTGTCTGTGTGCCAACAAACTTGAGTCCATCAAACGAGATGTTGTTGCCATCGGTAATGATGAACACACCCTGATTCGTCTGCGCTACTGTCGAGTAGTTTGATTGAATCGTCGCGCCAACACCAACAACTACTGTGTTGACAAGGTTTGTCAATGTAATTTGGGTTGACACCAAATACGTTCCGGCAGGGAACAAGAGCAGCCCACCGCCAACACTTATAAGGTGAGTGAACGCCGCTTGAATTTCAGCCGTGTCATCCGCAACCCCGTCACCTACCGCGCCAAAGTCTTTGACGCTGACAACGTCGCGCATCTTCGCCTGAGCAGTACGCATGGTTGCGCCCGTGCCGGCAGGGACAAAGGTGACAAGCGAGGAGTCTGTTGTACCAATTGCCGATGTCAAGAAGTTGACAACCTCGATGTTGTCAGTACCTGCAACTGGGGCTGCGGTGAACGTCAGCGTTGTGCCAGCAATCGTGTAGGTGTCGCGCTGCTGATAGATGCCACCGATAAACACCTCGCAGGAGTTGCCAAGCGCACCGGGGTCTGAGGCAAGCGTAAACGCCACCTGCGACCCTGTGCCGCTGAACTGCTGACGAGTGATTGAGGTAGGCGAACCAGGCGAACCCGCCGTTACCACCGTTGGCTCGCCCGTTGCGTCAAACGCAAGGAACGAGTTGGCGCGAGCGGCTGCTGTCGGCAACTCCATGTCAAGGCTCAGGCCGTCAGAGATCGGGATCTTGATAGACCGTGTCAACTCGTCAGCCATCTGCTGGATCTGAATCGTTGCCCGGTCGAGCGCGTCCGTGATGACTTCGGGGTAGAAGCCACCCTGGTTGGTCAGGTCGGTCGGTTGCAAGTTTGCAATGTCCGAGGTAATGACCATCGTAAACCCAACAGCCAAGAACGCGGACAGCGTTACGTTGCCACCAGGGTTGCTGTCTTGGTCGGTGTTCAATGACACCGTGTAGTCGGTGTTCAGTATGAGCGTGGACTCAAGTCCTGTTGACGAGTCAGCGCGAACAACCTGCAAGTTTGAGGCAGTAAAAACCTTGAAAGCAAACGGAAATACGGTTGCTGTGCCTGTGCCTATAAACGGCCCAGCGATTCGTACTGTTGAACTAATCGTCATGGGACTTGGCTCCTAAAGGTTGCTGAAAGAATATTCATTTGCATGTTTCATACGGGTACTATCACTTCTTCTTACTCTCTGCGCTCGGCACTCCGGTGATCAGTCCGCGCATGTAGTCGATTGCTCCGGTTGGCTCAATCTTCCCACGCTCAACATCGACTTGGTAACCGATTGGACGACCGAGGACAGACACGGGAACTCCGGTTGCATTCGTAATAAGTGTCAACACATCGCGCACGTTTCTGCCTTCAAGTTCCTTGTCATCAGACGCAATGTTGACAACGGCTTTGCCAACACCAATGGTTGATGCCTCAAGCGAACTAATAGATGGGCTGCTTGTGATTCGGTCGTCGTACGTCTTTTTAGTAAATCCTGCCGACAACGCGGTGTAGGCGG
>Ga0114981_10002772_pt1 | contig 11224 bp, 7 predicted proteins | sample S_140806_MF_Meta_FD_87028 | JGI IMG/M metagenome (GOLD analysis project Ga0114981, IMG submission 87028) | Freshwater microbial communities from Lake Simoncouche, Canada to study carbon cycling - S_140806_MF_MetaG | ecosystem: Environmental > Aquatic > Freshwater > Lake | place: Lake...
GAAAGTTCAGTAAAACTTGTTGAGGTCCTTTTCAGGATGGCAGCCATTTACAATCCTGTTATAATTTGTGTCCTTCACCTCGCCCCTTCCGGAATGAAGTTAAGAGGACACCTAGGTTCTGAGGTACAAAGGAAAGCAGCCGGAATTCTGCTCATTGAAAAAGATGATAACAACAATTGTAGTATTGTTAAAGCGCTGAAAGTTCGTGATGGTTCCCCATTAGATGTACCAATGATGCAATTTGGCTGGAATAAATCCGAAGGTCGACATGTTTACCTTGGAGAAAAGAGCAAAGAAGATTCTGAAATTAGAAAAACCAACGAGTTAATTGAAGTAGCGAATGAAATATTCAAGAACAAAGGATTCATTTCAAATCAAAACCTTAATAAAGCATTGATGGAAAGCATGGATGTAAAGGAAAGAACCGCAAGATCCTATGTCAAATTCATGAGAGATAAAGAAATCATTGAGAAAAACCCTGATAATTCCTTGGAATACAGACTTGTTTCCATGATTATCTAACAAAATTCCTACGGATTCCTGAATATTTCCAACGGAATTACCAGTTTATGCCCCCTTTTCTGGTAAAAGTCCCACGGTTTTTCTGTGGGGCTTGTTATTTTCTGTGAGTTAGGGTCAACATGATATTTTTCCTATTTTATTTCATTATATAAAATTATAAATACTTTCTTTCATCTTTGGTCTGTAGTTTGGGGGAAATATACTTGATTTAGGAATTTTAAAGATTCGATATCTGTTTTGGTCCATCCAATTTCAAATCTTTGAATTGGTTTAGGATCGTTTTTGCATAACCTTTGTATGAAAATATAATCAATTATTAACTTCATATCAATCAATTTAAGTCAAGGTTAGATTATTTTAATAGAATTTTTCAATGATTTTACCCAATGATCTAAAATCGTTTTGTGCTATATATTGAAGTAATTTAGATCTATCGAAAAAAAGATCAACTTTTTGAGGTTTAAAAGCATTATATGCTTTGCTCTCCAAAGCTTTTAAAGCTTCTTCATCAATTTGACTTGTGGTTATAAATACGCCTCTGAATTTATATCCTTCTTGAATTTCCTTCTTAAATTTTTCCTTTACAAAGGGTAACGTTTTGCGATAAAACCAATTTATTGTTTGCTTGGTTTTATTATCTCCTAATGGTATTTTGTGGTCAGCATGATACCCTTTTAATTCGACAATTATTATTTCCTTTGGATTAGATGACTTAATGAGGTAGTCATATTCATATTTTTCTTTGATTTTAGAAATACCGTCTTTAGATAAAATTTCTTTTGAATAATGTATGTTAGATTGGATATCACTATTTGGAAATTCGGTTTTCAAAATTTGATACATCATTACCTCAAACAAAGTCCCTTTTAATTCTTTTAACTTATCCTCTTGACCGGAATCTTTTATTGTTTTTAATGTTTCCTCGATTGTGTCATTGAAGTCTTTGCTTCCTATGGTATTTTTAATCAATTGAATTTTGGAAATATTTTCAATAATTCTAAAAATATTAGAACCATAAATTGATGCAATATCAAACGAAAGAAATCCTAACTTTTTTATTTTCTTTAGAAGATATTCAGGGCAGTTTTTATAAATTATTATCGGAATAACTTTACGTTTATCAGTCTTTACGGAATTGATGTTTATATTGATACGTCCTAAAAAACCATCTAAATCGATTTGGTTGTAATCTCGATTTATCAATACATCGAAGACAACGAGTGTTTGCTTTTCAATAGTTAACGATTTGGATGAAGTACCGGAATTTATACCGGTCGTTTTAGTATAACCAAAAGCATCCCATAATAAATTATTGTGCTCAGCTCCTAAACTTGGAGTGTTCTTATTTCTGTATATGATATTGGTACCGGAAAGAAAATTGTTTTTTGAGAACCAGTCTAATATGTCTTTCATAAAAACAGAATCCAATGTCATCTTGGAATAGTGATGTTTCATTAAAACTAATGCCTCTTCTTCGGATTTGTTATTAGATACAATATATTTTGTAGAATTTTCGTCAGTTTTTAAATAGATGAATTTTTTAGCATCAATTACTTTTATTAAATCATCCAAAAGATCAACTTTTGAAGATGATTTTTTTAAAGGTGACGAAGTTATTTTTAAGGCTTCATAATATGAAATGATGCCGTCATTTAAGTCAATAGCTTCAAGTAGTCGGAAGATAGGGGGTCTAAGCGTTCTACAAAGTTCTTTAATAACGTCGTAAGTGAAGTAATTATTTGGAAGAGTATAGGCAAAACGCCCAACTCCTAATGTAAATGGTGCGGATGATTTGATTACATCATTTTTACTTGCTCGATTTATTATTTGGCGCGCATTATCATTCGTAATTCCAAATTTATCTATGAGTAAGGATGTTAATTCAGTACCTACTATGAAGTTTTTTCTTTTAAGATGGGTCAGAATGAATGCATCATATGATGTTGTTTTTTTTGCCATAGTTTCTTTTTTGTCACACTGCCCTTATAAATATTTATTTTTTATTTTTATCTCAACGTTGTTTTTTTGAGTTTCTTTACTTATTTGTCTTGTAATACATTGTAAATTAAATAGTTATACAATGGTAAGGCTTTTCATTTCAATTAAATATGATGAAATATTGTCACACGAATCTTAGATTGATAATTATACTTAGACCTTCTACTTGAATTAGTGCTCCTGTTCCCTTTAATATTTCTTGATTCATAAGTTAATTATATTGATTTCATTTCCGAGTATTGCTTTTATTTCATCTTCACTTTTATTGTCACAAATTGCAATTACGAGTTGGTGTCTTGGTCTTGACATAGCAACATAAATCATTCTCTTTTTTTCGTCGGGAAAACCAGTTGGTGTGGCAATGTCATTTATTGAAATGTTTTGTCCTGAACTATTTTTGCTCAAGAAAAGAAGTAAACTGTCAAACGTATTTCCTTTTATTCGGTGAATTGTAGATATGGGTTTTGGTAATTCTTCATTCATTTCAAAAATGGCAATCATTTGATTACTATACAAAGGTCTCCACACGCCTTGTTTAAGGTCGAAATTAGGTGTTAAAGGTAAATTGAATAATTCTTGGAGAAATTGTTGAGTTTCATTAGTCCATTCAGCTAACGTCCTTTCATATTCTGGAATTTTACTCAAAACTTCAAACAACTTGCAGTTGGTTTCAAAGTCAGTTCTCAGATCATTAATTAAGTTTCTTTTAACCCCATAATCAGAATCTGGAATAAATAATTCAGGAATTATTTTTCTAAGTTCATTAATTGCTTTTTTTGTATTACCCTTACTTAACTCTTCTTTAGAGTACATTATCGAATAAGGAATACTACTTTTCCATGGTAGGACACTATTTCCATTTTTTCCTTCTAGTGTGTTTAAAAGAGTCTTACCACGAACTGCTATACATTTATCCTTAAACCTTTCACTTATTTCAAGGTATTTATCTAAAGCTGCTATTTCACTACCTTCGGTATATCTGATTACAGAAATGGGAATGTCATTTTCTTCAATATTAGATCGTAACTCCGTTGTCTCGTTTCTTAATATTTGATATTGATTGACAATTTTCTGAACGGATCGAAGACACTTGTCAAGTTTTAGCGATGTCCAGTTTTCCCTGTCATTAAATCGTTCTTCAAATAAATCTGGACGTGCTTCTCTCCATTCATATAAGCTTTGATAAGGATCACCAATAATTTCTATATTTTCCAATCCATTCTCAATTAGTTTATCAATTATTGCAAATTGAATTTCTGAGGTATCCTGACCTTCATCAATAATTATGGTTGGAAAACGCTTTACTAATGCCTTACCAATCTCTGGAAAACAACCCAACAACTTTAAAGCGACAAATCCTGTGTCATTAGACGTTAAAAAGCCTTTATTGAATTGCCATTTTTTTAATGCCTTGGCGTATTCATTGAATGTTTGTTTCTCTCCATGAGTACCGTTAGGTATACTCCCTTTGTACAAAAGTTGACCACTAATATTAATTGAAACATCGGAAGGGTAATAAATTTTACGTAAAGGAACATTGCTTCTTCTATAGCTATTCAAGTGATATAAAGGCAAATCATTTAAAGAAAATCCGCTTTCAAGAATTTTAGGTCTTACTGATTCTTTTTTAAGTAAATGATAATGTGGAAGTACTATATACTGATTGATAAAACTATCAATGGTAGAAACGATATGAGGGAATGCAATGCATCCGCTGTTGAACAGTTTATATTTTTCTTCGATTTCATCTTTTGCTGTATTTGTAAAAGAGAGACAGGCTATTCCAGAATAATTGCCACAGGTTAATTTGTGTTCTTCTATAAGCGTTTTGAGCTTATATGCAACTGTAGTTGTCTTCCCGCTACCAGGACAAGCTTTAAGAATTATCTTACCCCTTGATTTAAGATAATTCTGTCTTTCTTCATTCAATTGATACTCCATTTTATGACTTAATAAAAGTTAAAGCATTAGTGATGTATTCTGGAACTTTCAAAGTCGACTGAGCATCGTTAAAATTGTCAATGATATGAATAGCAAAATCCTGTGCAAATTCTGCTTTAGTAGGCATTGATTTCCACAAGAGAAGAGAGACATTCATATGTTCATCATTAGTAAGGTTATCACCAAACTGATTGTAAAATGTTCTTATTTTATCTGTATTTGATTTGTTAATGGATTCGATGAACTTAAAAAGAAAACTATTCTCTATCTCACTTTTTATTTCGGGGACATTCGCTTTACATAACTCAAATTCAAAGGTTTTTAATCCTGCATGTATGGAGATATTAATTTGACCATTTCTAATTAATTCAAGATTTGATATCCGTCCGCATTGTGTTCCGGTAGCGATTCCCTCTCTCAGCCTTTTCAAAGCTTCCCCATCTACTTTAATTAATTCTTCAAATGCATATTCTTTCTTCTTTGATTCGGTGAATTCATCACCATCAGATATTACAGCAACATTCTTTGGAAGTTTTTTAGAAACATCCGAAGAATTGAAAAGATGCAGAAATGGTTTAAAGGAGGTGCCTTTGACATTAACGATTTCTATTTGATAATCATGAATTGTAAAACCTAAAATTTTAGCAAACTCAGGTATCAAAAGTTCTTCGGTAATACCCTCAATTAGCAGAATTGATTTAGCAAAGAACAACTGAGATTTAGTGACGTCAATATAACGTTCAAGTTTTTTCTTACTAAGGAGAAAATCTTCATTTGACAAAGTATTGGCATTGGTATAGTCGTCTCGAATACTTTCGCTTTCTCTTTCGGTCAAAGTATTTTCAATTCTATAAGCCATCTTGTCTAGTAGAATCAAATTTCCGAATTTCACTTTTGATGTAAGTGAAGGTGAATGTGTTGTGATAAACAATTGACTGTTTACGTGACCATTTGTGGTTTTTAAAAAATCATATAAACTTAACTGAAGTTGGGGATGAAGGTGTGCTTCCGGCTCTTCAATTAACAGTGCAAAATGAGCTACACTGTCATCAGTGATTCTTTGGTGAATATCGCTTAAAACAGTTGCTACATAAATAATATTATTGAAACCAAGGCTATTTTGATTTAAATTGAATCCATCCCCAACTAAAGTTGTGGAATTATGTGGTAAGTATGGTTTTATAGAATTAACAATATAATCGATATTGCTTTGCTCAATATGTAACCCAATAAGATTATCAGAGGTAACCTTAAAAACAGAATTAATATTTGTATTGATATTTTCCTTGGTCGTTAGAACCTCTTGCTGTGCCAATAATTGAGTGTTAGTATCATCTATTATTGTTTTAAATGTATTATCAGTATCATTTCTATGAATGATTCGTTTAATGACTCTACCAAGTAGATTATCCTTTGAACTTAATAGGTCTCTTGTACAATCCCTTAATGCATTGAGGTAATAATGATTAAAAAGTTCAAAAGTATTGTAATCCGGTTTCTGACCTTCACCTATACCCGAGGAATAACTAAGTCTAGGGAATCTGCCGCTTCCTCTTTCATAAGATAAAGATATCCTGGCTATATCTTCTTCCCCTTCTTCTCCAAGAACGAGATATTCATAGAAAGCTCCTTTTTGTTGGTCTGATAATCCTTTAAATACATAATCAAATTCAATTTTACTAGCTGTTATTCCTGCTGAATCGATATGAAAATCATCAATTGAAACGTTAATATCTTTTTGTTGATTTCCTAAATTGTATAGAATTCGAATTGCATCGATCAATCCTGTTTTGTTCTTACCATTTTCACCAATTATTATGTTAATATCCGGTGAAAATGTCACAATCAATTCTTGAATACCTTTATAATTCGATATTTTTATTTCTGATAAATACATATAATATACTTTTTCACATTAGGTTGGTTACTTTATCAATCTCCTTCATGAGCCTATCAGTCTCATTCAACGCTACAATAATCTTTTGATAATGTAAAATATCATCAAAACTCAACTCTCGATCCTTGCGGTCTTTGAGCCATTTTTGAGCAGGTTGGTAGCCACCAATGTAGAAGTTCCAGGCAACTTCCGAAACATTTTTGAAGTATTGAACTTCGTTAATGTAAACACTTCCTTCTTTGTAAACTGGTTTTCCAACAATATTGTCACCATCACCATGATATTCAGTAATGTACTCGTTGACTTTTGGACTTTCCAATAAATGGATCTCACGAAGCTCTTTGCCGAAAGCAACTAATTTCCAGAACTTTTCTGCATCTGTTGGATAAGGAACTCTAGGGAAATCAATCTTTAAAAACTCTTTATATTTCTCGCGGTAACTCGGACTGTGAAGAACCGAGTAGATGTAATCCAAAATATTTTCGGGGCAAAATGTATTTTCTTCAGCTGAATATTCAGAGGTGAAATTCATTTTTAAACCATAAGATATTGCATTAATAATTTCGGTATGGAAATTTGGGATTCGCATGGTATCATTAAAGCTTTTCTGTTTAGATATTTCATTATAGAGATATAGTGGGAATACGTACCCGTTATCTAAGGTTGAAATCACTGATTTATCGACAATGCTATTGACAATTCCAAATTTACTGGTTAAATCATTCCTTACCCTTTTTAAACTTATAAGACCAAGATTTCCCCCATTTAAAAAATGTGACATTAGATCCTTTCTACCTCTTTCAATTTTATCATTATCATAGAAGATGAATCTTTTATCAAACAATCGATAATCTATTACTTTTACCTTTGACTCATCATTGAATCTATTTATTAAGTCGCTTTTAACTATTGATATATAGTTGCTATCATTCCCCGTTGCTACGCCCATCCCACCAATAATGAATAATTCATTCAGAATAAAACCCTTGTCGAATTCTGATTGGGTTTTAAAATCCTTTGGAACCATAAAATACATTGGTTCTTCATTGGGTAGTCTTCTAAATTCAATAGATTTTAAACTGTTTTTGGAGAGGAAGTCATATTTGAATTCGCGTTTACCATATAAATCGAAATGATTGATTTCGCCTAGTTCATTAGCCTTCTTCTTACCCGTTTTGATAAATAGATTAATCGAGACACCCTGCATTATGTCAAATACATTTTGATCTGTAGAACCATCAGGTGAAATCTCTTGTTTTTTGCTATTACCGTGTAAATCAATTGTGTAAATCTTATCAAATGTTTTTAATAACCTCCATCTCATTCCTCTAAATGTAGGATTTTCTAAATATCCATGAGGATTGATAAATGCTAAAATTCCTTCTCCATTTTTTTCAATAAAATGCTGGCCATAACGTATAAATTTGGCATAGTCATCATTAATTGCCTTTGGATTTCGTTCTTTCAATTTTTCTTTACCTCCAGGTTCTTTCTTGTAATCTTCCATAAGGTTGGAAATCCATTCTCCTTTATTCGCACTTTCACTAGAATACGGCGGATTCCCAATCACGCACATCACAGGTGTATCTTTCTTGATGGCATTCGCTTCGTTTGCTTCCTGAGACAACCATTGGGTAAATAAATTGAACTGGTTTTCATGCGCTTCTTCCAAACTGTTTGTAAGGAAAATCTTAAAACGCTTGTTGTTTGGATTGGTGAATCCAGTTTCAGTAAGCAGTATATCCATTTTCAAATGTGCCATCGCATACGAAGTTATCAGTAGCTCAAAACCATTTAAGCGCGGAATCAAATCATTCTCCACATATTTCGGCCACATTCCCGGCATACTTTTGAATTTGCCGTGAACCAATTTTATTACTTCAGCAAGGAAAGTTCCTGTTCCGGTTGCAGGATCCAAGACTTGCACTTTGTGTACTTCTTGTTCAATCTTTTTCCCCTGGTAATCAACTTTGATTTTTGTTTTGGAAGTATCTGCTAAACCTTGTGGTAAGTTGAATTCTGTTTTTATTATATCATCTACCGCGCGCACTATGAAACTTACAACCGGTTCTGGAGTGTACCAAACACCTCGAGACTTTCTTAATGATGGATCATAAGCAGCCAAGAAGGTTTCGTAAAAGTGAATGATTGGATCTTCCTGTTTGGTGCTTTTTCCGAAGTTGCGCATGATTACCGCTACATCCGAAGCCAAGAAAATTTGTACCAAATCATCAACAATCCACGCAATGCGCGAATCCAAATCATAACCTGCAATACTTTGAAATAACTTTCGCAAGAAAGGATTGGAATGGGGAATTAGCGTTGCGGCTTCTTCTCGGCTGAATGTTGGTATTGTTGGGTCATGATAACGAGCAGCAAACATTCCGTAAGCAATCGTCTGTGCATACATGTCGGCGAAAGCTTTGTGAGTAATGTCATGTACCAATACATTTTGAAATGCTTTGTATTGGTCTTTTAACTGTGAATTCGCTTCGTTTTCTTCATCCGAGTTAACTGCCTGTTCAATTATGTTTCCCAATAAACGTGCTTTACCTGCCATCATTTCTGCCAATTTGGTTGGAGATTTAATTGACTGTGTAACAATCAAGGCAAAATCCTTCATTAATTGCTCGAAGTGAGCGTACTGATTAGGAATTCCTGTTATGGTGCCATCTTTTATTTCAGCAATTCGAATAGAATTTACAAATTGGCCATCTCTGTAATAGTGGAAATCTAAGTAATCTGTAAAGATGAGATTAGACAGTGAAGCTCTGTATCGATCAAATTGTTCTTTTAAGGATTTACTGTTTAAATCAACTGCAATGTCTTTCGCTTCAATATATCCAACTGGAATGTCTTTACGCATCAATATGTAATCCGGTGCTCCACAAGCAATTCTTGCTGGTTCATTTATAACATGAACATCTTTCAGAATCGTTTCAAGCAGTAATTGTAAATCACCTCGGTAGGCATGCTCGCGTGAGATTCCGGTTTGAAAACGTTTGTTGAGGTTATCTATATATTGTTGGGTTGTCATTTGATTTATTTAAATTTAATACCTTTCAAAAGTTTTATATTTTCGAATCATCTATTAATTCTTTGACATTCACTGAAAGTAAAGCTGCTATTTTAAATAGCACTTCCAATCTTGGTTGTCTCCGGTTATTACAATATTCATTGACTACATTAAAGCTTTTACCTAGCTTCTCAGAAAGCCAGGTTTGCTTAATTCCTTTTTTTTGCAATACTTCCTTTATTCTATTCATAACATTTTTTGGAGTAGGCTTTGAAGTTAATAAAAAATATTGTTTTTATACCCTAATAAATAGTGTGTAATTCATACCAGAGGGAAGGTTGATTTAATCGGCCATTTATAATTATTAAATTTAAGATGAACATACCTAGAAAAAGGGATTCTTACTAGGTCGAACGAATCTAAGCGTTCAAACAACTTAATTAACAAGGAAAATTTATCTGCTGAAAAAACCGAAAGTTTAATTGAAAATTATTTATTTGCTGAGACGGAACCCCTAAGAGCAGAAGTACTAGAACTTATAGAAGGGGAGCAACCATCTGTTCTTCAAAGAAAATCTGTAGGTAATAGGATTTTGAGTAGAATAGTTGCTTTTGTTGATACGTTTGTGAATGGGTTTAAGAAGGTGGCATGATACGCTTTTAAAAATTATTTATAATTTGCCAATAATAAAATACATCATTTATAAAAAATTATATAATAAAACATACAATATTGATTATAAATTATATATTTGTATCTAATTTTATTAAATATGGTATTAATGAATCAACAAACTACTACGAAAGTATCAACGGTTAAAAGAAAATTAGCTTCACTTGACGGGTGTAAATTCGATTTAGAGAAAGAACTTCCAATGCTTTTCAAAGCATTCAATGAGGCATTTAGTTCTTACGAAAAAGAAATTATTCAAACTCCTCCCGAAGCACGAGCTAGAGGTTTTGAAGCTTCGTTGCTAAATTCCAAAATGATTCAGAGTATACAGGGAAATTTTCCAATCAATTGGAAGTTTGGTAGATACAAAAGATTTACCTTACGTATAAAAGGTTATATAGTATTGTTCAAAAAGTTTGATAATCGAGGGTTACCAATGAATATTAAAACTAAATCGGCTGATGCAATATCACAACAATTGTCTTTTTCTTTATTTGATGATAGTACTTTTGTTGCTGAACCAATTTTGTTTTTTGGTTATCGGAAAGATACTTTAGGCAATGTTTTAGAACCGAAACTTGTTTACATTGATGAAGAAAAGGTACGGTGGAATATTACGGAACAGGATATTGCCAAAACAAAAACGATACGGATTCCAAAAGAGGAAAATATTGCTATGCCTAAACTAAAAACTGGTATTCAAAAAAAGAAGGCAGCGAACGATAATTAAAAATACTAACATTAAAGAATTGAAGATATGGGGATTAATTATAGACAGTTAATTTTTGCCAGGGAATACAGGAAATACTCTCAAACAGACTTAGCTTCTCAAATTAATGGATTGTCCCAATCAAATTTATCTAAATTTGAAAAGGGAGTAAGTACGCTATCTGACGAAATGATTGAAAAAATCATGAATTTTTTGGATTTCCCTAAGGAATTTTTTGAAAAACGAATTTCGAATAAAGTTGAGATAGCTCATTATCGTAAAAGAGCGTCTTTAAATAAAACCGTTCGAACAGATATTGAGTACAGCAACAAACTAATTGGTTACATTGTTGATCAAATGACCGATTCAATTGAATGGCCTGATTTTTCACTTACCCCATTAAATATTGAAGAAGGTTATACGCCTGAAAACACAGCAAAATACATGCGTAATCAACTTGATATCAGTC
>Ga0114981_10002778_pt1 | contig 11219 bp, 14 predicted proteins | sample S_140806_MF_Meta_FD_87028 | JGI IMG/M metagenome (GOLD analysis project Ga0114981, IMG submission 87028) | Freshwater microbial communities from Lake Simoncouche, Canada to study carbon cycling - S_140806_MF_MetaG | ecosystem: Environmental > Aquatic > Freshwater > Lake | place: Lake...
CAGTTGACCAAACTACTTTAACTAAATGACGCAACAACCTGATCACATTTGCTTTCAGCAGATTCAATTTGCTGCCGTCACACGCAACGGCTTTTCCGACGTGTCAATTTTGACCGCCGGCGAAGCTGATGGCCACGGCGTTATGGTCGATGAAGAAACGATTAACGATTTTATGAAGCTATCGATGGGTAAAACCATCCCAGCTTACCTTACGCATGCTGGCGCAGTCGATGCTAATGGCCGGCCAGTTGACCGGCTAGGCAAAGAAATTGGAATGTTTTCTGGCTTTTACCGTGACGGCATGAAAGTGCGTGCCAAGAATTTTAAGTTTCTGCAAAGTTTCATCGACAGTGAGCCTAAAGCATACGCCACGCTCATTGAAATGGCGCAGAATTTTAGCGATAAACTTGGCATAAGCCCAGTCTTACAGCAGATCCGCAATTGGGTAATGGGTGATGGCAGCGAAGTGCCGGCAGACGGTGAGCGCCCAGAAGGTGCAGCCGGCATGCTACCGATTATGCGCATCCTAGGCATTAAGTCTTTAGATTTTGTACAGCAACCCGCTGCCAACATTGGTCTTTTTGAGGCTAAAGTTGACGCAACACCTATTATTATGAATCCCGAATCAGTACTTTTGTCAGTCCACACCGCTGCTCTATCCGCTAAAGACGGCGAGATCACCGTTTTATCTACAGCCCACAAAGATAGCATTGTTGCCTTAGAAGCTAAGCACGCTGATGAGATCGTAGCGCTCGGCGCCAAGTTGAGCGATGCAATTGCCAAACTTAGCGTAGCTAGTGAAAGCGAAAAAGCGCTTAACGCTGCTCTTGCTGCTAAAACGCAAGAAGCTGAAATGGCTGCCAAGTACGACATGCGTAAGGCTGGCGCCCCTGCTCTTGAGATCGCGCTGCAATCGCACACCAATGCTGGCGTGCCTGCCCCTGCGGTGGGTGACCACGCTAAGTGGGCGCAATTTATTGAATTGTCTAAGACCGACGCGGCCGCTGCTGCGATCTTCAAGACCAAATATTTATCCCGCAAGTAAACCTTAATTTTAACTAACTCACTACTATGGCTACAAATGCATTAAATGGTGTCTTCATGACACGTATCGCCCAGCTTACCCTGGACGCTCTCCTTACTTCTAAGCTTCCCCTCATGTCCATGTGGACTGATTTCAGCGCAGAGGTAGTTCCGTACGGCAATGCCGTAACCACGCGCTATCCTAACGCTGTTTCGGCTGTTGATTTTTCGACGACCAAAACGCAGATCTCGGCTAATACCGTTGCTCGCACCATTACGCTTGATAAATATATCGGCATTCCGATCAGCTTTACCGACACTGAAGTTTCCTTCTCTGACGTTAAGCTTTCCGAAATGTTTGTGCAGCCTGCTCTCGTTGCGTTGTTTGAAAACGTAATGGCGACCAGCCAAGCGCTGATTACTCCTGCCAATTACTCCAGCAACACCGTCCTTGCGGCCGCTAACTTCAGCGCTGCTAACGTAGCTGGTATTTGCTCTACGCAGAACGGCTTGAAGGTTCCTCAAGGTCGTCGTACGATTGTCGCCCCTCCTTCTTATGCGCTTACGCTTAAGAAAGATAGCGCCGTCCAAGCTGCTTATGCTTACGGCTCTGCTCAAGCGATCCAAACCGGCCGTCTCCCTGATGTCTATGGTTACCAGATCCAAGAGTGGAATGGCACGATCCCGACCACGAATAACTTGGCGGCCTATGCGTTTGCTCCTCAAGCGCTGCTCGTTGCTGCTCGTCCTCCTGCGCTGCCACGTAACTGGTACGGTGAAGTTTCTAACGTCACCGATCCTGATACCGGCTTGACCATCCAGATCCGCGATTATTACAATGGCGTATCGCAAGTCACCGAGTGGTGCTTCATCTATGGCGCGGCTGTTGGTAACCCTGGTAACCTCACCCGCATCACTAACGTCGCTGAGTAATCAGAAGCCTGGCAATAGGCTAGACAGTCTTAAGACCACCGAATTGCCTCGGTGGTTTTTCTTTAATCCAACAACAACATGGAAACAACAAATACCGCTAGCGTTACTCCGGCTGATAATACGGCCATTGTTAAAGATCCGCGCATCGTAATGTGTCTGCCTTGCTTTGGTGGCAAGATCGACCAGCCATTTATGCAATGCGTGCTGCATGCACTTGGCACGATTAACATCGTTCCCTTCATCGACTTCATGCCAGGGGATAGCCTAGTGAATCGAGCGCGGAACAATCTAGCCCACAATTTCATTCAAGGCTATCCTGATGTGATCGATGGCAAGCCGGTCAAGCGCCAGTATGACTGGATGCTTTTCATTGATACCGATCTGATCTTTCAGCCAGACGGCATTACAACGGTCTACGAAATGGCTTTAAGACGCGGCCCAGGCATTTACGCCGGCACGTACCCGATCAAGCAGCTGAAGCCTAAGATCGTGTTTAATCCAATGCCAGGCTGCGTGCCTGATGCTAATGGTGAAGTTGAAGTGCGCGAGGCCGGCACCGGATTTATGCTGATCCATCGTGACGTGTACACCAAGATGGTTGAGCGCTTTAGCGATGAGATGAAGTTTGAAACTGACCAAGGCGACACCCAGTTGCCACGTACGATCAAGTACGACTTCTTTACGGTGGGCGTGCGCAGTGACCCTACGCTCGGCTACAAACGCTTCTTATCAGAGGACTGGTATTTCTGCCAACGCTGGCGCGAAATGGGCGGCAAGATCTGGATGAACGTCAAAACGCAATGCGGCCACATCGGCAATTTTGTTTACCCTGGCAATGCCAAGGACATTCTTGAAACGGCCGAGATCCTAAAACGTCAGCAGGCAGCAGAAAAGCCAAAGTCGCTTGTAGTTAAAGTTGGGCCACCAGAAGCTTTTGAGCCAGTTGCCCAAACGCCATAAGATATGGGCTTTAACGAGGTAGCTGCATTTGGTCAGGCTTTTTCTGAAAACACAGAAGTTTTCGGAGAGTCTTTTACTTATGGCGGCGCATCGTTAATTGGCGTATTTAATCAAGTCGAGATCGAGTATGCGTTTGGTGAATTCTCTACAAAGAAAATTACTGGACTTATGCTTGTCACATCTAAACCGCAATGGACGGCGGCCGGCGTTACTCCGGCTGACCGTGGCGTGGTGACTTATGGATCAGTGACTTACCAGATCGATAAGATCGATGGCATCAATACAGCAGCCGAAGCGGCATTTACGTTAACGCTTAAAAAGTTAACATGAGTGACAATGTTACAATGACAGTTAACTCGGTGGCGTTTGCTGCTTCTATGCTGCGCTTGCAGCAAGGTGTTAAAGATGGGATTATTGATAAAAGATACGGCACATTGGCCGTGCAAACTGAATTGCTAAGCAAACGCTGCCAAGATTTTACGCCTCCTAGAAATGTTGGACAAGGCAAAGCAGCCGTTGCTAGAGATATAACTACAATCTTCAAACCTATCAGTCAGAATACTTTTGATAATAAAGGAATAAGAAAAATAATTCGTCGAGATGACAGAGACGGATGGAATAAAGCTGCTTTAAATTTTGGTAACGAACACCAATTAAGAAACACCAAAGCCATTGGTTTTTCTACTGCCTGGCATACCCAGAATAGAAGGAGCAAGGGTCGTGGCCCAGGATGGAAAAAAAACCATAATATTGGCGTAGTTACACTTGGGCCAGAAGCTAGAAAAGTTAGAGCATATATTCGTGAAAAAAAGCAACTTGTGGGCTGGGCGCGTGCCGGCTGGAATGTAGGTATCATAGCTTTTGGCGGTACAGTAAGCGGCCAATGGATTACTAGGCATGGTATGCTGCGTGGTTCAATTGTAGATGCACGTGCAAATGCTGCTCCTTATGTTCGTGTTTTAAACGATACTGGCTGGGCTAGATATAATTCCGGTGGCGAAGGGCAACGCATCCTTAGAAACGCCGTAACTTCACGTGCTGCCGATATGCAGACTTATTTTAATAGAATGATGAATTTAGCTAAAGCTAAAGCAGAATCAGCAACCCCATTAGCAGCATGAGCGCAGCACCAAATATCGCCACATTATACGATTTTGAGAGTCAGTATGAAAATGCTGTTCAAAATTACTTTACCAATATCAACGTAGGCGGCCAAGTCTTTTCCCAAGTTGTGACGCCACGTAGCAACTTAACAGCAGCCGAGTTTACTGTAACGCCACGGCTGCAAGTTAAGCTTGGCCAAACAGGGCTAGGTGCGTCTGGATCAAGCTTTCAAGAATCGCCGGTCACCGTAGCTAACGTAGCCAGCAACTACTACAGTTATTACGAGTTTGGTCTGCAACTTGATGTGGTAACGGCACGATCCAACAGCAGCCAGAATCATGGTTTGCTACGTGGCGCCGTGCGGCAGGGCATGCTAGAGATCACTGCCAGTCTTAACGCCAATACGATACCGTACTACCAAACGGCTTACGTCACACCTATGGGCAGCATGCAGGGCATTGATGCTGATAATGATGAGATCCAGACCCAGCTTACTTACGCACTTTCAGTCTTTATCCCGCCATCGTCTTTTCCTGCAAGTTGACGCATGGCCTAAGTTAAAACCCATCTTACTATGCCTACTTACGTTGACGGCTCATTTCCCACAGGCTCACCGGTGCTGACGATTAACTCGGTCACCTACAAGTGCAACAGCTTCACCACCAGCAAGGGCAGCGAGACTGTCCAGATCTCTGACGAGAATGGCGCCCACATCGGCGCAGTTTCGGTTACAAGCCCTATTACCGGCACGGCCGAGGTGCAGTATGCGTCGATCAACACTGCCTCGCCGACCACGGCTGCGGCCAATAGCACGCTAGGTGTTATCCCTAACGTGAACATTGATGGCACTTTGACAACTTGCTTTATCCAATCGGTCAGCACCGTTAAGCCGGCTAAAGGCCCCTGGGTGTCCACGCTCGGGTTTCAAGCAAAGGTTAACTAAGGCATGGCGCCACTTGGCCCATGTCTGCCACCTTACAAACTGTAGCGATACCAGGCTACGCTGACGCATGCCGAAAAGAAGCACGCGTAAGGGATACGGCGTTTCTGGACGGTTTAGAGATAGTTTGTGGCGTTGAGGTTTACCCGCTATCACTACGCCGGCTAATCTGGCTGGAAATTGCACGCAATGGCTTTGTAGTGCCATGCCGTTTCGACAATCAAAACGAGATGCTGGCGCATGCAGCCCAAGTCCTCTTTTTCTGTTCACCAAAGTATTCGTTACCAAAAAGCCCAAAGCTCAGTTTTTGGGAAACATTTGTAAACGGAGTAAGGCGCCATAATTTTATGCGTCAAATGCTTAAAAGTGGAACTGCTTATGAGATTATTATGGAGGTCAAAGAATGGCAGGATACTAATTTTATGGATGCGCCGGCTGGATCTGATGGCCCAGCTACTGCAAGTTATGCAGCGTATCCAGCCATGATGATCGATGCGCTGGCAGCGGCCGGCCATACGTTGACTTACGATCAGATCATGGACATGCCTTTGCGCCGGATCTGGCAACATTGGCGCATGGCAATGAACCGAGTTGGTGGCATGACCCTAACTAACCCAAGTGACAACCTAGCTGTTCAGCATTTAGAAAAGGTAAAACTATGAGCATAGGAATTGATTTTATTCTTAGGGCAACGACTGAAGGCTTTACCGCCGGCATGGCTAAAGCCAATAATGCCATCGAGGATACTAAAAAAAGTCTAAAGGGTTTTGGTGGCGCTTCACTGGTAAACACTATTGGAGTAGCTGGCGTTATCGCTGGATTTAAAGCAGTGTTAAATAATGCCCAGGAAGTACGTGATGAACTTGAGAAAATGGGTAAGCCAGTAGATGCAGCTACCGCAAGCGTGGCTCGTTATGGAGATGCATGGGATGAGGTTAAAAAAACTTTAAGCGAAGCTACTGTTTTTTCCCTTAGTATATTTACTAGAACAGGTGAAGCTATCGGCAGCTTTATCAATCGTATGCGCGGTATAACTGCTGAGCAAGAGGCGCAGCGGGAACAATCAGCCAAAGATGCGGATCGACTTGAAAAGCAACTTAATGAAAAACTTTTAGAGCGTGCGCAGATAGAAAAGAAATTAGCAGCAGAAAAGAAAAAAACTAATGATGATGCTTTTACTGCATTTATAAAAGCAGAACAAGATGAGCTAGATGTAATAAATAAAACTGGTGCTATACGTATTAAATTAGGCGAACAAATTAAAAAGGATAAATATTCCGAGTTATCGCTAAATGATAAAATAAAAAGCGATAGACAAGATTTAGAAAAAGTTGAAAAAGAAATATCAAAATTTAAGAAAGATAATTTAAATAGCGCTAGTGATGAGCTTGAAAAAAGCCTATTACAAACTAAAGCTTATGAATTAACACATGAGATTGCTGTTAATACAAAGAAAGTAGAGGAAGAAAGGCTGGCAGCAAACAAGGCTATCACGTCTGAGTTAAAGTCTCAATTAAATGCTATAGCCGGCATTGGTGGTGGCGGCCAATTTAATGAGGCATCAGATGCGACATTGCGTGAAGTTATACGTCGAAATAAAGCGCAAGCTGGGACAATGACCCCATCACCAGGCTTGCAAGGTATACCGCAAGCTAACGAGTTAGCCAGGCTAGTGCTGGAAACCAAAAACGCAGAGAAGGAGTTAAAGTTTAGAGCAGGCATAAACTTAGATTTTAAACGCGGCGGCGAGTTAGGTGCTCGGCAAAACTTTGCTGGCAATCCCCTTAACTTTGATCAAATCTTTTCACAACTTGTCAAAGGTCAGACAGTAGCTGAAGAAAGCAACAACACCTTAAAAACAATTGCCACGAACATACGCGGCATAATAAAAGCACAATAATGAGTGGTTATGTAGACGGTAATTTTGCCAACGCTTTTCTGACCTCTAACGTGGTTAGCTATCCTTTCCAGATCCCTGGCAATTCTACCACTGCGCTTTTTACCTTAGAGTATGTCCAAAACGCAGCCAACTACACGGCGGCATCATTAGCCAGCAACTCGGCTGACGCACCTAACGCATACTTAGTCGAGCAAGGGCCAGTAACTAAAATTGGTAGCTTAGTTAAATACACCAGAATTTATTGCCAGTTACCGGTGGGCTGGACTGAGACTCAGCAAACCACTTACACTTTCCCAGGCTTATCCGGTGGTGATCCTTGGAATCCATATTTTGCGCGGCAGCCTATCACGCTTTATTGCAACGCAACGCTAACCCACTCTTACACGGTAAGTGCTGCCAGCCCTACGATTGCCGGCGCCTTTACGGTAACCGATCATGGCAACGTGGTAGATTACATTGGGCCGTGCAATCCTGAGTACGGAAGTGGCTCAACTTCGCCATCTACTGAACCAAACCCATATACGGTATCTGGATCATCAAGCATGATTAAAGGCCTAATCTGGGAAAAGATAGTTACCACCGTACCTAAACCAGCATAACATGGCAGCCGGCGCCCCGCAGATCCCTTTATGCATCCCTGGTGGCTCGTCGCTGATTTCGGCCTCGTATGCCAATCAGTTAATCACGCCAATTAATGGCCTGCTTAATGGCACCGTAGCACCAATTGCAAGCGTTGGCAGCATGCTCTACAGTGGCGGCGCCTTTGTCTTAGATCTCAGCCCTATAGATCAACGAGTGCGTAAGCTTGAGCGTGCCGGCGTGGCCGTGCTAACCTATCCTTTCCAGATCCAGAATTTTTATGCTAACATTAAGGTGCGCTATGGCACGGTAAACGATTTAGCGCCAAGCGGTCTGGCTGCAAATGTGACGCCAAACAATACGGCAACTAGCAATGTATGGATTAACTGCACGCTGGCGGCAAATGGTGTTATTACGGCAGCAGCATTACAGGTCAGCACATCAGCGTTGCCGGCTGCTAGCACGTACCAGGCTTACAAGCTTCTCGGTCAGGTAACGGTAGCTGAAAACGTGGTCACATCGATTAACCAGGCTGTCACGCACAGCATGGGCTTTTATGCATGTGATAGAAACACCGCAGATCCGGCCACTACTCCTGGCACATACGAATTTTGGGGAGTGTAATTATGATCTGGCCTCCACAAAATACTGGAGTGTTTGCGCCAGCGCTATGTGTTGTCTGTTGCGCGGTTCCGAATGATTCTTTCTCATGCTTTTGTAGCATTTCAAATTACACAGTTTATACTAACGTAATTTTATTTAATTATGCGCAAGCTGAGAATTTTTTAGATGAGTCTGCTTTAGGAGCTATTATGGCAAATGGCAAAATTTTAATGAATAGCGGTAACGATTTTTATTTTTCAAATTATAGTGTTGATGAGACAACGCCAAACCAAGTAATTATTTCTGGCACATCCGCTCGTGATATTCTTACAAGTTCTGAGGGAAGTATTCAATTTTGGACAAGTTTATCTTTAAAAAAAGATAGCATTTTAACAATTGAAAATTTTATAGCTTCTCCAAATCCAACTGATTCCAACAAAAAATCTGCTGCATTATATGAATGTAACAATCCTTCCAGCATAGGTTATGCTCAAGGAAATGTATTATCATCGCCCTTCTCTTTTGTTAGTTTAGAAAATGATGGTGAGTATATTTTAATTTTAAGTACAGGTGGAGATTATCAAGAAGATTCGTATTTGTCTCAAAGATTAGAAACCACAATCAGCAGCGATGATACTATGATTGTAAACCGTGGTGTAGCTATTTATTATGATTCTAATATAGACGAATACTTCACCCTTGAGGCATTTCCAAAATTAAAATTACCACCTTTAACCGAATCAAGTGGTGATTGGTACATAGATAAAGCTGCTGCACAAAATGTAATAGATGATTTAACGAGTAACTGCATAGCATACATAGAAACATTGTCAGCAAATCAGAGCATTAGTGCAACAGAACCATCATCTAATTTATATATTGTTTTTACTGATAACACCAATCTTCCTGCTGCATCCCCTTATATTTGGTGTTCAATAAATGTAATAAACGGCGAAACAATATCATTTAATTATGTTCATTACATTGGTGGAACAATATCAATTTATAATTATAATGGCGTTTTGGTAGAATCATTATCTGGATCTACTTCTAGCATTACCTCCAGCGCTGTTCCGTATCACGGTAGATACATAATTAAACTTTTATTAAATAACGAAACTAGTGGCCCATTTACAAACGCAAGCGTAACAATTACTTCTTCCGGTGCTATGTCAGTTAATGAAATATCTGCGGCGTATGATGTGGGATTAACATGTCCAGCGTACCTTGATTGCGTATGAATCCTAAAATTATTACTTTAAGTGAACGCATAAACAGGCAATCTGGTTTTGGCAGCCAGATCCAAAGCGTAATTCATAGCGCACTTGATGCCACTCCTATGCCGGCTAAAATGCGCCACGCAATCAAGGGATGCCGTAGCTGCCGTCAACGCAAGGATGCGCTCAATCGTATCTTCCCAGGCACTAGTTGACTGACTGACCTTTTTTATGGCTGGCGACTACCTAAATATCATTCAAGGCGATACCTATGTTTTTAGCACAAACGTATCTATCGACGGCGTTGCGCAAAACGTAGCCGGCGCAACGATCTGGTTTATGGCCAAGACTCCTGGTCAAGATCTGCCAGACAACCAGGCTAACATTAGCGTCAGCACCAGCACCGGCCAAATCGCCATTAGTGGCGCCAACAGCAACGTCATTACTGTTACGCTTAACACGGCTTACACAGCCAACCTAGCAGAATCAAACGTGCTAAGCTGGGCGCTAAAGATGCGCAGCACGGTGGGCAATGTCTACACACTCGACCGTGGGCAGGCTGCGGTTTGCGTGCCGGTCATAATCACCAATAGCTGATGCCATGCCTTGCCAGATCCTCACCAGTGGACTGAAGGCTAAAGCAACGCCAGCCGGCGCCTTGGCTTTAAGCGCAACGCCAGCCGGCGCACTTTATCAAAATGCCAACCCATCAGGATCAATTTCAGAAAACGGTAGACCGGCCGGCGGCATGGCAGAGAACGCTAGACCACAAGACTCTGGCTGGTGCCAGGTCTATCAGTTTGCAGTGGATGCTCGGCTCATTGTTACCTTTGACGATCTGCAAATGGTCACTTTTAGTGGCAATGATCTGGCAACCTTTTCTTCAATATGAGCGTTAATTTTGCAAATTTTACTGCGGCAACTACGCCGGCCTTAACTGATAACGTGGTTGGCTATGCAAACACGCTACCCAATGGTGAGCGCCGTACTACTTTAGCGGCCACGCTAGCCTTGTTTCAGACCAATTCTAACCTTTCTGGGGACGTTATTAGCGTTGGCTTAGTTACTACGCTGGCTAGCAACGTTGCGACGGCCGGCACGACTGGCAGCAGTACGGCTATTCCAGTTGTTACGATTAACGCCAAAGGTCAGACTACTGGCATTACGACTAGCCCAGTGGTGGCGCCGGCATCTACTTTAACAGGCAATCTGGGGATTAGCAGTTTCAACTCTGGCACTTCGGCTAATGCCAACACGTATTGGCGTGGGGACGGTACCTGGGCAAATATTACTGCTGGCGGTGGTAGCGTCACAAGCGTATCTGCAACGGCCCCAGTAGTCTCAAGTGGCGGCACGGCTCCTAATATCTCAATGGCAGTGGCATCGGCATCAGCCAATGGCTATCTTTCATCAAGCGATTGGTCTGCTTTCAATAGCAAAGGATCTGGCACTGTGACTACAGTTAGTGGGACAACTGGCAGAACGACTAGCACTGGCGGCACTACCCCAGTCATCGATTTAGCCAACAACATTGCTACGGCTGGCACAACTGGCTCTAGCAGTTTAGTTCCAGTAGTTACCATCGATAGCTATGGCCGCGTAACTAGTATCACGACTGCGGAAAATCCACAAGGTACGGTTACCTCGGTAAGTGGAACAGCTCCGGTAGTATCATCTGGAGGCGCAACGCCAGCTATTAGCATGGCAGCAGCATCAGCATCAGCTAATGGCTATCTTAGCAGTACTGACTGGACTACTTTTAATAATAAGGGCAGCGGCAGCGGTACCGTAACAAGCGTTTCAATAAACACGAATGCTGGCGTGTCAGGTAGCGTAGCTACGGCCAGTACTACCCCCAATATAACACTTACTCTGGGCGCAATTACCCCAACCAGCGTTAATGCGGTTATTTTATCTGGTACATCTTCGCCGGCGCTGGCAGTATCTGGCACAAGCTCAA
>Ga0114981_10002779_pt1 | contig 11218 bp, 8 predicted proteins | sample S_140806_MF_Meta_FD_87028 | JGI IMG/M metagenome (GOLD analysis project Ga0114981, IMG submission 87028) | Freshwater microbial communities from Lake Simoncouche, Canada to study carbon cycling - S_140806_MF_MetaG | ecosystem: Environmental > Aquatic > Freshwater > Lake | place: Lake...
GTGATAGAATTGCTTTTATGCGTGTTTGTAGTGGCAGGTTCGAGCGCAATAAATATTACACCCATGTGCGCCTAGACAAGGATGTGCGTTTTACCAATCCTTATACTTTCTTAGCACGCAGTAAGGATATTGTGGAAGATGCTTATCCGGGCGATGTGGTGGGTCTTTTTGACACAGGTAATTTTAAGATTGGAGATACGCTTACTGAGGGTGAGAAATTTTACTTTACAGGTATCCCCACATTCTCTCCAGAGATCTTTAAAGAATTAGTGAACAAAGATCCAATGAAGACCAAGCAATTGGAGAAAGGAATCCAACAGTTAACAGACGAAGGTGTTGCGCAGTTGTTCACCCAATTTGGTGGGAATAAAAAAATCATTGGTTGTGTGGGTGATTTACAGTTTGAAGTGATTCAATACCGTTTGTTGCAAGAGTATGGTGCGGCTTGTGAATTTAGAACACTTCCTTTTTATAAAGCTTGTTGGCTAACTTCTACGGATAAAAATAAATTGAACGACTTCTTGCGTTATAAGCAGCAGAATGCGGCCGAAGACAAGGATGGTTCACCTGTTTATCTAGCACAAAGTGAGTGGTTCTTAAATACAGAGATCACCAACAATCCAGACATTACATTCCACTTCACCAACGAAGTCAATAAATAAAAAACTTACGAATTATATTCGTTAAACCTATTTTATGAAGTCAAAAACTTTAAAGCAGAACAAGGTCAATATCATCACACTAGGTTGTAGTAAAAACTTGGTGGACAGTGAAATGCTGAGTGGTCAATTGGTGGCCAATGATATTGACGTAGTGCACGAAAATAAAAAGTTAGACCATAATATTGTGGTAGTCAATACCTGTGGATTCATTGACAAAGCAAAAGAGGAGAGTGTGAATACGATCTTAGACCAAGTGGCTTTAAAGAAGAAAGGCAAATTAGATAAGGTATATGTGACGGGCTGTTTAAGCGAAAGATACAGAGGCGACTTAGCTGCAGAAATACCCGAAGTAGATGCTTGGTTTGGTACCATGGAATTGCCTTTGATCTTGAATCAATTGAACGCCGACTATAAGGCAGAATTATTGGGAGAGCGTTTATTAAGTACACCGCAGCATTATGCGTATTTAAAAATTAGTGAAGGCTGTAACCGTACTTGTTCATTTTGTGCGATCCCTTTAATGCGAGGTCAGCACGTGAGTAAAACCATCGAGCAATTGGTGGACGAAGCAAAAGGCTTGGTAAAGAAAGGCGTGAAAGAGTTGATGTTGATTGCCCAGGAATTAACATATTATGGATTGGATATTTACAAAGAGCGTGCCTTACCTAAATTATTACACGCATTAGCAGATATAGAAGGGGTGGAGTGGATCCGTTTACATTATGCGTATCCCTCAAAGTTCCCTTTAGATATTTTAGATGCCATGCGTGAGCGTGATAATATTTGTAACTACATTGATATTCCATTGCAGCATGCAAGCAATAATATGCTCAAAGCCATGCGTCGTAATATCACTAGAGAGGAGATGACCGAATTGATTCAGGAAATTAGAAAGCGTGTGCCGGGTATCGCCATTCGTACGACTTTGATTGCTGGTTTCCCAGGAGAAACTTTAGAGGACATAGAAGAATTAAAGGCATTTTTACAATTGCATAAATTCGACAGAGTAGGCATCTTCACTTATAGCCACGAAGAAAATACAAGTGCGCATGATTTAGTAGACGATGTGCCTGCAGCAGAGAAACAACGCCGTGCCGAAGAGATTATGGAAGTGCAACAAGAAATCAGCCTTGAAATCAACCAATCCAAAGAAGGTCAGATCTTAAAAGTATTGGTGGATAAAAAAGAAGCTGGTCGTTATTTAGGCCGCACTGAATTTGATAGTGTAGAGGTAGACAATGAAGTGGTGATCAATACCAAGAAAAGATTGAAGCCAGGTGATTTTGTTATGGTAAAAATTACGAAAGCGTACGACTATGATTTAGAGGGCGATTTAGTTGACTAGAAAAAGCAGCAACAGTCGCTGTGCTAACAAAAAAATAACCCATTAAGATATAGCTACTCGCACTAAAATAGTTTTGTATTCCAAACCATCCACCATAATAAAGGATGCCTCCAACACAAATCATATTCTTTACAACCTCATAGATCAAAGCCCTTGGATTGCGGTCCATGAATTCTGTTAATGCATACACTTGCGCAAAAATAAATAAGCCATAATACATCATATTAGTCAGTCCTATATTTGCTACATTGCCAAACAAGTAACTTACAATTAAGAGCAAGCAAAATAATTGAATCCATAAATAAATGATCATCCCTTTTGGAGCAGGGGTATCGTATTTTTCAAAATGGTACACATCTTCAATTTTGTATACAGGATATTTTTCAACTACATCTGCTGGTCTCCATCCAAGTGGCATCAACCAAACACGTAATTTATCTTTCCAACTTTGTGTATGCCAAGCATCTTGCATTAATAGCCATAGATGCATAAAATTAATTTTGATGGGATTCCAAGTACGCACTGGTCTTGTAACGCCATATACAGCTGTGATTGCTGGGGTTTCTTCTTGGAATGTGCCAAACATACGATCCCAGAAAATAAATATTTGACCATAGTTCTTATCCAAATATTCTGGGTTAATTGCGTGGTGTACACGGTGATGTGCTGGTGTAACAATAATATATTCTAGCCAACCCATTCTATTAATATGTTGTGTGTGGTACCAGAACTGTGCAAATAAATGTAGAGGCGCTACCACAGCAATTACTTGTTGCGGCACACCAAACATCGCTGCAGGAATTAATAAAAAAGCATAAATCCTAAAATACACCGAGATGCTTTGTCTCAATGCACAGGCTAAATTATATTCCTCACTACTATGGTGAACAATATGGTTGTTCCAAAAAAAGTTCACCGTATGTGCTAATCGGTGCACCCAATAGCCTGCAAAATCTAAAGCTAAAAATGCAATGACATAAAGCATCCAACTAGATTTCACTTGATAAATAGTTAAGTGCTCAACCAACCAGCTGTAACTGATAATGGCAATACTTAACCCTAATACATCCTTTGTTGAATTAGTTACGCCCGAGCTTAAGCTCGAAATCATATCCATTGTTCTAACGGTATCATTGCCCTTGCGCCATCCGTACCATTTTTCAAATAGTACCAATAACAGAAATAGGGGCATAGCAATAACAAGAATTTTACCGTAGGTTTCCATAGGGGTTCGTTTTAAGCGAGCAATATTTCGCCCTATAAAAGTATTATTTTTCTTTCAATATTGAATAAAATGCCTTTATCAATGCATTTTTCCCGAAATTTGCAGACGATGTCTCAAAGCAGTATGCATATCCCATTTAGTTCAACCCATGTATTCTCTAAACTAATCAATGATTATTTAGAGGGTAAAGGCAAGGCGATGGATTTTGTGCAATACGCGCCTAATGTAGATGGTTACAAGGCTGCAATAGAAGGCCGAAAAAAATATCCGATCAATCGTTCATTATTGTTTGATGTATTAACAAAACAATACGGCAATCTTCCACAAGAAAAAGCAGTCAATGATCAACTTGCATTGTTAAAAAAGGATACGACTTTTGTTGTGACCACGGCACATCAGCCTAATTTATTTACAGGACCCATATACTTTTTTTATAAAATTATTCGTGCTATTCAACTAGCTGCAAGTTTAAAAGCAACATTCCCTGAGTATGATTTTATCCCAGTCTATTATATGGGCTCCGAAGATGCGGACTTAGATGAAGTTGGCGCATTTAATTTAGACCATAAGAAATGCCAATGGGTGACCAAACAAACTGGTGCGATTGGAAGAATGCAGGTGGATGACGCTTTATTACTTTTATTAAAACAATTAGAAAATTACTGGTCCATACTTCCTCAAGGTCAACAAGCCTTGGAGATTTTAAAAGAAGCCTATCAAAAAGGTAAAACAATTAGCGAGGCGACTTTGTCTTTTGTGCATGCATTTTTTGGATCAAAAGGTTTATTGGTATTACAGCCCGATGATGCTTTGTTTAAAGCGGCATTTATTCCTGTGATGGAAAAAGAATTATTGACAGGATTTTCTCATGAAGCCATCCAGCCAACGATTGCTGCATTGTCAAAAGACTACCATGTACAATCCGAAGGCCGTTCTATTAATTTATTTTATTTAAAAGACAGTATTAGAGGAAGAATCGAAAAGCAAGGGGAAGTATATATAGTAGTGGACACCGCTTTAAAGTTTTCACAAACAGAAATCATAGCAGAATTACATCAAAACCCAGAAAGGTTTAGCCCGAATGTCATTTTAAGAGGGGTGTATCAGGAATTAATTTTACCTGGTGTTGTTTTTGTTGGTGGAGGAGGAGAGCTAGCCTATTGGATGGAATTGAAAAATGTGTTTGATCAAGTGGATGTGCATTATCCATTATTACAATTAAGAAACTCTTTTTTATTAATGCGTCAAAAGCAAGCTGAACAATGGGCTGCTATGCAGTTTGAGGAACAAGATTTATTTAAGCCAATCCTTGAATTAGAAATAGCTTATGTAAAAAAACATGCATCCCAAGCATTGGATTTACAGGATCAAATGAAAAACTTAACTACTTTATATACGACGATCAAAAATGAAGTAGTAAAAGTAGATCCTACATTAGGCACACACGCCGAAAATCTAGCAGAGCAAGCAAAAGCGAAGTTACTGGCACTAGAAAAGAAAATGATACGTGCGGAAAGACGCAAGCAAACTGTGGCTATACAACGCATACATCGCATTAAAAAGGAATTGTTTCCGCAAGATAATTTACAAGAACGCGAGGAACATTTTTCTAAATGGGTAGGTCAATATGACCTTTCTTGGATAGACACCATCATGGAACATTCTAAAGGCTTGGAGTCGAAATTTAGCATTATCAAGTTTGACTAAGCGTCAAATTGATTCTCCCAATTGGATTTCAATTGATTTACTTTCTCTAATACTTCCGATTCCATTTTTGATTTGTAATCGTCCATTCCCAAAGCAATTGTTTCGTTATGCGTACCAATAATTTGCGCGGCTAATAAACCTGCATTTTTAGCACCATTTAATGCCACCGTTGCAACGGGTACACCACCTGGCATTTGCAAAATGGATAAAATACTATCCCATCCATCTGCAGAGTTAGTCGATTTGATAGGTACTCCAATTACTGGCAAACTAGTTAATGCGGCCACCATGCCTGGTAAATGTGCAGCGCCACCAGCACCTGCGATAATGACTTGTAAGCCTCTACTACGCGCTGTTTTTGCATATTCCACCATACGATCCGGTGTCCTATGTGCCGAAACCACCGTTAATTCAAAAGGAATATTGAAAGATTTTAAAATATCAGCAGCTGCCTGCATGATAGGTAAATCACTGTCACTTCCCATGATAATCCCTACAATTGGTTGGTTGGCCATAAAATGTATTTGATGCAAGATACAAATTCATGTTTAAATTGGTAGTGAATCCTTTTCTTTAAATTACTTCTTTAAATTACCCTAGAGCGCGTTTGTAGATTTGTATCGTGTTTTCTAGGCCAAGGTATAAAGCATCACTAATCAATGCATGCCCAATACTTACTTCGTTAATACTTGGAATAGATTGAATTAAATAAGGTAGGTTGAATCTGTCCAAATCATGTCCTGCGTTGATACCTAGACCTAATTTTTTTGCTAAGGTTGCAGCGCTCAGATAGGGCGCAATCGCAGTTTCTTTATTCCCTAAAGCAAACTGCTTTGCATACATTTCGGTATATAATTCTATGCGATCAGTTCCTGTTGTTGCAGCAGCTTCTACCATTTTTTCATTCGGGTCTACAAAAATAGAGACACGAATGCCTGCTTTTTTAAACACCGCAATGATCTCTTTTAAAAAAGTTTGTTCTGTAATGGTATCCCATCCATGATCGCTGGTTAATTGCCCCAAGGTATCGGGCACCAAAGTCACTTGGGCTGGTTTGGTAGCCAAGACAAGGTCAACAAATTTTTGTTCTTTTGGATTACCCTCAATGTTGAACTCTGTATGTATATTTTCCTTTAAATCATAAACGTCTTGGTATCGAATATGTCGTTCGTCTGGTCTAGGATGCACCGTGATGCCCTGAGCGCCAAAACGTTCACAATCTAAAGCCACTTTTACTAGATCCGGATTGTTGCCGCCACGACTATTTCTTAGGGTCGCAATCTTATTTATGTTTACACTTAAATGAGTCATGAGCAAATTTAAGTTAATTTTGCATCTCAATTATCACCTCATGGCTTATTCTAATTTAGAAGCTTGTTTATTGGATTTAGAGCGCAATGGACAATTGCTCCGAATTAAGGAGGAAGTAGATCCTGATTTGGAAATGGCTGCCATCCATTTACGCATCCATGAACAAAAAGGGCCTGCTATTTTATTTGAAAAAGTAAAAGGGTCTAAGTTCAGGGCAGCCTCCAATATTTTTGGCACATTAGAAAGAAGTGAATTTATTTTTAGGGATACCTTACCACAGGTGAAAAAATTAATTGAAATTAAAATTGATCCTGTTGCTGCGTTAAAAAATCCATTAGCCGCATTGAGTGCATTACCTGCAGCCATCAATGCATTGCCTAAAAAAAATCCAATCAGTCAACCAGTCACTTACGAAGAAATAAAAATTAGTGATCTGCCATTGATCAAACATTGGTCCATGGATGGTGGTGCTTATGTTACTTTACCACAAGTGTATACAGAAGATGCAGATAAGCCAGGCATTGCCAATAGTAATTTAGGGATGTATAGGATTCAATTAACGGGTAATGAGTATGTGCTAGATCAAGAAATTGGGTTGCATTATCAATTACACAGAGGGATTGGGGTGCATCAAACAAAGGCGAATAAGAAAGGGATGCCTTTGAAAGTAAGTTGTTTTGTAGGAGGACCTCCAGCACATAGTGTGGCTGCTGTGATGCCATTACCAGAAGGATTAAGTGAAATGAATTTTGCTGGCGTGCTTGCAGGTAAAAGATTTGGATATACTTACAAAGACGGATTTTGTTTAAGTACAGATGCGGACTTTGTGATCACAGGAGAAGTATTCCCAGGAGAGAATAAACCAGAGGGTCCTTTTGGAGATCATTTAGGTTATTATAGTTTAGAACATAGTTTTCCTTTAATGCGTGTGCATAAAGTGTATGCGCGTAAAAATGCCATCTGGGCATTCACAGTGGTTGGAAGACCACCACAAGAGGATACCAGTTTTGGACAATTGATTCATGCTATGACAGGTGCTGCTGTGTCCAATGAAATTCCTGGATTAAAAGAAGTGCATGCAGTAGATGCAGCAGGGGTGCATCCCTTATTATTAGCGATTGGTAGTGAAAGGTACACGCCTTATTTAACCATCAAACAACCGGCTGAAATTTTAACCATTGCCAATCATATTTTAGGCACAGGCCAATTGAGTTTAGCCAAATTTGTTTTCATCACTGCGGACGATACCAATCAAATATCGACCCATCGTGTGCAGGCATATTTTGAATATATTTTATCAAGATTGGATCTTAATAATGATATCCATTTTTATACCAAAACCACGATGGATACTTTAGATTATTCAGGCGATGGTTTAAATTCAGGATCTAAAGTAGTGATCGCTGCATATGGGGATGCTAAAAGAACTTTAGCAAAAACAATTCCGCAAAGATTACTGAATTTAAATATGGATGCAAGCCTAGTGATGCCAGGCGTGATTGCAGTCAATGCAACAGCGTATAATACAAATGCTTTACAGACCGTATTAGCAGGGCAGGGTGAAGCATTATTAGAAGATGAAGGAGTGGTTATGATCATTAGAACAGAAGACCCAACATGGATGGCTAGTGATATCAATAATTTCTTATGGGCTGCATTTACTAGAACCAATCCTTCTCATGATATAGAAGCCATTGATGCATTTACAGTCAATAAGCATTGGGGTGCAAAAGGACCATTGGTGTTTGATGCGACTATTAAACCACATCATGCGCCACCTGTATTAAAAGATGCAGCGGTTGAAAAAAAGGTAGATGCAATTTTAGAAAAGTACGGGTATTGATACCAAGATTATTTCAATATAATATTTAATCAAAAAAATATTAAGCTGCGACTTCGATCCATGTATGGTCAGCTAGTAATTTAACTGTAGCAATAAATTGTGCAAAAGGGCCAGCGCCACCGCCCCATTCATGCGGAGCAACCATCGATAAGACATGCGACCCGTCTTGCTTTTCATAGACATGGTACACTTGACCTATCTGTGGTTTGAATGTAATTTTTGCTTCGTAAATCATCATGCTCAATTCTTTTCTTTTACGAATTTCCTGTGCTTGCCTTGCAAGTAATTCAATTTGCTCTTTAATTTGATTGAGCTGCATATTGGTTTGGTCCTCCATTGCAGAGAGTGCCTTATGCTTAATGACCCCTTCTTTAGTGGGACGAATGGCCACACTGCCTGCAGATGAAGCATAAGGCAATACACTTAATTGCTTATGGTAGACTTCTATATTTTTGAAAGGGCTTTGGTCTTCTTTGAAACCCTCCTGCGTTACTTTTAAAAATCCATTTGACAAAATTTCGTGCACCACTTTAAGACTTAGTACATCCTCCTTAAAAAACTGCACGGTTAAGCAAGATGCATTGTTGATTTCGGCGCTAATGGTATTGGCTAATTCGGTGTTGTCAAAAGCCATTGGTTGGCCATTTGGATTCACTTGGTATTGTGCATAGAATGCATCGTTTTCTAAGTTGACCCAATTGTGACTAAAACTCAATAAATGGCCATTCGAAACGGTCTCGATTTTATAATTACCCGATTTGGGAACTGATTGGTATTCGAAATCACATTTCTCTGGAAATAACTGCCAACTGGCTAAAAAATTATAAGCTTGAACCATATTGAAATAACAATTTTAGGCCTAAATGGTTGAGTTAAAAGGCCTAAAAATTAGTTTATTTCAACATAATTTGGCTTCTCAACGATATTTGAATTGTACTTGTATCTAAGATTGGTGGTCAGGCTAAAATTCCATGGACTTAGTTGCTGATTCGTTCTAGGGAAATAGAATCCTTTTAATTCAATGGTCCCAAAAACAAGGTTTTCGTTTCGAATCCGCAGGCCAGAGCCAATTGCAGTATAGACATCCCCTTTTAGGATAGGATCCCCCATTGTTCTTATATAGGTAATATTACCAAACACAAATGGGGCAGATTTAAAACCCCAAATTGGACGGTTATTGTACAGTACCGTTTCCAAGTTGCCAGATATACGCGTACCCCCTTTGATTTGTTCTCTGTTCAATTGAGGGATACCATAAATACTATTGATTCTTAAAGCTTCATTGTATTTATTTTTTAAAGTTTGTGTAAAGCTTAAGTTGACGATTTGACGGTAGCCATACCCATTGTTCAAGTACTTTAATTTACTAAACTGTTCTAAGCTTGCTAAGAATCTAAAGTCTTGTAAAGATTGATTGATATAGCCAGACGCAATATTGGCAATAAGATGGGTATAGTTTTCTTTTTTAGATAGCTCGTATTGTTCAAATTTGAAACCAACATAAGGGGTATTGTCATTTTCTATTTTGTACCTACCCGTTGTCATTGTATAAGATCTTCCAATTGGCAAATCCTCATACCTACCTAGTCCATATAAATACCTTGTACGATACACGGATTGTCTGACTAGGGTATAGGAAAGAAAATCTGCATTTAGATTTTGATAGTTTCTGTCTAATTGCAATAGATAGTCAATTGGTCTTTCTTTAAAATTGTTTTCAAGATGCCTATATTGAATAAATTGTCTGTATTCATTAAGGTTAATTTGCTTTTTTTGCTTTGTTAATTGGTATCCAACCCAAATATCTTTGTGTTTTAAATTATAGTTCAATTGCTGGTCAAAGATGGAGTCCCATTTTCCTGGAAAAACATTTTCATTGACTGTTTCTAAAAATTCCATTCCGCCAAGCCACTTGCTATTAGGGTGGAGGATGGGTCTTTGAACACTGATATAATTTTTTCTGGCAGACAATACATTATTGGCTAGGTTATTCCCAAATTGGTTCATCCCCGCGTTGATAGAAATAAAACTTCCGAGTAGATTACTTAAACCAATATCATAACCCCATCCAGATTTTGGTGTTCTTTTGTTTTCAAAATTTTGAATCAATTGAATACTGTTACCAGTGCCGAATAAATTAATATTATTGATTTTAGCGGAGTAACCATTATTATTAATCAACACTTCACCTCCGTAGTTAAATAAATCTTTAGTAACCACAATTAAATCCACTTGGTTGGTATCGTAGGGGGTGACTATTGCCGTTATTTTAGCATCTTGTATATAGCTCAAATCCCTTAGCCATTTTTCATTGTAGGCAACTATAGAAGGGTCAAAAATATCCCATTCTCTAAAAAATAGATTTTCTCTAATGGCCCTTGTGTTAGAATTAGAATGCAATTGATTCCCAAGCTTAGAAAAAAAATTTTTTAGATTGGACTCTTTTGAATCAATGCTGGTCGAAAAATTATGTTGCTCAATAGTGATACTATTGATTCTTTTACCGGCATAGGAATTGAGGGTACGAATTTGGTTCAACAATTTTGTTTTTGTACTATCAGTCATAGATGCTGCCTTCCCTGTGATGGCTTTTTTTGCTTTTTCAATTAAATTTGTTTGCGCATAAACAGTTGGGGCAAAAATAAATTGTCCAAATAGGTATATTACAATAAATAGGCGGAGCCCTTTTTTATACATGTTGCATTACAAGACTTTAACAGCTCTTTGCTTTAAGGAACTAATTGGAATATTCAATAATTTTCCAATGGGCTTTCCATTTCTGTAACTAGTCACCCTTAAAATTGTTACATCATCTGGTATCATAAAAGCCTGGGTAAATGGATTGCTGTATTGATCCGGCATGGATTCATCGATGGTGTAATAAAAATCTAAGCCAGCTACTTCTCCCTCCATGCTCGCAAATAATTCTCCCTTTGTATTTAAAGTGGTTGTCACAATAGGATCATAGATACTTTTTGCATATTTAATTTTAAGGGTATCTAATATGGCAAAATGACCTTCTACTTTTTTAGCAAACTTATTCCAGTCCTTGCTTGATTTTGGAGACCATGCCACTTCAGCAATCGCCATCAGTCTTGGCCATGCCATGTATTCTAGATTTCTAA
>Ga0114981_10002784_pt1 | contig 11205 bp, 9 predicted proteins | sample S_140806_MF_Meta_FD_87028 | JGI IMG/M metagenome (GOLD analysis project Ga0114981, IMG submission 87028) | Freshwater microbial communities from Lake Simoncouche, Canada to study carbon cycling - S_140806_MF_MetaG | ecosystem: Environmental > Aquatic > Freshwater > Lake | place: Lake...
AAAGCCGGCAAGCTCAAGGCCCTGGCCGTTTCGACCTCAAAGTCTGGCACACCCGCTTCCTGCATGGTGGGCACATCAGGAAAGGCCGTGCTGCGCTATGCTGGTGCCGGCAAAAACACCCAAGTCCGTGATCGAGAAACTCAACCGGGCCCTCAACACAGTGCTCAGCGAACCCGCCATTCGCGCCCAGTTGCTCGAGCAAGGCAGCGAAGCGGTGGGCGGAACACCCGAGGCATTGGGCAAAGTCATTTCCGCTGAAATTCCCAAATGGCTCAAGCTGGCCAAAGACGCCAACATCAAGGCCGATTGAGATGAATCCGATTCAAACCGACATCGACGCGATGGTGGCTGAGCTTGTGAGGCGCTCTCGTGCAGCGCAGCTCATTGCGCAAGGCTACGACCAGTCGCGCATTGATGAGATTGTCACCGCCGCCGGATGGGCCATCATGGCGCCTGCGCGCAACCGTGAACTTGCAGAATTGGCTGTGTCCGACACCGGTATTGGCAACGTGCAAGACAAGATCCGCAAGAACCACCGAAAAACGTTCGGCCTGCTGCGCGACTTGCAGGGCGCAAAATCTGTAGGCGTCATTGCAGAAGATCACGCCACAGGATTGACCGAAATTGCACGTCCAGTCGGAGTGGTTTGCGCCATCACGCCGTCCACCAATCCTGCGGCAACCCCTGCCAACAAAATCATCAATGCGCTCAAGGGCCGCAATGCCGTCATCGTGGCGCCCTCCCCCAAAGGCTGGGCAACCAGCCAGCGCCTGCTGGAGTTCATCCACGCCCAGTTTGACCTCATCGGCGCACCGCGGGATTTAGTGCAACTTCTGCCCGCCCCCGTGAGCAAGGCATCCACCTTGAGCCTGATGCAACAGTGTGACCTGGTGGTGGCCACCGGCTCGCAAGCCAACGTGCGAGCGGCCTATGCGAGCGGCACACCGGCCTTTGGCGTGGGCGCTGGCAATGTCGCTGGCATCGTGGATGAGACGGCAGATTTGGCCTTGGCGTGCGACAGAATTGTGCGATCCAAAACTTTTGACAATGCCACCAGTTGCTCATCGGAAAATAGCTTGGTGCTGTTGGATGCCATCCGAAGCGCAAGCATTGCAGCCCTGTGTGAGCGTGGTGCAATTTTGCTCAACGCGGCTGAGAAAGCGCAACTGCAAGGCGCAATGTGGCCCAATGGAAAACTCTCGCAAGCAGTGATCGGGCAATCCGCCAAAGTGGTGGCTGAGCGCGCAGGATTGACAACGATTGCCGCACGCAACCCCACCATTTTGCTGATCGAAGAAGACAGCGTTGGCCCAGCGCATCCATTTTCAGGCGAGAAACTCTGCCCAGTGCTGGCCATTTATGGCGCGGCCGATTTTGAACAAGCCATGAGCGTGGTTGAGCACATTTACGCCTTCCAAGGCGCAGGTCACTCGGTGGGGCTGCACAGTGCCAACCCAGATCGCGCACTGCAACTTGGCCTGCGTTTGCCAGTGGCCCGCGTCATCGTTGATCAAGCCCACTGCATCGCCACGGGTGGCAGCTTTGATAACGGCTTGCCTTTTTCCTTGTCCATGGGGTGTGGCACCTGGGGGAAAAATAATTTCTCCGACAACATGAACTACCGACACTACTTGAACATCACGCGCATTTCGCGGCCTATTCCTGAGCGCCAGCCCAGTCAACAAGAAATTTTTGGCACCTACTTCCATAAATTTGGTCAGACATGAAACACACAGTCAGAGATTTGATAGAACAACAGGCCCTGGAGCAAGGCAGCAAGGTCTTCGCATGTGAAGCCGATGGTCAGGCCAGTTTCACGTTTGCTCAGTTGGCCCAGTCCTGCCGGCAGGTGGCAGCTTTGTTGACGGCGCAAGGCTCCAAGCCGGGAGATACCGTCTCTTTGGTCATGCCAAATGGTTTGCAAACTTTGCGATTGTTATTGGGCGCCATGCATGGCGGTTGGTGTGTCAATCCGGTCAATTTATTATCACAGCCAGAGCAAATGCGTTATGTGCTGAACCACTCAGACTGCAAGGTGGTGCTGGTCAGTCCTGATTGGGCCGACACGTTGGAGAAAATGCTGGGCCTGATCGATCGTCCGATCAAAATGTGGGTGTGCCATCCTGATCTAAACGAGCTAACAGCCCAAGAAGTTCAAACACCAGCACCCGAAGCCACCTCGCTGGCGCTGTTGATGTACACCTCTGGCACAACAGGCGTACCCAAAGGCGTCATGCTGACCCAGTCGAATCTGACGGCCAACGCCATCGCCATCAGCAATGAACATGCTCTCTCGCCCACTGACCGCGTTCTGGCCGTGCTGCCGCTGTACCACATCAACGCATTCGCAGTGACCATGCTGGCACCACTGGCACACGGGGGCAGTCTGGCGATACCGCCCAAGTTCTCTGCCGCCCGATTTTGGCGTCAAGCCATTGATCGTCAATGCACCTGGATCAATGTCGTGCCCACCATGATTTCCTACCTGCTGGAGGGATCCAAGCCCGATCGATCTGAAACTGTCGGCATCCGGTTTTGTCGATCGGCGTCCGCAGCACTTGCGCCCGATCACTTGCAGGCATTTGAGGCTCGCTTTGAAATTGGCGTTGTCGAAACCATGGGCCTGACAGAGACTGTGGCACCCTCATTTTCCAACCCCATGGCCAGCGCATTGCGCAAGCTCGGCTCGGTCGGAAAAGCATCAGGCGGTCAAGCCTGCGTCTTGGATGCGCAGTTGAATCAATTGCCAGCAGGTCAGACAGGAGAAATTGCCATTCGCGGGCCGCATGTGATGCGCGGCTACTACAAAAACGAGCAAGCCACCCAAGAGGCCTTTACATCCGACGGTTGGCTTCGAACAGGCGACCTGGGGCACTGCGACAGCGATGGCTTTTTCTTTGTGACCGGTCGCATCAAAGAGCTCATCATCAAGGGCGGTGAAAACATTGCCCCTAGAGAAATTGACGAGGCCTTGCTGCGCCACCCGGCCATTTTGGAGGCTGCCGCCGTCGCCATTCCAGACCGTCATTACGGCCAAGAGATCCTGGTCTGTGTTGTTCTGCGACCAGGGCATGCACTGGAACAAACATCCCTGCGCGAGTTCTGCCTAGAGCACTTGGGCCGCTTCAAGTCACCCCGGCACATTTGCTTTGTTCAAGATTTGCCAAGAGGGCCTTCTGGCAAAGTGCAAAGGCTCAAACTGCTGGAACTGCCCGAGTGCATAGCGCTCATTGCATGATCTGAACTGGACGCCATAACGAGTTCAGCCCATCACATGCGCCCTTTCCATGGCACCAGTGTTTGCTCAACCCAGCGCATCAACAAGTCAAACAGGTAGGCCACCACGCCAATCACAATGATGCCCATGATCACGATGTCGGTGCGCAAAAAATTAGAGGCATTGAGCACCATCTGTCCCAGGCCCACATTGGCCGCCACCATTTCAGCGGCCACCAAAGTCGTCCACCCAAAGCCAATGGCAATGCGCATTCCGATCAATATGTCGGGCATGGCAGAGGGCACGATGACATGGCGGATGACTTGCATGTAACTGGCCCCCATGGAATAAGCGGCATTGATCTGCTCTTGTGCAGCGCTCTTCATGCCCGAGCGCGCTGCCAATGCCATGGGCGCGAAACACGCCAGGTAAATCAGCAGCACCTTGGGGGTTTCATCAATGCCGAACCAAATGATGATCAAGGGCAAATACGCAAGCGGGGGCAGGGGCCGGTAAAACTCAATCGGTGGATCAAAAATACCTCGCGCAATGCGCGACATGCCCATGGCAATGCCAACAGGAATGGCAGTCAAGCAAGCCAGCACAAATGCCAAGAAAACCCGAGCCATGCTGGCCGCGAAATGCTCCAACAAAGGCCTGTCGTTGGCTGCGCCAGTCAGATACTCGACGAACTGGAGAAACACCGACTGCGGGGTGGGCAAGAAAAGCGGCTTGATCAGTCCCAAGTTGGTCACGACAAACCAGATCACCATCAGCACCGCCACCGTGACCACGCTGATGCCTACGCTGGCGCCTTCACCGGGCACTTTGAACTTGCTGGTCTTGAGTACGGCTGGCGTTGATTTTTCAACAGGCACATCTTGGGCTAAATTTTGATCAGCCATGAGCGGTTTCTCGGTTGTGAATCAAACCCAATATTTCTTCCCGCATGCGGATGAATTGCGGGTCAGACTTGACTTTGCGAGCATCGTGGTGCGCGAGAAATTCACGCGAGAAAGGAACATCGTCATACACATGCGAGATACGCCCGGGGCTGGGACTCATCACGATCAAACGGGTGGCCAAAAATAAGGCCTCTTCCACAGAGTGGGTGATGAAGAAAACCATCTTATTGGTTCTAGCCCATGCGTCCAGCAAGATTTCTTGAACCTGCTCCCTGGTAAAGGCGTCCAGCGCACCCATAGGCTCGTCCATCAACATCACGGCAGGGTCATTGGCCAGCGCGCGGGCAATGCCCACCCTCTGCTGCATCCCGCCCGACAGCTCGTACACAGCCCGATCCGCATAGGGTGTCAGGCCCACCATGCCGAGTTTTTCCTCTGCAATACGGTCCCTGGCTTGTCGGCCCAAGCCCTGCAAGCGCAGGCCCAGTGCCACATTGTCTCGAACATTCAACCACGGCATTAGGGCATGTTTTTGAAACACAACGCCCCGGTCTGCGCCAGGCCCCACCACTGGTTGATCGTCCAGAAAAATTCCGCCTGTTGAAGGCGGCAAAAACCCGGCGATGCAATTTAACAAGGTCGTTTTACCGCAACCAGAGGCACCGAGTGCAACGACAAAATCGCCGTCATGCATCGTCAGATTAACGGGCGCAAGGGCCTGGAGCGCACCGCCCTTGACCGCGTAGTTCACGGTCACATTCCGGATATCGAGCGTGGGCATGCTCAGTCCAATACAAAAACTTCAAAGGGGTGAATTCGGGACGGCGCGCTTGGCAGCCGTCCCACGACTTGCAACTTCAGTGTCAGTCGCTTATTTGCCCATGGCCTTTTTCACATACACATCGGTCACAAAATTGCTGTAGTTGGGTTTGACTTCCTGGATACGTCCTTGCTCTTTCAAAAAGGCAGCCGTGTTGGTCATGGCCTTGGCAGCGCCGCCCCCGAGCCAAGCCGCAGAGACTTGCTCATTCATGTCAGGGAATTTGTAAAGCGCCATGGAAGGGGGCACGCCGACAGCGTCGGCTTTGGTCCACTTGGCAATGGCTTTGATCTGAGCCGAATCAGCCGTCCACTTGGCGGTGTTTTTTCGATATTCGTCGTCTGCTTTGGCCACAGCCTTGACCAGCGCCACCATGAAGGCTTCATTTTCACTGGCCCATTTCGAGTTGACCACCAATCCGTCAAAAGTCGGGTGTCCTTTTTTGCCGATGCTGCCAGAAGTCGCGAGCACTTTGCCATTGCCCTTGATTTTGGAAAGGACCGGGTCCCAGATGAAGGCGGCGTCAATGTCACCGCGCTCCCAAGCTGCGGCAATTTCTGGTGGGCGCATGTTCAAGACATTAACGCCTTTGGGGTCGACGCCATCGAGTTGCATGCCAACCATCAACTGGTAATGCGCTGTTGACACAAAGGGAGTCGCTACTTTCTTTCCCTTCAAGTCCTTCATGCTGTTAACGCCAGAGCCATTGCGGGAGATCAGCGCCTCTGCATCTGCAATGTCGTCCAAAATCCAAAACAGCTTGACGTCCTGCCCTTGACTGGCCGCCGCTGTCAGAGGGCTGGAGCCAGCCTCTCCGATTTGCACATCGCCCGAAGCCATGGCCTTGATGACATCACCACCGCCGCCGAACATGCGCCAATTGATTTTGTATCCGGTGGCTTTCTCAAGCTCACCCGATTCCATGACAGTGCGCAAGGGCACCAGCATGTCCTGATGCGCAAAGGTAACCTCTTTCTTGGCCTGTGCATAAACACTGGCGCTGGCTGTCAGGGCGGCAGCAGCCACCCATAACATTTGACGTTTATTGATCTTCATGTCTTATCTCCTTTGTTTAAATTGATGATGACACCGCGAGTTGCTTGACAGGCACGCATTCCATTGTGATGTTGCAAGCACTGAGCTGGAAGGTCCAGCAGGTAAACTGTTGCGGTGCCACCGGCCTCGGGCTTACCCCTAGGCAAGCAAACGCCGCAGACCCATGAACTTAGAACTGACGAACTTCGCCCCGAGCTTTTGCAAGCTCGTCCACAGCCAAGCCCAGTGCGCGGATGCCTTGGGCTATTTGTGCCGCAGGAATGGACGACAGGCGTAACCTGAAATACGGACAAGGGTAGGGAGGCTTGCCAAAAAAAACGTCCCCTGCCTCGATCAACACGCCATGGCTTCGCGCCATCAGGCCCAACTCGCCAGCATCCACCCAGGGCGGGGCTTCTAACCAGATCGACGCGCCGCCCTGAGGCATGGCAAATTTAAAATCACCCAAGTAGTCGGTGAGCGCCTGCGCTGCGATCGCGAGCCGCTCCTGCATGGCTTGATTGACCCGCCTTGTGTGCGACTCATGGTGACCTAAGGACAGAAATAGCGCATAGGCATGCTGCAAGAAAGCACTCGGGTGTCGCACCATGGCATGGCGAATCACTCGCAACTCCGTGATCAAGGCGCGCGGCGCCACGATGTAGCCAAGGCGCAATGCAGGGGACAGACTTTTTGAAACTGAGCCCAAGTAAATCACGCGGCCAGCAGGGTCCAGGCTCTTGAGAGCGGGCATTGGCTCGCCATGGTAGAGGTTCTCAGCTTCGTAATCATCTTCGATGATGATGAAGTCGTTCAACTCAGCCTGACGCAACAAGAGTTGACGCCGCTGCAAGCCCAAAGTCACGGTGGTGGGACTCTGGTGTGAAGGGGTGACAAATAAATAATCCAGATCTGGCAAAGCATCCACCTGCAGGCCGTGCGCATCCACCGCCAACTCGACCCACTTTGGCTGGCGCATGGCAAAACTATTTCTGGCGTGCGGGTGGCCTGGCTCTTCCAGCCCCACCACCGTGTCTTTGTCGAACAAGGCATCGGCCAGCAAATAGTAGGCATGCTGCGTGCCCACCGTCACAATGATTTCTTCCTTCAGGGCAAAGACCCCCCGCTTGGGCAATAAACGAGTCCGAATCTGCTCCACCAACTCTGGCACATCCTCAATCTCCAGATCAGGCGTCCAATGGGGCAGTTGCGATCGGGCCAAGCTCCTGACGCAGCACTCACGAAAATCTTCGGTTGGAAACAGTTGCGGATCGTAAGTGCCATAGATAAAAGGATAGGGGTAGGCACTCCACTGCTCGGGCTTGGACAGTGTGGGCCGATCCAGTTGGGAGCGCAGGACCCGACGACTCCAGTTGGGCGCAACTCGGTTGCTGGCATTCAAAGGCTCGATGCGGGTCGCCAACTGGGGGCGTGCATTGGCCGTCACAAAGACGCCGCGCCTGGGCCGTGCCTCCAAAAATCCATCGTCTATCAGCTGCAAAAAGGCCGAGGTGACCGTGTTGCGACTCAAGCCCAGCAGGCTGGCCAGTTCGCGCGAAGAAGGCATTGCAGCGCCCGGGCTAAGCCGCCCCCCCATGATCGCCTGAACCACGGCCAGCCGAAGGCGCCCCTGAAGCGGCAAGGCAGATTGTGCGGGCAGCTCAAATAACTGCGCCCACTGGATCGTTCGCGAAGTGGCCATGATGTCCTGAGAGTTTACCTGTCAGGCACATTTGTGCTGGCTTGACCAAATCCCTTGAACTGGACCTGTTGTTTGGCGCAGGGCTTGTCTAAGATCAGACATCATTTTGATGTACAGGAGTATTCATGAGCCCAGCATTTACACCCGTCACAGTTGACACCCTTGCGTCTTTCAGCGACGCATGGAACCGGCACGATGTAGACGCGCTGATGAGCTTTATGAGCCAAGACTGCGTCTTCCAAGCGGCAGGCGGCTCGCAAGCCTGCGGCGCACGCCACGAAGGCGCGCAAGCCGTTCGGGCTGCCTTTGCCATGGCATGGGCCGCCGTGCCAGATGCGCAGTGGATCAACGGCGTTCATTTTGTGCAGGGCGACTTTGGCGTGTCGCAGTGGACTTTCACCGGAACAGCCGCGGACGGCTCACGCATTGAGACCGATGGTGTGGATATTTTCACCTTCAAAAATGGAAAAATCGCATCGAAAAATGCCTTTCGAAAAGCCAGGCCCAATTTGCCGGCCGTCAAATAAAGACCTCACACGCATGTCCTCCACCCTTGAATTGCCTGCTGGCAAACTCGACTTGTCCCTTGGCCAACAATATGACCCTCAATACGACCCACTGGTAGCGTCCACCCCTGGCACGGGACAGGCCTACGCACCCACTTATTGGGTTGCCAGTGCAGGCCCACCGCCGCCAGACGATGGCCCCATCCATGGCGACATCGACGCTGATGTGGTCATCATCGGATCAGGCTCCACAGGCGTCTCCACAGCTTTGTATCTGGCCCAAGAGCACGGCATCCAAGCCATCGTGCTGGAAGCCAATCAAAGCGCCTGGGGCTGCTCCAGTCGCAGCGGCGGACAAGGTCAAAATGCCAGCGGCCGCTTGACGCGCTCACAGTGGATTGAGCGCTGGGGTTTGGATGTGGCCAAGAAGATGGACGCCGAGATCAGAGCCGGGTATGAAAACTTCAAAAACCTGAGCTCTCAGATCGACTGCGATGCAGTCGATGGAGGCCATCTCTACGTGGCTCATCGTCCTGAAAAGATGAACTACCTGCGCAACGAAGTTCGCGTCAGGCGCGAGACCTTTGGCTACGACACCCAACTGCTCAGCGCTGAAGAACTGCGACGCGACTATTGTGACGAGCGCGATGCGGCCGGTGCGATGCTCGAGTCGCAAGGTGTGGGTGTGCATCCTTTGAAATTCACTTTTGGCTTGATGCAAAAAGCACGGGCTCTGGGCGCAAAAATTCATACAGCAAGCCCTGTCACGGGGTGGGAAACTGTCAACGGCGTGCATCACCTGCAGACCCCCGGCGGGGTGGTGCGTGCCAAACGAGTTGCCGTTTGCACTGGCGGCTACACAGGCCAAGCGCTCAATCCCCTGCTCAAAAACAAGATCATGCCGATCTTGTCAAACTCAGTGGTCACGCGCCCTTTGACCGATGCCGAACTCAAAGCCACCAACTTTCGCTCACACATATTTTTAACTGACACGCGAACGCTGCGCTTTTACTACCGCCTGCTCAATGACAACCGTTTGCAAATTGGCAGTCGCAGCGCGATCAGAGGAAGTGACGCCGAGGACCCAGGTCACTTGCAGCTTTTGAAAAACGCCATTGCCCGAAAGTTCCCTCCCTTGGCTGGCATCCAGATTGATTACTCTTGGTGGGGTTGGGTCGATGTCAGTCACGACATGATGCCGCGCATCACAAGGCCAGATCCTGCATTGAGCATTTGGTATGCGGTCGGTTATGGTGGCAACGGTGTGTCATTCTCGACTTGGGCTGGCAAGCGCTTGGCCCAGCGCGTGGCTGGGCAAGACGCTGGGCAAGAAGTATTCAAGCTGCCAATTTACGCAAGCCCCCTGGAATACCCCAACCTGTTTGATCTGGTGCGTTCACAAACGTTTGCGCCCTTTCGCAGATTTGGTCAGTATTTCCTGTACAAATGGTATTGGATGCGAGACGAAAAATTTTGACGCACTGTCTGCTTTTTCTGGTTAACACCAAGATCGCAATATGCCATTTTTAATTATGATGAAGCAACTACTTACGGGAGCCCTTTGAATGACCAATTTCACAATTCTTCGCCGCAAAACCTTGGCCATTGCGCTGATGGCCACACTGCCTATTTTTTCGTCACTTGCCGCTGCCGAAGAACAAAAGCGCGGAGGGACACTCGTGGTTGGTTCAACGCAAGCGCTTCGCCATGTCAACGGTGCAGTGCAATCGGGCATCGCCACAGCCATGCCCAGCACGCAAATTTTTGCCAGCCCCCTGCGTTTTGACGACAAGTGGAACGCTCAGCCCTATCTGGCAGAAAAGTGGTCACTTGCCGCCGATGGCAAGTCCCTCACGCTGAACCTGCGCAAGGGCGCCGTGTTCCATGACGGCAAGCCCATCACGTCCGAAGACGTGGCCTTCTCGATCATGGCCATCAAGGCCAACCATCCGTTCACCACCATGATGGGCCCCGTCGAAAAGGTCGAGACACCCGACCCCTACACCGCCATCATTCGGATGAACACACCTCATCCAGCCATCATTTTGGCCATGTCACCGGCACTTTGCCCCATCTTGCCCAAGCACATCTATGGTGATGGCACTGACTTGAAGGTGCATCCACGCAACAGCACCGATGTCGTCGGCTCCGGGCCCTTTCGACTGACCGAGCTCAAACCCGGGCAGCGCGTGGTTTTAGAGCGCTTTGACAAGTTTTTTCTGGCCGGAAAGCCCTACCTCGACAAGATCATCATCAACATCAACCCCGACTCCAACAACCTGATGCTGGGGCTCGAGCGTGGTGAGATTCAGATGCTCCCTTACGCGACCAATTCAACAGAACTCAAACGTTTGTCGACCAACCCGGCGCTGACCATGACCAGCAAGGGCTTTGAAGGTATCGGCGCACTGAACTGGCTGGCCTTTAACACCGCCAAGAAACCAATGTCCGATGTGAATGTGCGCAAAGCCATCGCCATGACCATCGACAAAAATTTCATCAGCAAGGCCTTGCACGGCGGCTTCTCCCAACCGGCCGATGGCCCCATTGTGGCCAGCAGTCCTTTTGCCATTACCGATTTGATTCGCTACCCATTGGACTTGAAAAAGGCCGCACAGTTGCTCGACGAAGCGGGCTATAAGGTTGGCGCCAACGGCGAACGATTCAAAATGACCATCGACTATTTACCTGGCAATGACGAGCAGCAAAAAAACGTCGCCGAGTACATTCGGGCGCAGCTTAAAAAAGTAGGCGTTAACGTGGAAGTGCGCGCATCGGCTGATTTTCCATCTTGGGCCAAGCGCTTGGCCTCGCATGACTTTGACATGTCCATGGATGTGGTTTTCAACTGGGGCGACCCCATCATTGGCGTCCACCGCACTTACCTCTCGACCAATATTCGGCCCATTATCTGGACCAATACCCAGTCCTACAACAACCCCAAAGTCGATGAGCTTTTGAACACAGCGGGCGGCCTGCTGGACCCAACCAAACGCAAGGCCTACTACGCGACTTTCCAG
>Ga0114981_10002793_pt1 | contig 11189 bp, 9 predicted proteins | sample S_140806_MF_Meta_FD_87028 | JGI IMG/M metagenome (GOLD analysis project Ga0114981, IMG submission 87028) | Freshwater microbial communities from Lake Simoncouche, Canada to study carbon cycling - S_140806_MF_MetaG | ecosystem: Environmental > Aquatic > Freshwater > Lake | place: Lake...
ATGCGCATGCTTACTACACCTTAGATGCGCCAGAAGTACCGGACTCAGAATACGACCGATTGTTCCAACAACTTCAAGCCATTGAAAACCAGTATCCCGAGTTATTGAGCTCAGACTCTCCGACGCAACGTGTCGGTGGTGCAGTGTTGCCCGAATTTTCAACCGTTCGTCATCAAGTGCCTATGCTGAGTATTCGCACTGAGACTGATACTGAGGCCACTGGCGCAGTAGCTTTTGATGCCCGTATTCGAAAGGAACTTGGTCTGTCAGAAGATGATGGAGAAGTTGCTTATGTAGCAGAGCTTAAATTTGACGGGCTGGCCATGAGCTTGCGCTATGAGTCCGGCATTTTGGTTCAAGCGGCAACAAGAGGGGATGGTGAATACGGAGAGGATGTGACTCACAACATTCGAACCATTGGTCAAATCCCACTGCAGCTTTCAGGCAATGCCATTTCTTTGCCTGTTGTGCTTGAAGTGCGTGGTGAAGTCTACATGCGGCGCGAAGACTTCAATCAACTCAACCAGCGACAGTTGAAAAAAATAGCTGAAGGCGCTAAAGGCGAGAAAACTTTTGTCAATCCAAGAAATGCGGCGGCGGGTGCTGTGCGTCAATTGGATTCCAACATTGCAGCTCAACGACCTTTGAGTTTCTTCGCATATGGTTTGGGAGAGGCCAGTGGCTGGCCAGACGGTTTGCCACCTTTTCAGCATCACTTTGACTTGTTGCAAACTTTGAAAGCTTGGGGCTTTCCAGTTGCCATGCAAACTCAATGTGTCAAAGGTGCCTCTGGCTTGATTGCATTTCATTCTGAAATTGCGGCGCAGCGTGATGCATTGCCTTTCGACATCGATGGCGTGGTTTACAAAGTGAATGAACTCTCGCTGCAAGAAAAGCTAGGTTTTGTAAGTCGAGAGCCTCGTTGGGCTGTGGCACACAAATACCCAGCCCAAGAAGAATTGACAACTGTTTTGGCAATTGATGTTCAAGTGGGTAGAACGGGCAAGTTAACCCCTGTCGCTAAATTGGCCCCCGTATTTGTTGGCGGCGTGACGGTCACCAATGCTACGCTTCATAACGAAGATGAGGCGCGTCGCAAAGATGTCCGTGTAGGTGACACGGTCATTGTTCGCCGTGCGGGCGATGTCATTCCTGAGGTCGTCAGCGTTGTTTTTGAAAAGCGTCAACACGAGGCTCAGATGTTCACCATGCCACACATCTGCCCTGTGTGCGCCAGCCCTTCATTGCGAGACGAAGACGAAGCTGACTATCGATGCAGTGGTGGATTATTTTGTGGCGCCCAACGCAAACAAGCATTTTTGCACTTTGCTCAGAGAAGAGCTGTCGAAGTGGATGGTTTGGGCGAAAAGTTAATAGACCAGCTGGTGGATGCAGGGGTGATCAATACCTTGCCAGATCTTTATAAATTGGGTTTGACGAGTTTGGTTCAGCTCGATCGCATGGCTGACAAGTCGGCGCTCAATATTTTGAAAGCCTTGGAGGCCTCTAAGCAAACCACCTTGCCGCGCTTCATTTATGGACTTGGCATACGACATGTTGGGGAGGCTACGGCAAAAGAGCTGGCAAGGCATTTTGGCACCCTAGATGCCTTGATGCATGCGTCATTGGATGAACTTCTCCAAGTGGCTGATGTCGGGCCCATTGTGGCGCAAAGCTTGCTCACCTTTTTTTCACAAGCGCATCACCAAGAAATTGTGGCGCAACTCAGGGCCTGTGGTGTGACATGGGAAGAGGGGCCGCCTGCAGAACGCTTGCCTCAACCCTTAAGCGGTCAAACAGTTGTCTTAACCGGCACGCTGCCCAATTTGAGCCGCGATGCTGCAAAAGCGATGCTGGAAGAAGCAGGCGCCAAAGTTGCCGGTTCAGTCAGTCAAAAAACGAGTTACGTGGTCGCAGGTTCTGAGGCCGGTAGCAAACTTGAAAAGGCCTTGGCTTTGGGCATTCCAGTCTTGGATGAAGCTGGCCTTTTGGCATTGATCAAAGGAGATTCCAATGGCGGTTCGTGAAATATTGAAAATGGGTGATGAACGTCTATTGCGAATTGCAAAGCCTGTGCTGCAATTCAACACCCCAGAATTGCTGGAGGGGCTTGCAGACATGCAAGAGACCATGATTGCCGCCAATGGTGCGGGGTTGGCTGCGCCCCAAATTGGATGGGACATTCAATTGGTTATTTTTGGCACGGGTCAAATCATTTCAAGGTATCCCGATGCAGAGCCCATCCCTTATACCGTGTTGATCAATCCTGTCATAACCCCCATCGGCAAAGAAATGCAACACGATTGGGAAGGTTGTCTCTCTGTTCCTGGTCTGAGGGCGGTGGTTCCAAGATGGCAAAACATCCGTTATTCGGGATTTGACCAGACGGGTCAACCCATTGAAAGAACGGCAGTTGGTTTTCATGCCAAGGTTGTGCAGCATGAGTGCGATCACTTGATGGGCATTTTGTACCCGCAGCGTGTTCGTGACTTCAGTCAATTTGGTTTTAATTCGGTGCTGTTTCCAAATTTAGCGAAAGAAACTGACGATTAAAGTCTGGCCAGTCTTTGAAGGGCGGCGTTCAAAGTAGCGTCCTTCTTTGCAAAGCAAAACCGAATGATATTTTGGTCAAATGAGTCGCCATAAAAGGCTGACATAGGAATGGCTGCGACTCCCATTTCGCGTGTCAACCATTTACAGAACTCTGCTTCACCCAAATCTTTTTCTGCGACCGATAAGTTAGAAATATCTGCGCATTGGAAGTAGGTGCCTTCTCCGGGCAAAAGTTTGAATTTGGTTTTTGATAATCCCTCTCTAAAGAGGTCGCGCTTGCTTTGATAAAACTGCGGCAAATCCAAATAGGGTTGAGGGTTTGCCATGTAACGTGCCAAGCCAAATTGCATCGGCGTGTTCACCGTAAACACATTGAACTGATGAACCTTTCGAAACTCGGTGGTCAGTGAAGCTGGTGCCACGACGGTCCCCACTTTCCAACCAGTGACGTGATAGCTCTTGCCAAAGCTCGAGACTACAAATGCGCGCTCGGCCAAGCCCTTGTATGAACTTGCGCTGTGATGTTGTAGCGGTTGGTAGACCATGTGCTCATAGACTTCATCACTGATAAGCAAGATGTTGGTAGATGCCAAAATTTCTTGCAAGCGAAGCATGTCCTCGTGTCGCCAAATGATGCCGCTGGGGTTGTGCGGCGAATTGATCAGAATGGCACGCGTTTTTGAAGTGATTGCAGCTTGAATCTTGTCGAAGTCTGGTTTGAACGTGCCGGGCCTTAAAGGAACTCGGACTACGACGCCTCCAGCCATTTCGACATTGGGCACATAGCAATCGTAGCAAGGCTCTAAAACAATCACTTCATCACCTGGATGCACCACCGCCAGCATGATGGTGATCAAAGCTTGCGTGGCACCCGCTGTGATAGTGATTTCGGATTGTGCATCGTAGTGGCGGCCATAGAGTGTTTTAATTTTCTGTGCCACGGCTTCCCTCAGGGGCAAGACGCCAGGCATGGGGGGGTATTGATTCAGCCCTTCACACATGGCCTTTGTCACGGCGTCAATGAGGGCAGGGTCGCATTCAAAATCAGGAAATCCTTGTCCTAAATTGACAGCCCCTACTTCGGCGGCCAATGCAGACATCACTGAAAAAATAGTTGTCCCCATTTTGGGGTGCTTTGAAATCAGTTCAGGTGTCATGGTGGCGAAGGAATAGCATCAAAGTTCATAGTCATTGACATGACCCGTCATGGCTTTTGCAACCAAAGCCGCTGTCAATCGGTCGCTCAATAACTCTGCAAATTGATAAACAAAGTTGCGCAGATAGGCGCCGCGTTTAAAGGCAACTCGAGCTACATTCTTGCCGAGGATATCGCCTAAGGGGCGAGCAAGCAAATCACCCATGGGATCGTCTTTCATGGCCATTTCAGCCACGATGCCAATACCCAGGCCTAAGCGTACGTAAGTTTTAATGACATCTGAGTCAATGGCTTCAAGCGCAATGCGAGGATGAAGTTTTTTGCTTGCAAAGGCAGCATCAATTCTTGTTCGCCCTGTGAAAGACGGGTGGTAAGTGATGAGAGGTTCTTTGGCGATGTCTTCAAGATGCAAGTGCTTCTTCTTTGCCAAGGGGTGGTTGGGGGGAATGACCAACATGTGTTGCCATTCGTAGCATGGCAGCGTCACAAGGTCCTCATATTCTGCCAATGATTCGGTCGCCATGCCTATTTCTGCGGTGTCATCCAATAGCATTTTTGCCACTTGATCTGGTGAACCTTGGTGCAGGCTGATATTGACTTGAGGGTACTGCTCACGCAATTTGGCAACTGGAACAGGCAATACATAACGGGCTTGCGTGTGTGTGGTGGCTATCGACAGGGTCCCATTGTCTTGAGCGCTGAACTGCTCACCAATTCTTTTTAGGTTGCCAATTTCTCGCATGATGACTTCGATGCTTTTGAGCACATGCTGGCCTGGCTCGGTAATGCGCTTAAGCCTTTTTCCATGTCGGGCAAAGATGTCAATGCCAAGTTCTTGCTCCAACTCAATAATGGCTTTGGAGACACCAGGTTGAGAGGTGTGAAGCGCTTTGGCTGCTTCCGTCAAATTGAGATTGCGGCGTGCAGCTTCTTGTACAAATCGAAATTGATGTAAGTTCATATCGATAAACCCAGTAAGATGGGTTTTATTATGCCTTACTGATCTATAGAGATTTCTTTACCTTTGGTTCACGCGGTTTACTTTCAGATCGCTCAAGCACCTGGCTAAGGGTCTAATTAACGCAAAGCGATGTTTGCCATGGCCAATGTCAGTTCTGGTTCCTCGCCTATTGCTTTTCTCAATTCGAAAGTCACATTTGGATGCTTCGCCTTGAGATCTTGCATCAACAAAGGCAAATCTTCTCGAGCGTGTCGCCCCACTCCCAAGAACATGGGAATAATTCGCATTTCAAGAATTCCCAATTGAACCAAACGTTCAACGGTAGAAAGTAAGTCGGGCTCAGTGAGCTCTAAATACGCACACGCAACTTCTATATCGGGAGAAATTGTCCGAATTTGATCGGCCACGGCGTCAATGGGCCGCCTCCAAAGTGCATCTCTGGATCCGTGAGCAAATAGAATCACGGCCTGCTTGTGCTTGTTAATTGCCATTTTAAAAGCCTTTACTGTCGCAAAACCAGCCACCAGAATGTAGCCAGAGAAATGACGCTGTAGATCATCGCTGGCGCGGCAGCGGTCAACCAAGGTTGCCAATTTTGAAGATTGCCCATAAATCCAAAGACGTTGTTGAGCAAATAAAAACTGATGCCTGCCATGACACCCCCAAACACATAGCCTGCAATGTTGCCTGATCTGAAGTGCAAATAAGCAAAAGGAAGTGCAAGTGTCAACATGACCCAGCAGCTGAGAGGGTAGAAGACTTTTCGCCAAAACTCAATCTCATAGCGTTGTGGATTTTGCCCATTCGCTGCCAAATGCCTCATGTATTGAAACAAATCGATGGTCTTCATTCGATCTGGACTCAATAGCGCTGCTGCAATCATTTCCGCGCTGATTTCTGTTTTCCAAGACCATTCAGCAAGTTTCAAAATTTCTATTCGTGATTCTTCAGAGCTTGTCGTATGAAAAATTCTGCGATCGACAGGCTTTAAAAGCCAAGCACCATCACTCATCAATTGAGCACTGGGTGAGATGGTCATCGACTTTAAGCGCCCCTCGTTGTCAAACTCATGAATTCGAATGTTTTCTGGCTGGCCCTCACTGCTCATGGATTTCACATTGACCGCAAATTGTGATTGCGCTTGTTTTTCTCTGAGCCAAGCGCCAGTTTGACCCACGGTTATTTGGCCTTGGTAATGCGCCTTCAACAGTTGTGCCTGCTTGTCAGTCCAAGGTGAAATGTAATCACCAAAAATGAAGGTGACCGTGACAAAAATAAGCCCCAGTTGGAACAGCGTTTGAAGTGCAAGCCATGGCCCGAGTCCGCCAGTTCTCAAAATGGTGAACTCAGAGCTTTGCGCGAAGCGAGCCATGACAAAGATAGAGCCAATCAGGACGGAGATGGGCAACAACTCATACAAATGACTGGGCATGAGCAAGGCCACATACATCAGGGCATGCTGCAATTGATAACCTTGAAATTTGTTTCGACTCAATGTCTGCAGTTGATCGACCAAGTCAAAAAAGACAAAAAGTGCCAGAAAACCTATCGCCACAAAACTGACCGCGCGAATAATTTCGCCATGAATTAATCGACGAATGGTTTTCACAGGATGCCTTCAGTTTTGAGCTGCAAGGAAAAACAAAACACACTTTTCCACGACAAGTTGAAGTGAAGGAAAAGCAGCCACGCTTTCACGATTGTGGCTAAAACCACCACCTTGGCACCAAAACTTCGGGCCAAATCTTTTTGAATGGAAGAATGGAATAACATTGTTGGATTGGAAAACCTCAATTATGAACTTCGAATTAAAAACTCTTTCGCTGGCAACAGCTGCTAAATCCGCTTCAGAACACCTGATTGTCCTCATTTCTGATCATTTTCAAGCCAAAAAAGACCCACTTTCTGCGCTGGTTCAGATCGCCGTGAAGGCCAAAGATTTTTCCAGCAAGACCGGAAAATTGCTTCATTTTTACGCTGCTCCTGGAATTGCAGCCTCCAAAGTGATGTTTTTAGGCGTTGGAGCAGCCTCTGCCTCTGACATCAAATCGGCCATGGCAGTTATCACCTCTGGTCTGAAGGCCACCGAAACAAAAAAACTAACGATCATCTCACCGGAGCCACTCAGTGCCCAATCTGTTCAAGCCTTGCTTGTCGGATTGGCCGAAGGCACCTATGTTTACGGTACCACCAAATCCAAGCCCAGTTCACGCATGCTGAGTCAAGTTTGCTTAGGCCTGCCCAGCTTGAAACCAGAGGTGCAAAATGCCTTTGATGCTTCCGTTGGCATGATCCATGGCATTGAATTTGCCAAAGAGTGGGCCAACCGACCAGCAAACCATGCAACGCCCAGCATGCTGGCCAAGGCTGCTGCTTCCCTTGCCAAATCAGGCGGATTTTCGTGCGAAGTACTTGGCCCTAAGGAAGTCAGCAAGCTTGGCATGGGCTCATTCATGTCGGTGGCTCAAGGTTCTGCTGAGCCACTCCGCTTCATAGTTTTGAATTACCAAGGCGGCGCCAAATCGGAGGCGCCCACTGTGTTGGTTGGAAAAGGCATCACCTTTGATACGGGTGGTATTTCCATGAAACCTGCAGCCGAAATGGATGAGATGAAATTTGACATGGGCGGCGCGGCCAGTGTCCTAGGCGTCTTCAAGTCCTTAAGTCTCATCAAACCCAAAATTAACGTTGTCGGCTTAATCCCCGCTTGTGAAAATATGCCCGACGGACTTGCTGTGAAGCCCGGTGATGTGGTGACCAGCATGAGCGGACAAACCATTGAAATTTTGAACACAGACGCAGAAGGCCGACTGATTTTGTGTGATGCACTGACTTATGCTGAGCGATTTAAACCTCGTGCAGTCATTGACATTGCGACCTTGACGGGTGCTTGTGTCATTGCTTTGGGCGCCATTCGAAGTGGTATGTTTGCAACTGAAGACGAGTTGGCTCACAACTTACTCCAAGCGGGCGAGCAAGCCATGGACCTGTGCTGGAGAATGCCGCTTGATGATGATTATGCAGACGCACTCAAGAGCAACTTTGCTGATGTGGCCAATGTAGGGGGACGTGCAGGCGGCGTGATTATTGCCGCTAAATTTCTCCAGCGATTTACCAAAAAATACCCTTGGGCTCATTTAGACATTGCTGGAACGGCATGGCGAGGTGGCGCTTCCAAGGGCGCAACTGGAAGGCCTGTTGGCTTGTTGTTGCATTACCTGCTTTCACAGCAGCCTACCCAAGCTAGCTCTACTGCTAAAAAGTCAAGTCGATCAGCCGTCTAATAAAAAACATCGATTGGACAATTGTTTTTCTGATGACACAAGTTGATTTTCATTTCAATGCGCCCGACAAGATGGCTTATGTGTGTCGATTGTTGCGCAAGGCCAGCGGCCAACGCAAAAGAGTGGGAGTGTGGGCCGACCAAGAAGCTGGCCAAGTGCTCAATCTATCTTTATGGAATTTAAACGCGTCTGACTTTGTGTCACATTGTTGGGCCAACGACCCCCCTAACATGCTTGAACAATCGAGCGTGATTTTGTCTTCCCAGTGGGCTGACTTGGTTGCATTTCCATATTTGGACGTTCACCTAAACCTCAACGAACTTAGCCCACCTAACTTCGAACAGGTTGCCCGTTTGATCGAAGTGGTTGGCCCTGAAGAGAGGGACCGTTCGAGTGCCAGAATTCGTTGGAAACAGTATTCTCAGCTCGGATTTCAAATCAATCGATTTGATTTGGCATCTGCCAACCCAAATTAGCCTTGTTTTACCTATCTTTTTGCAGGATTACGCAAAAAGTACCTTTAACGTGAATCAAATTTGCGTTATTGTTACGGCTTGCTTGATTGAAGCAAAACCTCATTATTTCGGAGTTATTCATGAAATTGTCTTCTCTTAAGACCCCTCTCACAGCGGTTGCAGTGGCCGCAGTTGTTTTGACACTCGTTGCTTGTGGCAAAAAAGATGGCGGTGGCGCTCAAGTCATCAAAATTGGCCACGTGGGTCCAACCAGCGGTGCCATTGCCCATTTGGGTAAGGACAACGAAAATGGCGCCAAAATGGCCATTGAAGAGTTGAATGCCGCTGGCATCAAAATTGGTGACAAAGCTGTCAAATTCGAATTGTTGGCAGAAGACGATGCCGCCGATCCAAAACAGGGTACTGCCGCGGCTCAATAGTTGGTGGATGCCAAGGTTCAGGGTGTGATCGGCCACTTAAATTCCGGCACCACCATTCCTGCTTCACAGCTCTACAACGCAGCTGGCATTCCCCAAATTTCACCATCTGCAACCAATCCCAAATACACGCGCCAAGGTTACGCTGGTGCGTTCCGTGTTGTGGCCGATGACGTGCACTTAGGCGGCACATTAGGCAAATATGCTGTTGAAACTCTCAAAGGCAAAAACATTGCTGTGATTGATGACCGTACGGCTTATGGTCAGGGCGTTGCTGAAGAGTTCGAAAAAGCGGTGAAAGCCGCTGGTGGCAATTTAGTAGGCCACGAGTTCACAACCGACAAAGCCTCTGACTTCAATGCCATTTTGACCACCCTCAAGGGCAAAAAACCTGATATCGTTTTCTTCGGCGGTATGGATGCTGTTGCTGGCCCCATGCTCAAGCAAATGAAACAACTTGGCATCAACGCCAAATTCATGGGTGGTGATGGTATCTGTACAGCAGAGTTGGCCAAGTTGGCTGCCGAAGGCATGGCTGACGAAAACGTTTTCTGTGCTGAAGCTGGCGGCGTTGAAGGCGAACAAAAAGCAGGCATGGACAAATTCCGTGCAGACTTCAAAGCCAAGTACAACGCAGAAGTTCAAGTCTATGCACCCTACGTCTATGACGCTGTGAAAGTCATGGCTCAAGCCATGGTGACAGCTGGTTCTTCCGATCCAGCCAAATACTTGCCCGCTTTGAAGTCCATCAACTACAAAGGCGTGACAGGTAACATCGCGTTTGATGAAAAAGGCGACATCAAAAATGGCGCTTTGACTTTGTTCACCTACAAGGGCGGCAAGCGCGAGCAAATCGCTGTGGTCCGTTAATTCCCTCTCGCTTGTTCCAAGCTCGCATCAAAAAAACCCCGCATCTGCGGGGTTTTTTCTGGGCCTTGATCAATAAAGTCCGCGTTTGGTCAACAGCGGGGTCACTGTGGGTTCTCTGCCTCTGAAAGCAACATAAGCTTTCATCGGGTCTTGTCGATTTCCAGCTGAGTAGATGTGCTCGTAGAGTTTTTTTGCCGGCTGCTTGGCAAAAATGTCGCCTGCTTCCAAAAAAGCATCAAAACCATCGGCATCTAACACCTCGGCCCACATGTAGACATAGTAAGCCGATGCGTAACTGTTAGATGAAAACAAATGCGAGAAATGTGGCAGCCTGTGTCGCATGCCAATGGCGGGGGGCATTTGAATGCTTTCAAGTGTGTTGAATTCAAACTCTTGAAAGTCCAAGTGTTCGATGTCGACAGTTTCATGAAGTGCTAAATCAACCAAAGCTGAAGACACATACTCAACGGTTGCAAAGCCTTGATTGAAAGTTTGTGCAGCCAAAATTTTGTCGATCAATGTGTCTGGCATGGGCTCTCCAGTTTCTGCATGTAACGCAAATTCTTTCAATATTTGCGGTTGCATCAGCCAGTTTTCATAAACTTGAGAGGGAAATTCAACAAAGTCTCTGAGCACGCTGGTCCCTGAAAGGCGAGGGTATTTGACCTGGGACAACAGGCCATGCAAGCCATGACCAAATTCATGAAAGAGCGTTCTGGCGTCGTCTAAACTGAGCAGGGTTGGTTTTCCTTCAGGCCCTTGTGAAAAATTATTGTTGTTCACCACAATGGGGCGAACTTCCTGCGTGAGGTGCATCGGATCACGGTAGGTGCTCATCCATGCGCCAGATCGTTTGCTGCTGCGAGCAAAGTTGTCACTTAAGAACAAGCCTACATGTTTTCCTTCTTCATTTGTAACGTCCCAGCCCGTGACTGAGGGGTGGTACTTGGCAATGTTTTCAAGTTGCTTAAAGCTCACACCAAACAATCGATGCGCCACATGGAACATGGCTTCCATGAGTTTGTTCAATTGCAGGTAGGGTTTGAGTTCTGCCTCATTCAAATTGAATTTTTCTTTGCGGACTTTTTCAGTCCAGTAGTGCCAATCCCAAGCAGCCAGGTCACTTAATCCTGAAAGCTTCTTCAAGTCTTCGCGCTCTTGAATGGCCCTTAATCTTGCTGGAGCCCAAACGCGCATGAGTAAATTTTTGGCATTGGCTGCTTGACCTGCCATGGTGTCAGCCAAGGCAAACTCTGAAGAATTCTTGTAGCCTAAAAGCTGTGCTTGGGCCAATCGAATTTTCAAAATCTTCTTCATCACCAGTGCATTGTTGTGTTCGCTAGGGTTGTCGCCGCGCTTGCACCATGCAAGCCACATTTTTTCACGCAAGTCCCTTCGCTCGGAAAAGGTCATGAATGGCGTCAATGACGATCTGGAAAGCGTGAAGGCATGGGCGTTGTCTTGCTCTAAACA
>Ga0114981_10002795_pt1 | contig 11188 bp, 6 predicted proteins | sample S_140806_MF_Meta_FD_87028 | JGI IMG/M metagenome (GOLD analysis project Ga0114981, IMG submission 87028) | Freshwater microbial communities from Lake Simoncouche, Canada to study carbon cycling - S_140806_MF_MetaG | ecosystem: Environmental > Aquatic > Freshwater > Lake | place: Lake...
AATCTCCATACTTTTTGACAATACCAATTCACTCATGTGAATGATGCGTTCATTCATTTCTTTTTCCTTCTGAATGTGAGATTTTTCTTCTCTCTGCAAAGACAACTGATAATTGGCCATCGCTAACTCTCTTTGCTTAACGCGCTGCTTCATCCAAAAGAATAAAGCGGTAAGTATGAGAATTAATCCAAGAGAGGCGAAAAGGCCATAGGTGTAATTGGAAATCTTCTTTCTGTTAGACAACTCCAATTGATATTCCAACTGAGAATTCTTCAACACCTCCAATTCCTTCTTTGCCGTAAAATCTGCTTTGGTTATCGAATCGTGAAAATTCAGGAATTCATTCTCAAATTCCATCGATTGATTGAGCGCAATATATGCCTTGTCAGGATCATCTTTCGACTTCAATATTTTAGCCATTAAGCGATAATGGTTACTATTGGCAAGTGGATTCTCTTTAAATTGAAGCCTAAGCCTGTCATGCCAAATCGATAAACTATCTAAATCAAATAAATCCGGATTTTCCATAACTGAATATTCCATAGACTCATTAATCCCCAAAATTGCCTTAAAATAATTATCTGCAATCCACGGTACATGCGATTTTACCATTGCGCTAACCTTAGACGCATCAACCTGCATCTGCTGCCGTAATCTACAACCCAAAAATTCTATCCTAAATTCGGGAAAAATTGTGGAATCTGGCATTGAACTTAACAAGGCGGCACTCTGGTCCCACCTTCCCAAAGAAATATTGATTTGAAGTTTATTGATAGCCAAAACGCCTCGTGCATAAGGGTCCTTGGCAGCTTCAATGATTGCCTCATTTTTTTTCCAAAATTCATCCGCAGCCTTATAATTCTTTTCCGCATTTTTTAATGAAATGATATTATTAATCAAAATGGCAGGCATTTGCTCATCCTTGGGATAGTTATCATAAACCTCTAAAAAACATTTCGAAGCCGCGCCAAAAAGTGATTGATAAAAATAAATCGTACTCAAATTATTTAATAAAGTAGTTCTGACATGTAAATCATTGAATTTCGTCGCCTCAGACAAACCTTTGTTAATCAATTCTTTAGCTGCACGAAATTCTCTCTTTCCCATCAAATGGACCGACTTCAAATGATAATAATAGGATTTGTCCGAACCCACCGGCAATAAACTCTCCGCTTCGTCTAGATAGTACTGCACTGAATCTGATTCCCCTCGTTCATCGCACTCAAAACCATGGGTAATCAACAACAACGACATACCATAGGAATCGTCATTGGATTTTACACGGTTATCAATATATCTCCGCAATTTTTTGAATTCCAATTCTTGATTGGATTGAAAAATCGATAATTTATCGATGGCTATTTTCAAATACTCATCTTCGCTCATCTTATCTAAGATAGATATCACAGAATCTGCAGTACTTATAGCATAAATACTTGGGCCTGATTTGGGACTAATTCCTATGAATTTAACCCATCCAAATGTTATTAATAGCAAGACTAGCAGGCCAATTGCCATCTTTTTATTTGCCTTAATGTATTTTATAATATCGCTCATATTTTAAACTTCCACAATATTAACATTCTTTCCACAATAAATTGAGTCATACGGGTGTATTATATTAGAAAATGTGAGAACTATTATAATACTATCTTAAATCAAACAAATAGAATAATCTAAAAAGTAACAATGCACTTTCGATGCCTTTGCCATTGATACCAACAATGTCTATCGCAAATTATCAAACGGGAGATAAACAAGATTTTTGAACCAGTATTCCATTGATGCTACATGACAAAGCGCACCACATATCAACGCATAAAAATTACTTCAAACGGGTTTGCAGCGATTCATCAGACAAATTTGCAGTTCAATCCAATAATTATGACTAAACGGCGCAATTCCTATTAATTCCTTGTCTAAAATCGTACTTTTGAAGACTGATTTTACAATTGGCTTAACCTTTGATTACACAGACGCAACATGGAAAATAATCGACCTACCCCCGACAATAAAAAGCCGGGTGGATTCCGTTTCAATCCTTACTGGATTTATGGCGCACTTTTTTTAATTCTCATGGCTATGCTCTTCTTGCCAAAAAATGCAGGGAAGACCACCAATTGGAAAGAAGTACGTGATATGATCATTCAAGGTGACGTTAAGAAAATTGTAATTGTAAATGACAGGATAGTTGAAGTCTTCTTAACACCTGATGCCATCCAACAGAAAAAATACGGCGTTCGCAAGAGCAAAGATTACCTTGGTGGCGTAGAACCCAACTACAGTTTTGAAATTGAAAAAGGCTATTTCAATAATGAGATTACAGATTTAAAGAAAACATTGGCCGAAAAAAATATCGACCCCAATGAAATGGTGATTCAATACGAGTCTCAAAGTGATTTATTCGGCGAATTGTTTCAATGGATTTTCTTCATTGGTATTTTCTTGATATTCTACAATATGATGTTCCGCAAAATGGGCGGTGGCGGAGGCGGTGGCGGCGGTGCAAGCATCTTTAATATCGGGCGCTCCAAAGCTCAGCTTTTTGATAAAGATACCAAGGTTAACAAAACATTTAAGGATGTAGCCGGACTTCAAGAAGCAAAATTAGAAGTCATGGAAATTGTCGACTTCTTGCAAAATCCTCAGAAATACACCAATTTAGGTGGTAAAATTCCCAAAGGCGTACTTCTTGTTGGCCCTCCCGGAACAGGAAAAACCTTATTAGCCAAAGCCGTAGCCGGTGAAGCGGGCGTTCCCTTCTTCTCACTATCTGGTTCCGACTTTGTAGAAATGTTCGTCGGCGTGGGCGCTTCTCGTGTCCGTGACCTTTTCAAACAAGCAAAAGAAAAAGCACCCTGTATCATCTTCATCGATGAAATTGATGCCATCGGAAGAGCTAGAGGTAAAAATCTCGTGCAAGGTTCTAACGATGAGCGTGAAAATACCCTAAACCAATTACTCGCTGAAATGGATGGTTTTGGTACCGATAGCGGCGTTATCATTATGGCGGCAACAAACCGACCTGACATTTTGGATAGTGCTTTGATGCGTCCAGGACGTTTCGATAGACAAATTTCTGTCGATAGGCCTGACCTTCAGGGCCGTGAAGAGATTTTCCACGTTCACCTAAAACCCCTTACAAAACTTTCTACCGATGTGGACGCACATAAATTGGCAGCCCAAACCCCGGGTTTTGCCGGTGCTGAAATTGCCAACGTTTGTAATGAAGCCGCATTAATTGCTGCACGACATAACAAAGAGGCCGTTGATATGCAGGACTTCCAAGATGCCATTGATCGTGTTATTGGTGGACTTGAAAAGAAAAATAAAATTATCAGCCCAGAAGAAAAAGCCATCGTGGCCTACCACGAAGCGGGTCATGCCATTGCTGGTTGGTTCTTAGAACATGCCGATCCATTGCTGAAAGTATCTATCGTACCTCGCGGTGTTGCCGCACTTGGTTACGCGCAGTATCTACCGAAAGAGCAATATTTGTATCGTACAGAACAATTGATGGACAGTATGTGTATGACATTGGGTGGTAGAATTGCAGAAGCCATCTTCTTCGATAAAATTTCTACGGGTGCCCAAAACGATTTGGAACGTATTACCAAACTCGCTTACAGCATGGTAACCATTTATGGTATGAACGAAAAAGTAGGACATGTGAGTTTCCATGACCCTCAAGGCGAATACGGTTACCAACGTCCTTATTCTGAAAAAACGGCAGAATTAATCGACCAAGAAGTTCGCGCTTTAATTCAAAAGGCATACGATGTCACCAAGAATTTACTTTCGGAAAAAAGAGCCGAAGTAGAAAAGGTAGCCAAAGCATTATTAGAGAAAGAAATCCTCTTCAAGGCTGATTTGGAAGTGCTGATTGGCCCTAGACCTTACGATCCAATCGAAGAAGCCGTGGTTATCGAAACTCCTTCTGAAGAAACGCCCCTCGTTGTTCCTGCTGACGAAACTATTGCATTGCCAGAATATTCTGACAATCAAGATTGAACAACTGTTGAAACAACAGAAACTGCTGCGACAACATCAGAATCTCACGATTCAAAAAGCCCAACTGAATCTAATACAGAGGTTTCCGGGGAAGACGGCGTAGATAAATAAAGACCCAGCTTAATTCCAATTAATCAATTGGATAGTAATTGTTGGAGTTGAATGAGGTTGAAATACATCCCCTTCTGCTCCAGCAATTCATTGTGAGTACCCTTCTCAATCATCTTACCCTTATCCAACACAATGATAACATCAGCGTGTATCACGGTAGAAAGACGGTGGGCTATAATAATGCTTGTCCTTGAGCTCATCAGCTTCTCTAAAGCCTGCTGGACCGCCTTCTCGCTGTTACTGTCCAAAGCCGATGTGGCCTCGTCCAAAATCAAAATTTCAGGATCCTTAAGCAAAGCACGTGCTATAGCCAAACGTTGTTTCTGACCCCCGCTCAACTTACCTCCACGTTCCCCAATTTCAGTATCGTAACCATGGTCCATTTCCATGATAAATTCATGCGCATTGGCCGCCTTAGACGCTTCAATCACGGCTTCAATTGGAGTTTCAGGGATACCCAAAGCAATGTTGTTTCGCACCGATTCATTGAAAAGAATGTTCTCTTGATTTACGATACCTATCAACCTGCGCAAATCGTCTTGCTTGAACTTGCGTATATCCACGCCGTCTAACAAAATACCACCATCCGTAACGTCATAGAACCTAGCCAACAAGTCGGTTAGTGTCGTTTTTCCAGCACCCGAAGGCCCCACCAACGCTACGGTCTGCCCTTTTTTAATTTCTAAATCAAAACCGTCAATCACCTTGGCACCATCCAAATAACTAAATCCCACATTCTTCAATACGATATTGTTGTTGAATACAGGAACCTCAGCCACAATTGGATCCTCAACAGTAACAGGGGCCGTCACCAGCTCTTGAATTCGATCCAAACTGGCAATACCCTTCTGCGCGGCATACAAGGCGTTAGAAAAGGCTTTAAATGGCGGAATCAACTGCGAAAAAATGGCAAAATAGGTCAAGAAAAATTCCGGATCCAACTCATTACGGAACACCATGCTACCGCCCAACCACAATAGCAAAGCACTTACACCGATACCGATAGTCTCACTCACCGGAGACGACAAATCATATCTGCGCTGAACGCCAATGTTGTTCTTGGTATATGCATTGTCTTGCTCCTTGTACTTCTTCGAAAAGAAGCCTGCGGCATTAAATGCTTTGATGATGCGAATTCCACCCAAAGTTTCATCGTAGGCCGTCATCACCTTGCCCAATAATTCCTGGTTCCGAGTGCTTCGCTTTCTCAAGGACCTGCCAATGAGTCCAATAATCAAGGCCGTAATTGGTAAAAAGAGTAGGATGTATAAGGTGAGTTTCGCCGATAACATCACCAACGCAATCAAAAATAGTAAGATGTTCAGTGGCTGGAAATAAAGAGCTTCCAAGGATACCATAAGCGCGAACTCAATCTCTTTGACATCATTACTCATTCTCGACATCAAGTCGCCCTTGCGTTCATTGTTGAAATAAGCAATAGGCAAGTCAAGACATCGCTGATATACATTCTGTCTGATCTCTTGAATACTGCGATTTCGGATTAGCACCATGAAATTCATGGCCAAAAAACGGAATCCATTTTTCAATACTGTAACAACTACCAATGCAACGCTCAAATAGGCTAGCGCTGTAAAGGGTTCACCTTTTGCTAGATGGCCAAACCATGTAATAAAGTTCTGATATTGGTCGCTAAACCAATGACCCACCCCAAAATTTTTACTAGAGAGAGCTTGTGCATTGCCATTGTCTTTTGAGAAAAGAAAACGTAATACGGGCATGATCATCATCAAAGAGACCAATTGGAACAACACATACAGCAGGTTAAAAATAAAATTGGCAAAAATTAACCGCTTGTGGTTGCCTGCATATTTCAAGAATTGGAGTACTGCTTTCAAATCTTAGCGAAATTACATAAATCAATCCAAGACCAATAAAAAAGGGGAGCATAGCTCCCCTTTTTTATTCTATTTAAAATTAAAACTTATTGGAAACTCAAGAAATCACTATACATATCACCAGATTCCGTTACAACTTGAACGCGATACAAACCTGGAGTTCCATTCATAGTAAACTCAGCACTACGGTTGGATCCAGAAACCAAGTTCATCTCACGAACCAACTGACCGCTCATTGTATAAACCTTTACTGAACGCATAGCTTGATTGCAATCAACCTTCACCGCACCGTTGGTTGGGTTTGGATACATCTTGATACTTCCAGCATCAAAACGCTTCACAACACTCGCCTCGTTGTCCTTGATTAACAATGTCAACAATGTGTCTTTACCCAAATAACATGGTCCTTGTCCGTTGCGAATCGCGAAAATCAAAGTCTTGTCACCGTCAGGATCTCCATCATCTGTAATGTTCGCACGAATAAAGAAACTACTTACGTTCTTCACAACATTAATCTTGCGTGTTGCAAAATCGTAGTCTGTTGGAGTAACTGCAGTTCCACCAGCAATAGCGACATCAAAAGTGAAATTCTCATCCGCTGGAATCACAGAGAAATCCATACGGAATGAATCCGCTGGCTCAAATACTTGATCCGATGCTTTAGTGAAATTCACCGTAGGCAAAGCAGATACTTTTAAATCATTCATGTAACGAGGACTCAATACATAACGATTGGTATAAGGCGCAGAATTATCAAACTGACCACCCAAACCAGTTACGTCGAAATATCCTACCGGAGCAGAAGAACCATCGATATCTGTTTCAGCATCAATATTTAATGTATCAACACGACCTGAAGTATTCATTACACGTACGTTTTTGAATCCATTGGCTGCCAAAGCAGTTGAAGGCCACTCTGTAGCATCCACCAATTTCACACGACGGAACTGAACCAATTTAGATTCTGTAGTTTCATCCACACCTTGAACAAAAACTGACTTTTTCAAAGTTCTTCCACTAGAAATTTTGATGATGGTATCCAACTTGTCCATTTGAACTAAACCTTGGAATTGACTTACCGTACCTTGAAGCATTATACTATCACCCTCATTTACAGAATATCCAAATGTCTTAGGGTTAGTAAATACGCCCATTCCACCGGTTCCGTCGATAATTGTGAAGTTCATTCCTGCAGTGCGCATGTTTACGCCATATACAGTTCCAAATACGCGACATTTAACATTCAAACTATCAGCTGCTTTATTCGCATTCGTTTGCTTGTTCACTGTGCCGATATTGTAAATTGGCAAATCATCATTCAACAAAGTGATAATCAAGGTATCTTTTCCTTTGGCAATTTTAGAGTTCGACAATGTGCCTAATCCAAAGTATACTTTCTTCGTTGGCTCGTAAGCGTTATCATTATAGAATGGTACGTTTACAATGATGGTATCTTTTGTAGAGCTCGTAATGCTCATGATTTTAGATGTAGGATTGAATTTGAAATCAACACCTTCAGTAGCAGAGCTCAAAGCAGTGTAACAACGCAATGTGAAATCCGCATCTGCATCAGAGCGCGATGCAATTCTCATTCTAACCGCAACATTTCCTACCGTCTCAGTAACTGTCAACTTGCTATCGATAAACTCAATGGTCGCGGGACCATCATTGTCCAACATTACCAACGTAATGATTGAATCTTTGATGTAAGCACCTCCAGTGATCTGACGCAAAACCATGCGAACAGTATCGTTTGGATCAATATTGAAATCATCAAATACCTTGGCGAAAATTGTAATTGAATCTGCTTTCGTGGTTGAACCCAAATTAAATGTTGAGTCTTTGCCACTCTTACCAATTGAAAACTCTGAAGGAATATAGGTTGAATCACCTTTGCCTTTCACCAACAACATCATCTTAGAGGCTGAAGATACCGGCTTATCCATTTTCAATGTCATTCCAATTCTTCCCGCATTTTCCTTCACAACAACCAGAGTATTGGGAACAATCACATTCGCGATATCGTTATCGGTAACAGTAATGGTATGCGCCTTTTCGATGCCAATCACACAATTACTTGGTTGATCCACACCCAATACGATTGTCTCAGGACCTTCCGCAGAATTATCATCATTGATAGTAATTACTGTAGTATCGTTACCAGCTTTGCCAGAACCCTTAAAAGTAATAGTACGCTCAGTTAAAGTATAATCCGCAGCAGCCCCTTTGGTGGAAGTTCCACCGGCAACATAAAAACGAACTGTTTGATCTTTCTCACCACTATATTTTCTAGAAACATAAACATTATATGTTCCCACATCTTCTTTTGTAGACGAAGTCCTTGCCCAAAACTCAACCATTGTTGGAGTTAATGCAGCATCATCATAATCCAAATAAATTGGATTTGCATATCCACCCGAAGGATTTACTGTATTCTTCTTGCTCGGCCCCCAAACGCCATCTGCATCTGTATTGGTAAAAATACTCACTCCCGATTTTAACGAAAGATTGTCTACCCTTCTAATGCCATTGGCTAAACTGTTCGGCACAATTCCAGCCCAGTTGCCAGATACTTTCCAAACATTTGTAGAATAGTAACCTACCAAAGACGACAAATTGCTTCCGGTAAATACTCCACCTTCAACAGGACCAACCGACAAAGGACGACCCGAACCCGCAGTATTGTCGTACAAAGCAACAAAACTTCTAGCCGGAGCCATACTCTTACCCCAAACGCCAGTTCCTTTTACGTTACCTGCCGCATTTGGCGTGATAACCGTCATAGAGTCACTGCAATACATTTTCACTGTATCACCGGTAGTTATTCCAATTGCAATAACCGCCAAATACACCTTGGTTCCTGGTGTCCAGTAATTAACACTGCCTGTTCCAACAAGTCCAAACCAACCCTCAAACTCACCCATTAAACCGGTGGTTAACGTGTCGTCTCCCTTCGGAGCAGCAGTGGCGGTCCAATAAGATGTACTAGAATAATATCTGTAATTACCCGCTGTATCAACGTACAAAGGATTTCCGGCACCCGGCGAAATTGATTTTGAAGCAAAATCAGTTGACTTAATACCACGAACTACATATCTGTAATCCGATTTAGATTTTAAATTGTCTATACGCAAACGCACATAAGCAGGTAAACGCTTAGTTGAATCACCCGATGTGATATATTGGGGAACAACCAAACCGATTACGTTAGATGAAGAGTATTGAGCCTTCACATCTTTTAGAAGGAACAACAACGCGAAACCAAGTAAGAATTTTTTCATAAGTTCAATTTATACAAAAGTATAGAAAAAAGTCCTTGATTCAAAGAACGCAAGCCGCAGTCATAACACTCACTTTTTCAATCCCAATGTCATCAAAATGTAAGCAACTTTTTAAGCACGACTCTATCGTGGATCCCGTTGTCATTACATCATCTACCAAACACAAATGTCCCAAAGGAAATCCCTTGTATTTTGGATTAAATTGGTACTTACTTTCCGAAGACGTTAATCGTTCGGCACGATTTTTTTTGGTCTGCGAAATAGATCGATTTGGCTGTAAAAATAAATCCGTAATTAGTTCGCCACTCAATACCTCCGTGATGCCTTCAGCCAAACGTAATGCCTGATTATATCCCCGTTTTCTCACTTTTGAAGTGTGCATCGGAATTACAGCAAAATGGGTAAAATCCGGATCGCCGTGATCACGAGTTATCCTGTCTCCCATTTCCTTACCGAGTTTAACCGCCAACGACTCCGCTCCTTCATATTTAATGGCCTTCATCATTTTGGAAACACCCGAATTGCGTCTGTAATCCAATAAAAAATAACCCAACTCTATTGGAACCCTGCCAGCCAAACCCCTGCAAATTGGGTTGGTTTTGCTTAGTCCGTAAACCGAATATGGCAAATTGACATAGCATGTAAAACACAAATCATGTTCTTGTCGTATCAATAAATCACCACAAACAACACAAGTGCGAGGAAATGTAAAATCTAACATGTCCAAAACCAATTCACTCAATACCGCACCTACTTTTCTTGCATTTCGATCCACACAACCACCCATAACATAAATCACATATCGCAAAAACAAGGAATTGTCGATTTACCCTATCATTATTGCAAAAAACGCAGAACTTTGTACCCATGGCCGGACCACACCAACAAGATCGCGATATTCCAAAATCCAAATTGTCACTAGACGCATTCAAAAAGTCTACCCGATTATTTCGATATATGTCGGCCCAAAACCGCGCCTGGTTTATTCTAGGTACGATTTTCCTTGCCATCAGCGCCGGTGCATCCCTCATGTTTCCGAAATTACTCGGCGACCTCATGGACGGGGCATTTGTTTACAACGGAGGAAATATTGCCAAAGCACCCAACACCGAAGCCCTGCAAAAAGTGGCTATCTATTTTGTTTATCTCTTTATTATTCAAGCCCTTTTTAGTTTTGCTAGAATCGCCATTTACGTCCGCGTAACGGAAGATATGACCTACGGTTTGCGAACTGACCTCTTCAAGAGTGTCATCGGCCAAAACATGAATTTCCACAATCAGAATCGGGTGGGTGAATTACTCAGTCGCTTCTCAGCCGACGTGGCTCAAATTCAGGATGCCTTCACAACCAATTTGGCGATGTTTATTCGTCAGATTCTAATCCTAATTGGCGGGGTAGTAGTTCTCTTCTTCACCTCTTCAAAATTGGCCGTTATGATGCTGGCCACCTTACCCGCAATCATCATCGTCGCACTGCTATTTGGTCGCTTCATTCGCAAGAAATCCAAAGAAGTTCAAGACGTTACCGCCGCAAACAATGTAATCGTAGAAGAATCTCTGAGCGGAATTATGTCGGTTAAATCTTTCACCAACGAGTATTTCGAAAACGAACGATATCAAGCGAATAGCCAAAAATTAAAGCGCGATTCCATCATCCGCGGATACTGGAGAGGCACTTTTAGCTCTTTTATTATAATATGCATGTTCGGCGCCATCGTTTGGTTGATTTATCAAGGATTAGGCCTCGTACAATCCGGCGAAATGGGCGTGGGTGAATTATTTAACTTTATGATGCTTACCGCTTTTGTAGGGAGCAGCATTGGCGGCATGGCAGAGCAATTTGTGCAAATCCAAAAAACCCTCGGTAGCATCGAACGCGTACTCGACATCATCGATATGCCCATGGAAATTGAGCCAATCGCGCAATCC
>Ga0114981_10002811_pt1 | contig 11154 bp, 9 predicted proteins | sample S_140806_MF_Meta_FD_87028 | JGI IMG/M metagenome (GOLD analysis project Ga0114981, IMG submission 87028) | Freshwater microbial communities from Lake Simoncouche, Canada to study carbon cycling - S_140806_MF_MetaG | ecosystem: Environmental > Aquatic > Freshwater > Lake | place: Lake...
CAAAAACAGGCCGGCCAGCTGGGCGGTGAAGGCCTTGGTGCTGGCCACGCCAATCTCCACCCCGGCGCGGGTGATGTAGGCCAGCTCGCACTCGCGCACCATGGCGCTGGTGGCCACGTTGCAAATGGTCAGGGTGTGCGTCATGCCCAGGCTTTGCGCGTGGCGCAGGGCAGCCAGGGTGTCGGCGGTTTCGCCCGACTGGGTGATGGTGACCACCAGTGTGCGCGGGTTGGGCACCGAATCGCGGTAGCGGTACTCGCTGGCCACCTCCACCTGGGTCGGGATTTTGGCAATGCTCTCCAGCCAGTACTTGGCGGTGCAGCCGCTGTAGTAGCTGGTGCCACAGGCCAGGATCAGCACCGAATCAATGCCCTTGAACACCCGCGCCGCGCTGGCCTGGCTGCCGTCGAACAGCTCGGGCGCGATGCCCTCCACGCCCTCCAGCGTGTCGGCAATGGCGCGCGGCTGCTCAAAAATTTCTTTTTGCATGTAGTGCCGGTACGGGCCCAGCTCGGCGGCGCCAGTGTGGGCCAGCACGGTTTTGATCGGGCGTTGCGCCGGCGTGAGCGACTTGTGCGTCCGGTCCACCAGCCAGTATTTGCCCAGTTGCAGATCGGCCACGTCGCCCTCTTCCAGGTACACGATCTGGTCGGTCACGCCGGCCAGGGCCATGGCGTCGCTGGCCAGAAAATGCTCGGTGCCGCCCCGCCCCACGCCCAGGATCAACGGTGAACCGGCGCGCGCGCCGACCAGCCGATGCGGCTCATCCTTGCAAAACACCGCAATGGCGTAGGCGCCCTGCAGCTGGCTGATGGCGGCCTTGACCGCCTCAAACAGGTCGCCGTCGTACAGGTTGTCCACCAGGTGGGCGATAACTTCAGTGTCAGTCTGGCTCTGGAACACATAGCCGCGCGCCTGCAGGCCGGCGCGCAGTTCATCGTGGTTTTCAATGATGCCGTTGTGCACCAAGGCCACTCGGCCGGGGCGGCTGGCGGCATCGGGCCCGGGGCCGTGGCTGAAATGGGGGTGCGCGTTGTGCACCACGGGGGCGCCATGGGTGGCCCAGCGGGTGTGGGCGATGCCGGTGGCGCCCTCTAAATGGCTCTGCGTCACCTGCGTCAGCAGCTCGGCCACGCGCTCGGTGCTTCGCGCCCGCTGCAGGCCGCCGGCGTGCACCGCCACGCCACACGAGTCATAACCGCGGTACTCCAGCCGCTGCAGGCCCTGCACCAGGATCGGAACAATATTGCGGTTAGAGACCGCACCCACAATGCCACACATACGCCATCCTCCTTGAATCTTGAGACGATGGTAGCGACAGTGTCTAGAAATTAATTGTCTGTATTCATCAAATTTCGTTCGAATATTTCATTAGAGGCTAATTTTATTCAAATATTTCATATAAACTACGTTAATGGAACAAATCACACTCGATACCGTCGATCTGGCGCTGTTAGCGCAGCTGCAACAGGACGCCTCGCTGAGCAACCAGGCGCTGGCCGAGCTGGTTCATGTGTCGCCCCCCACCTGCCTGCGGCGCGTCAAGCGCCTGCACGAAGCAGGTTGGATCGAGCGCCAGGTGGCCGTGCTCAGCGTCGACAAACTGGCCAGTGCGGCCGGGCACGGCCTGTGCGCTGTGGTGGAGGTCACGCTGGACCGGCAAGACCAAGCCGCGCTGGCGGCGTTTGAGGCCAAGGTGGCGCCTGACAACGCGGTGCAGCAGTGCTACCGCGTCTCACCCGGGCCGGACTTTTGCCTGGTGGTGCACACCGCCAACATGCCCGCCTACCTGGCGCTGACGCAGCGCTTGTTCACCGTTGACGCCAATGTGCGCAACGTCAAGGCGTTTTTCAGCGTCAAGCGCAGCAAGTTTGGCGCGGTGTTGCCGCTGCCCACGGCCTGAGCAGCGCTACCTTAAGGCAGTGGCAACCTGATGCTGACGCGGCAGCCGCCATCGGGCACGCCGCTGGCCTCAATCTGGCCGCCGTGGCGTTCAATGATCTTGCGGGTGATCGCCAGGCCCAGACCCAGGCCCTCGAAGGCCTTGGCGCTGTGCAGGCGCGAAAAGGGTTGAAACAGCCGCGCTTGGTAAGCGGGCTCAAAGCCTATGCCGTTGTCTGCCAAAGTTAGCACACACCCGCTCTCACCCCACAAACTAGACAGGCTGATGCTGGCCTGGGCGCGGGGTCGGGTGAACTTGAGCGCATTGGCCAGCAACTGGGCCAAGGCCTCGCGCATCAAGGCGGCATCGGCCAGCAGTGGTGGAATGTCGGGCGCCACCTGCCAAGCGATGGCCCGCGCATCCGGCCCTTCGGCGGCGTCGGGCCCGGACCGTCGCCGCAAGTCGGTGTAGACCGCTTGGGCCAGTGCCCCGACATCCAGTGGCGCGGGTTGCGGTTGGGCTTGACCGATTTGGGCCAGGCGCATCAGCCCGTCAATCTGTTGTCCCATCAGGCGCGCGGCCTCGCTGATGCGGTCCAGATGCGGCAGTGCCAGCGCCAATTGAGGCTCAGGCAGGTCTTCGCGCAGGATCTGGGCATAGGCGCCCAGGTGGCGCAGTGGCGCCCGCAGGTCATGCGAGACGGCTCGGGTGAATTCGTCCAGTTCGTTGCGGGCCAGGCGCAGCTCGCGCTCCAGCCGCTCAATCCGCAGTGCGGCGGGCTCATTGCCCTCCTTCATTTGCTGGGCCGCGTCCAGTTGGCAATGCTCAGCTGCTTGCCACGCGCCACCGTCAAGGCGCCGGGCGGCGTGTCCTTGGTGATGGTTGACCCACCGCCGACGGTGCCGCCAGCGCCGAGGGTGACCGGCGCCACCAGCACACAGTTGCTGCCCACGTGCACATCGGCCTCGATGGTGGTTTGGTGCTTGAAGGCGCCGTCATAGTTGGCGGTGATGCTGCCAGCGCCGTAATTGACGCGCTCACCCACCACGGCATCGCCCAGATAGGCCAGGTGGTTGGCCTTGGCGCCTTGGGCCAGTGTGGAATTTTTGACCTCGACAAAATTGCCGATGTGCACCTGCTCGCCTAAGCGCGCACCGGGCCGCAGCCGGGCAAACGGCCCAACCAGCGCACCCGCCCCCACGGTCACCGCGTCCTTGCTACCGGGCGCGCCGCCCTCAATGTGGCTGAAGGGGTGAATCACGGCGCCAGCGGCAATGCTGGCGTTGATGATCACGCAATTGGCGCCAATGCGCACCCCCTCGCCCAAGCTCACCTCACCCTCAAACACGCAATTGACGTCGATAGACACATCCTGAGCGCAGGTCAGGGTGCCGCGCACATCCAGCCGGGCCGGGTCGGCCAGGCGCACGCCCTCGGTCATCAGTTGCAGTGCCAGCTGCTTTTGCCAAGCCCGCTCCAGCTCAGCCAGTTGCACCGGGCTGTTGACGCCGGCCACCTCCAGGGGATCGTCAATACGGTGCGCCAGCACCGGCACGCCGTCGGCAACAGCCAACTTGACGATGTCGGTCAGGTAGTACTCGCCCTGGGCGTTGTCGGTGCCGAGCCGGCTCAGCCAGCCTTTGAGCAGCCGGGCTGGCACGGCCATGATGCCGCTGTAGACCTCCTTGATTTGGCGCTGATCGGCGCTGGCGTCCTTGTGCTCGACGATGGCCTGCACCGCTTCGCCTTGGCGCACGATCCGGCCGTAGCCGGTGGGGTCTGGCAGCGTCACCGTCAGCAGCGCGAGACGGCTGCCGGCGCTGGCCGCCAGCAGTTGGCGCAGGGTGTCGGGCCGCGTCAGCGGCACATCACCCGACAGCACCACCACCACCCCGTCATCCGCCAGCAAAGGGGCTGCCTGCATCACCGCATGGCCGGTTCCCAGCTGCGGCTCTTGGCGTACGCATTGGGCAGCTAATTGACCGCTAAGCCCTGTGGAATGGGCAATGTGTGCTTCAACTTCCATAGCGCCATGCCCCGTGACCACCACCACCTGGCGCGCCTGCAAGGCGGCGGCGGTATCCAGCACATGCTGCAACAGGGCACGACCGGCCAACCGATGCAAGACCTTGGGCAGCCGGCTCTTCATGCGGGTGCCCCGGCCGGCGGCCATAATGACGACGTCCGCCGGGCCCTGTCCCGCGCCATTGCCTGAGATACCTGCCGCCATGAATGCCACCCCTGTTTGTGTCCGCGTTGCCCGCATTATCAGCCTGCTGTTGGCTGTGGCACTGTCGGGTTGCAGTGCGATCCGGCTCGGCTACAGCCAGGCGCCCGAGCTGGCCTATTGGTGGCTGGACAGCTATTTTGATTTCACAAGCGAGCAAACCAGCCGCGTGCGGGCTGATCTGGCCGCTCTGCAGGTCTGGCACCGCAGCAACGAACTCCCGATTTACCTGGGTTTCTTCGACAAGCTGCAGCGTATGGCGCCGGCAAACGTGACCCCCGAGCAGCTGTGCGACCTTTACACCGAGTTTCTGCCCCGGCTCGGTGCCGCGGCTGAGCAGGCCGAGCTGCCCCTGAGCGCTGTTACCCTGACCCTCAAGCCCGAGCAGCTGGCGCATTTGGCGCGGCAGCTCGACAAACGCAGCGAGACATGGCGCGAGGAGTGGCTGGACGGTACACCGGGCGAGCGACGCGCACGCCGAGTCAAACAGCTGGTGGAGCGTGCCGAGTCTCTGTATGGCCGGTTGGACGCTACCCAGCGTGCCGGCTTGCGAGACGCGGTGGCCGCCTCCCAATATGACGCCGAGATGAGTTACCGCGAATCGCAGCGGCGCCACATTGACACCCTGCAAACGCTGCGCCTGATCCAAAGCGGGGGGCTGGGGCAGGAGCGTAACCGGCAGGAAGCCCGTGGCCTGCTGGAACGCGCCATGACCTCACCCGACCCGATCTACCGCAGCCACCAGAATAAGCTGACCCAAGAAAACTGCCGCACCTATGCCACGCTGCACAACAGCACCAGCCCAGGCCAACGCGCCAAGGCGTTGGAGACCCTCAAAGGCTACGAGACCGACCTGCGAGCCTTGACGGCGCAGCGGCGCTGAGCGCCGATGTTCAGCGCGCTGTTTCGCCACTTCGAAGCCCGCATCCAGGCCACGGCCACGCCACCACCCGAGGCGCCGCCCGCTGGGCTGATGGCCTTTTACGGGCACTTTATCCGCCAGGCCCGTGGTTTATTTGTGGCCATGCTGCTGAGCTGCCTGCTGGTGGCCCTGAGCGACACCGTGTTGCCGGTGCTGCTGGGCCGGCTGGTGGCCCTGATGGGCGCCAGCGACCGGCCGGCTGCCCTGGCGCAGGCCGGGCCGACGCTGCTGGCGATGCTGGTCTTCATGCTGGTGGTGCGGCCGCTGATTTTGCTGTTGGACAGCCTGCTGCGCTTCAATGCGGTGATGCCGGGTTTCACCAGCTTGGTGCGCTGGCAGAACCACTGGCATGTGGTGCGGCAAAGCTGGCCGTTTTTTCAGGATGACTTTGCCGGCCGCATTGCCAATCGGGTGATGCAAACCGGCAATGCCCTGCGCGAGAGCGCGGTGCAGGGCGTGCGCTCGGTCTGGTACATCCTGATTTACGGGCTGGCCAGCCTGGTGCTTCTGGCCCAGGCCGACTGGCGCCTGGCCCTGCCGACGCTGGCCTGGTTTGCCGGCTACGTGCTGTTCCTGCGCTATTTTGTGCCCAGGCTGCGCGACCTGGCCCGGGCCAGCTCGGCTGACCGATCGCGTTTGATGGCCCGGGTGGTAGACAGCTACAGCAACATCCTGACGGTGAAGCTGTTCGCCCGCCCCAGCGACGAAGACCAGCATGTGCGCGAGGTGATCACGGCGCACCAGGGCTCGATGGCCGCCCACATGCGGCAGGTAACGCGCTTCATCTGGACCCTGTGGCTGATGAACGCGCTGCTGCTGGTGGCCACCGCTGCGGTGGGCCTGTGGCTTTGGCAGGCCCAGCGGCTGGAGGTGGGCGTGTTTGCCATGGCGCTACCGCTGGCCTGGCAGATCACCAGCACGGCGGGCTGGGTGTCGTGGGAGGTGGCCGGCATTTTTGAGAACGTGGGCGTGGTGCAGGAGGGCATGGACAGCATCGCCCGCCCTCTCGGCCAGGTGGATCGGCCCGGCGCACTGCCGCTGCAGGTGACCCAGGGCGACATCCGCTTCGAGCAGCTCAGCTTTGCCTACTCGGTTGGCCACCCGGTGCTGCATGACATCAATCTCACCATCCACCCGGGCGAGCGCATCGGGCTGGTCGGCCGTTCGGGCGCCGGCAAATCCACATTGGTCCACCTGCTGCTGCGCTTTTTTGAGCCCAGCAGCGGCCGTATCCTGATCGACGGTCAGGACACCGCCACCTGCAGCCAAGACAGCGTTCGCGCCCAGATCGGCATGGTGACGCAGGACACCTCGCTGCTGCACCGCTCGGTGGCCGACAACATCGCCTACGGCCGGCCCGGCGCCAGCCGCGCGCAGGTGACGGCAGCCGCGGCCAAAGCGCAGGCGCTGGATTTTGTGCAGGGCCTGCGCGACCCCGACGGCCGCACCGGCCTCGATGCCCGCGTGGGCGAGCGCGGCGTCAAGCTCTCGGGCGGGCAGCGCCAGCGCATTGCGATTGCCCGGGTGCTGCTCAAAGACGCGCCTATTTTGGTGCTGGACGAGGCCACCTCAGCCCTTGACAGCGAAGTCGAGCAGGCCATCCAGGCCCAATTGGTGGATTTGATGCAGGGCAAGACCGTGATCGCGATTGCCCACCGGCTGTCCACCATCGCCCGCATGGACCGCCTGCTGGTGCTGGACCAGGGCCGCATCGTCGAAGCCGGCAGCCACGCCGAGCTACTTGCCCAGGGTGGTCTGTACGCCGACCTGTGGCAACGACAGACCGGCGGCTTTCTGGCCGCTCAGTAGTTCAGGGCGGCGCGGCCACCCTGCGCTGCTTCCTTGAGCGCCTTGCTGATCAAGCCGGTGGTGACGGTGGCGAAATAGCGGGCGCCCCAGCCGGCGTAGCGGTCTTCGTCCTCATGGGTCAGCGCCAGCACACCGGGGCACTTGCCGGCAGCGGCCACCGCCTTGATCGTGCGCTCGATGGCGGCCTGCACCGGCGCATCGTGGAAGCGGTTCTCATGGCCCATGCTGTGCGCTAGGTCGTTGGGGCCGACAAACACCGCGTCCACCCCAGGCACGGCGGCAATCGCGGCGGCATTGGCCACGCCTTCGGGCGTTTCCACCATCACCACCAGCGTCACGCCGTCGTTGCTGCGCCGGGTGTGCGCCGGCCCGCCAAAGGCGCCGTAGCCGGCGGCCCGGGTCGAGAAGGCGCTGCCGCGTTGGCCGCTGATACCGGCCGCGCCAGGTGGCAGGGGGTACTTGACGCGCTGCACCAGCGCGGCCGCATGGGCCGCCGTGTTGACCATCGGAATCTGCAGGCCACCGGCACCGATGTCGAGCGTGCGGGCAATGTCGTGCTCCAGGCAGCGCACCAGCGCGGGGAGGCCGCTGGCGCGAGCGGCGCGCAACATGTGCTCGGTGCTCTCTATGCCGGCGCTGCCGTGCTCGTTGTCGATGATGAGGAAATCAAAGCCAGCAAAGGCGCACATCTCCACCAATGCGGGTGAGGGGATGCCATTGAAGATGCCGCGCAGGCGCCGGCCGCTCTGCAGCAGCTCGGGCAGTCGGGTGTCCAGAGGCATGTGGGCGGCGCTCATGCCCGGCCCCACAGTTCGTCGCTGGCTTGTTTGGCGCCTTCGGCCATGCTGGCCAGTTTGGCAAAGCAGATGGGCGGGTGGATGGCGCCAAAGCCGGCAAAGGTGCCAAAACCGCAGTCGGTGGCGGCCATCACGCGCTCGCGGCCAACGATGTTGGCGTAGGTCAGCAGGCGCTGCGCCACCAGCCGCGGGTGCTCAATAAAGTTGTTGACCGAGTCCAGCACGCCGGGCGCCAGTACTTTGTGGTCGGCAATTTTGCCCTCGCGTCCGGCCTTGGCCCAGACTTCCCATTCGTGGGCGTGGCGCGGGTTGGCGCCTTCGAACAGCACCGTGGCCGGCTTGGCCTTGAGCACCACGTCAAGGATTTTTTCCAACCCAATGTCAAAGTGGTGCGGCCCCTCGTAGTTGCCCCAGCACACGTGCATGCGGATGCGTTCGGCGGGAATATTGCGCAGCGCGTGGTTGAGTGCTTCTACCTGCAGGTGGGCATTGCGCAAAAACTCGTTGTCGTCCACGTCACGGAACTTGATGTGCCGGCCCATGGCCAGGTCCGGCGCGTCGATCTGCAGGTCCAGCCCGGCAGCCACGATGGCCTCGTACTCGGTGGCCATGGCCTCGGCCAGGGCCTGCAGGTACTGCTCGGTGCTGGCGTAATAGCGGTTGGGCTGGAACACGGCAATCACGCCCGGCGAGGCACTGTTCATGAAAGCCCGCACCGGCGGTGTAGCCGTGCTGCCCGCAGCGACCACCGCCGCTTGCAGGTTGGCAATGTCCTTGTGCAGGCCACTCAGGTCTTTGACCGCAATCGGGCCGGTGCAGATCGGGCGCTGGTACTTCGGGGTGGCACCGAGCTTGGCCAGGCGCTCCTTGAAATCTGGAAAGTCGTCCAGGTCACGCGGCGTGGCGCGCGGCATTTCGCCCAGCTCAAAACCGGTCAGGCGGTGCCGGATGTAGGTGGCGTAAGAAATTTTGCTCATTTCGCCGTCACTGACCACATCGACGCGGGACGTGGCTTGCCGGGCCACCACACCGCTGACCTCGGCCGCCATGATGCTGTCGAACTCGGCTTCAACGTAGTTGAGGCCGCTGTCTTGGGCAAACAGCTGCGTGACGACGCGTTCGGGCCGCGGCAGGCTGCCCACGTGGGTGGTGAGGATGCGCTGTGGCGACGTGTGAAGCGGCGAGGTGTTCATCGTTGAGACCTGTCTGTGTAACGTTTGAGGGCAAGGTAACCGTTGGCGTCGATGGCGTAGCCGGCTTCGGCCGCGCACGCTTGTACTGCCGGCGCCCAGTCGATGGGCTTGCGAGCGTCGCCCGGCGTCATCATCAGCATCACGGCCTCGGTCTCGCCCACATTGCGGTAACGGCGCCAGACATCGGGCGGCATGGCAAAGCTGTCCCAACCGTCGGCGTGGCCGTTTGCTATTGATGTAATAGCATTAACCTCAATATCCACGGGGTCTAGGGCTTGATTTGATACCTCAATAGCGACTGCACCCTGGTGCACCGTGAGCACCTGCTGGCAGGCCAGACGGTGCAGCGAGACCTGTCCGCCCACAGGGATCTTGACCCACTCAATCGAGAAGCCGTGGGCGTTGCCGATGGGCGCCAGGTGGTCGCGGTCTTGGCTCAGGCCGTGACCGATCACCGGGGCCATCTGGGCGCCGCAACCGGGCAACGCGGCGTCAAGCAGTGCTCGGCTCGACCACTGGAGATCCGCATGGCGCACCACGCGCTGGCCCATCTGCTCGGGTGTCCAGCGGCGCAGCTGGGCGATCTCTTCGGGCGTCATGGGTTGCAGGCGGCGCATGGTCTGCTCGTCCCAGGTCTGGCCGAGTTGCTCGTCGATGATGCGGTAGTCTTCGGTCAGGTGCACGCCCTGCTCGCGGGCCGCCTGCAGGGTTTGCGGGCCCCAGAGGATGCCGCCGGTGTCGTCCTGGCCCAGCGCGGTGAACATGAAGCCCTCGTCATCGCCCACGTTCTGAAAGCCCCGGTAAATCCAGGTCGGCATGCTGGCGATATCGCCCGGGCCCATCTCGGCTTTGAGCGGCTCGGGGTTGAAGCCCCAGTGCAGGTTCCAGCGGCCCTTGGTGCAGATGAAGACTTCGGCCGTGAAGTGCATGTGCGGCGGGTTGATTTTGCCCGGTGGCATGGCCACGCCGCCGACCTGGAAGCCGTGCTTTTCGCGCAGGCTGACTGGCTGGTTGGGGTTTTGCGAGACGCCGGGGCCGATCAGTGCGTAGTTCTTCTTGGGCGCGCAGCCCGGTATGCGGTAGTCAATGAAGGCCTCGGTGCTGTAGCGCAGGCTACTGAAAGGGATGAATCGCTCGCGGAGTTGGGCTTCGGTCAACATGGGGATGCCTTGATTGAATGGGGTTGGTGACAGGCGCGGCTGGATCAGGCCTGCAGCCATTGCCGCAGGGCCAGGCTCAAGCGCCCGGGGGCTTCGAGTGGCACAAAATGCCCGACGCGGGGCAACTCTACCCAGCGCGCAGCGGGTTGGGCCTGCAGCATTTCCTGCTGCCAAGCTGGCGGGCACAGGCGGTCGTGTTCGCCGCTGACCAGCAACAGCGGGCCATCAAAGCCGTGCAGGGCGGGCAGGCTGTCCGGTCGCGCTGCGGCCCACGCGAACTCGGCGCGTGCCACCTGACGCGGCGTGCCCTCGGCCATGGCCCGAACCAGCGGTCCGTGTCGCTGGCGCTGGATCGGGTGGTGGAAGTAGACCGGCTTGGCGCCACGGGCCACGGCCGCCGGGCCCTGGCGCTGACAGACGCGCCACTGACTGGCGCTGCGGCGCCGCGCGCGCCCACTGGCGGGGCGTGCGTTGCTGGCGATCAGGGCCAGCCGCTGAACCCGTTGCGGCGCACGGCGCAGCAACTCCAGTGCCCACAGGCCGCCCAACGAAAAGCCGGCCAGGGAGAATTGTTCGGGCAGCTCGCCCAACAGGCGGTCCAGCCAGGCGCCCGACCGGTCCAGGCCGGCATAGTCGAGGGCGCGCAGGTCGGCCACATCGCGCAGCGCGCGGCACTGGTGCCGGAAAATCCGTGCATCGCACAGGGTACCGGGCAAGAGCAGCAACGTCGGTTTCATGCCCAGTCCTGCAGGGTCAGCGGTGATCGGGCCTTGTTGAACTCGCGCATACGCGCCAGGACGTCGACACCGATCTGCCGGTACACATGCAGCAGGTCGACCAGCACCCAGTTCTCGCGGATCAGGCCGCGCTCACAGCGCCAGAAATCCAGGCTTCGCATGGTGATTTGCTGGCCCGCCGGCGCAATGCCCAGCCAACCGTCTCCAGAGATGGTGGCGTGCATATTTGGCCAGCCGCTCACGGCCACATAGTCGCCATCGGCAAAGAACTCGCCCTTACCGCCGGTGCCTCGGCGGTTGGGCATGCCATTCAGAAACGGAATCTGGTGCCAATTTCGAAACGCGGCGAGGCCACGTGCCGTCCCGATGCCAGACGGTCCGTACCAGTTCATCTTCGGGTGCCAATAACGCTCGAGCTGCATCGCCG
>Ga0114981_10002814_pt1 | contig 11147 bp, 10 predicted proteins | sample S_140806_MF_Meta_FD_87028 | JGI IMG/M metagenome (GOLD analysis project Ga0114981, IMG submission 87028) | Freshwater microbial communities from Lake Simoncouche, Canada to study carbon cycling - S_140806_MF_MetaG | ecosystem: Environmental > Aquatic > Freshwater > Lake | place: Lake...
CACTAGATTGCTTTTGGCGAATCTTTCCGCGTCGAGCTAAAGGCGGCCAGCTCCTCAACACGCCTCACCCCATGCACAAAACTACGCTTCTACTCTCCCTCGTTCTGGCCTTCGCCAGCCTGATCAGCTGCACCACCGCCCAGAACGAAAACGAAGCCGCTCTTGATGCGTCGATGAACGAGCAGGCTCAATTGGAAAACGATCTCGCGCTTGATGAGGCCATGGATGAGCAGGCATACCTTGAGCGCTCGCTCGTCCGCCGCTAAGCTCCCCCTGCCCCATGACTCTCCGCGAACCTGAAATCGTCGAACTGCAAACACCCACTGGGCCGATGCGCACGATGGTGCTGCGTCCAGCGGCAGCGGGGCGGTATCCGGGGTTGTTGTTTCACTCGGAGATTTTTCAGATCACCGGCCCGATCCATCGCACAGCGGCGTTTCTGGCAGGGCACGGCTTTGTCGTGGCCCTGCCGGAGATCTACCATGAGTATCTGCCGGCAGGCACCGTGCTCGCTTATGATCAAGACGGCTCCGATGTCGGCAATCGCTTGAAGACCGAGAAGCCCGTGGCTGCCTACGATGCGGACAATCGCGCCGTTCTCGACTTCTTGAAGCAGCACGAGGCCTGCACCGGTCGCCTCGGATCATTCGGACCCTGCATCGGCGGTCATCTCACCTACCGCGCCGCCTTGCAGCCGGATGTCGCTGCCGCGACGTGCTTATATCCGACCGATCTGCACAAGCGCAGCCTCGGTGCCGGCGTGAACGACGACTCCCTCGCCCGCGCGGCGGAGATTCGGGGCGAGCTGATGCTCGTCTTCGGCCGCCAGGACCCCCATGTGCCCGTCGAAGGCCGCGAACTCATCTACAAGACGCTCACCGCCGCTGGCGTGAACTTCACCTGGCATGAGCTGAATGCAGCCCACGCCTTCCTCCGCGATGAAGGCCTGCGCTACGATGCCGAACTCGCCCGCCAGATGCTCGGCATGACGGTGGATTTCTTCCGGCGCGTGCTGGCATAAGCAGATCGTTACCGCGAAGATATGGAATATCTACTCGAAGAACCAGCGTTGCAAGGCCTGGAACACAGGAGTGATGCGCACGAGCGTAGGCTGAAATAAAAAAACCGCCGGGCAGATGAACTGCGCGGCGGCGGCATCGTTGGGGAAAGATGAACTTACTTGGCGGGGACGGCGTAAACCTGCACTTCGCAGTAGTGGTTCATGTCGGAGGCGGTGTTGCCGTTGCTCCAGAGGCGGACGTAGCGGGCTTTGGTGCCTTTGGCGTCGATCACGCGGCCGTGATTGGTTTCGATGTAGGCGGGGTCAGCGCCTTTGCCCATGGCGGAGGTGTCGTCGTGGTCGCTGTTGAAGAGAGTGGTGACACCGGTCTTAAACTCTGCGTCGTCAGAAACCTGAACGAGCACGTCGATGTAGGCCTGGGCCTGCTTGTGGTAATGCCAGACGGCGATCTTGGAGATGTCGTGGGCCTTTTCGAGGTCGATCTGCACCCACTGCTTGCCGGGCATCAGCTCGACGAAGTTGCCATCGGCACCGTCGGCATCGCCATCGGTCACGAGAGTGAGGTCACCGATGATGGGGGCGGAGTCAGAGGAGGAGACTTTCTTGCCCTTGGCGACGTTCACGGTGCCTTTGGCGGCCATGAAAGTCTTCACCACCTTTGTGGGATCAGGCTTTTCGAGGTTTGGAAGGGCGGTCGGCACGGGAGTGCCGATGAACATTTCCTTGGGGAAGGTGAGCTTGATCTCTTCCTGATCGCCAGCAGGAACGGCAGCGGCAGCTGCAGCTGCAGCAGGAGCCGCAGCGGAACCGGACGAGTCAGACTTGCCGCAAGCGGCGAGGACAATGGCGAGCGCGAGGCCGCCGAGGAGGTGCGTGGTGTTTTTCATTGGGGGAAGGGAGAGATTAAGGATGGGTGATGGGATCAAATCGCGAAGTCTTCGGGTTTGAACAGGTACTTGGAGCCGGTCTTGGCGGCTTCGTAGGCTTTGAGGACGGTAACGCAGGATTTGTAGGCCATGTCCACTGGGCAGGTGAGGTGGGAGGGCTTCTTTTGCTGCACGGCTTCGATGAAGTTCTGGACGTGCGGGCTGTGGGGCTTGCGCTGAAGCTTCACGGCGAGTTCCCACTGGGAGAGGGCCTTGGACTCACGGACGTCGGCCATGCTGACAGCGCCGTAGGATGGGGCCTTGGGCTTTTCCCAGTCACGTGGATGCTCCCAGAATTTGTTCTTCGCTTTGTCGGCAGGCTTGGCGATGGGCGGATTGTTACCGAGAGCCAGTTCGTCGAGGGCATTGCCAGGTTCGGCGTAGATCTGGTTTCCGTTCGTATCGAGTTCGGATATAAGGGCGGTGCCATTCACGCCCATGTGCTTTTCATAAGCGCCTTGGGAGCCGGTGGTGGTGAGCACTTGGTAGTAGGCGCGGAGGAGCCCAGCATGGGTTTTGAACTCGTAGATGCACATCATGTTGTCCGGCAGCTCATACTTCGGACGGCCTTCGAGACCGTCGTAGTAATCGACCGCACCCGTAGCGATGACAGACACGGGATCCGCCTCATACATCCAGTTGAACATGTCGATCTGGTGAGCACCGAGATCGGAGAGAGGGCCGCCGCCGTATTTGGCAAAGTAACGCCAGTTGCGGAACTCAAACACATTGCCGTAGCCATTCTTTGTGAGAACGTCCTGCGGTATATCGTAGCCCTTCACCTCACCCTGCGGCTGGGAGCCGGAGACACCACGATTCCACTGCGCGTAGCAGTGGGTCACGCGACCGAGTACGCCCTTCTTGATGATGTTCTCACGCAGGTTCACATAGCGTGGGTTCGAGTGGCGCTGGTGGCCGATCTGGAAGATCTGATTCGGGAATTCCTTGCCGGCTTTGGCCATGTCGAGAGCGCCTTCAATGCTGTTGGACATCATCTTCTCGCAATACACGTGCTTTCCCTTGGAAAGGCAGAGGCGGGAAAGCGGAGCGTGGAGGAAATCCGGCGTGGCGATGAAGACAGCTTCGATGTCGGGCTGCTTTTCGAGCATGGCCTCGACGTCGTCGTAGATCTTCACTTCGCCGTCGATCTGGTGCTTGTTTTCACCGAGGAAACCGCCGCGTGTTTTGGCGACGGAGAATTTCCAAATGTCGCACATGGCCACCCACTGGATGCCGGGAACATCTTTGGAGGCGGTGCGGAGGGCATTGCCCTGGGCACCGCAGCCGACGAGGGCGCACTTGATGGTGCGGCCAGCGGCGGTCTCTTGGGCGATGGCGGACTTGCTGGTGGCGAGGTGAACGGCACCGCCGGTGAGGACGGTGGTGCGCAGGAAGCCCCTGCGATCAAGGAAACGGGAGAGAGGAGCGGAAGTCGTGTTCATGCGGAGGACGCGTGAAGGGTTAAAAGTGAACGCACCGCGCGATGGCGGTGCGAGTGAGGCTTATTCGGCCTTCTTCTTGCCGCGGAGAATGCCGTCGAGGGAGAATTTCTTCGCGTGAGCGGTCATCAGGCAGAGAGCCACGAGGCCGATGGAGAGGCCGATGTTGCCGACGAGTTCGGTATCGTCAGGAAGGCAAGCCAGACCAAAGCCGAGGGAGAGGAAGACGAGGCCGGCGGCGAAAAGGCCGAGCTCGGTGAAGATGCCCACGGCGGTCCAGACGCCTACGAGGAGGAGAACATAGCCGATGGAATTGGCAAAGCCATTGCACATGGCTTCGGGGAGGAAGCTGTTGGAGGCCATCAGCTTCGCAATCGGCGGGCCTTTCAGCTCCGTGTAATTGGAGATGCTGAAGGTCGTGGTTTCGCCATTGCCCCAGCGGAATTTATCCAGACCCGCCATGAAGAGGCGCATGCCTACCCAGAGGCGGAGAAGCAGGTGGGCGTAAGCCGGAGCGAGGCTGGAGCAGCATTGGGGGGCGAGGGAGCTTTCGGACATGGTCGGAGGCGTGTTGTTGGTGGTGGGGATTGTAACAGATACGAAACGAGCGAAGGGCGCGGATTCTGGCTCGTTGAGGGCTGAAATCCAGCGGAAAATCCACGCTGGGTTCAGAGGTCAGAAGACAAAGTTCAGAAGTCAGAGTGGTGCGTCCCCTGCCCTGCGGATGGCTGAGGGGTATAAAAAAAGCGGGAGTCCAAGGACTCCCGCTTCAGGGTGTAATGGAATGGCTTATTTCTTCGGCTCGGCGGGAGATGGAGCAGGAGGAGTGGTGGGTGCCTCAGTGGGTTTCAGCTCGGGCTTGGGAGTGGCCGGTGGGGTGACGGGCTTGTCCTTGATCTCGTTGGCGGGGGGCACGGAGATCGGTGGGGTGGTCACAGTGATGGGGGCGGGCTTTGTGGCGGCATCGGCGGAGGGCTTGGCGGGTTCCGCAGGAGGCGTGACGGGCTTGAGGCCGGGGATAGTGCCGGGAGTGAGGCCTGGAATGGTAGGAGCGGGGGCGGCGGGTTTAGCTTCCTCCGTTTTGAGGAGTTCACTGCGCTTCTTGAAGAGGGTGTTCACGGTGTATTCGGTCACCTGATAAACCCAGCCATCGCAGGCTTTTTCTTTGGCGAGCTTTTCTTCGAGGGTCTTTTTCTGGGCGTCGAAATTCTCGTCGTTGGTCTTTTTGTCCTCAGGCTTTTCATCCTTCACCGCTTCGCGTTTTTGCGGGATGGCGGCGGTGGTGGTGACGGTCATGTACCATTTGTCTGCACCATCGACGGCCTTCTTGGCAGCCTGCACGGTGTAGGTGAAGCCGTCGAAAGTGGTGAGAACGGCTTTGACGGCGTCTTTGAAGGTTTCGGCGGCTTTGTCCTTGGCGAGCACGTCGTCGAAGGTGGGGCCGGAGAGGAAGCTGGAGAGGGCGGCTTTGGCATCATCGAGCTTTTCATCCGCCTTGGCACCTTCGAGGCCGAATTCGGTGTCGCTTTCGGCCTTTTTGGAAGCTTTCCAGGAGTCTTCAGCCTTGGGCGCGGTGACTTCGATACTCTTGAGTTTGGAGACAGCGATGAAGTCTTTCAGCACCCAGGCTTCGGGTTTGTTTTCGAGGTCGCTGAACTGGTTGGCGACCTCGTAGATGGTTTCTTCGTCCTTGAGGCGAACGAAGCGATTGCCCTGTGGGCCACCGCCGAACATGCTCATCTGGTCATCCTGACCGCCGGAGCTGGTGACTTTACCACCGAGGACAAAGGAATGCTTCACACTGCCGGATTCATCGATGAGTTCGATGAGCGTGCCGACGCCGAAGGCGGTGGCTTCACCGGGTGAGTTCACGCCGATTTTGCCCCAGGAGTCTTTGCCGATGCGGCGGCCTGCTTTGATCTTTTCATACTTCAGCCCCATGAGCACGGTCTGGAGCTTTTCCTTGTTCGCAGGATAGCCGCCGCGATCAGCGACGACCCATTGATCGCCCTGCACGGTGATGTTGGTCTCCTGCTTGTCTTCCTTGATGCGGATCTTCTTGATGCCATTGATGTCGAAATCACGGAACAGAAGCTCGCGCGTCTTGGTGGCACCGCTGCTGGCGCGGTTGAGGCGGGATTGGCGTTGATTGCTCTGGTAATAGGCCGCGCCAATGATGGCGGCGAGCAGCATGAGGAGAAGGATAATCTTTTTCATGGTCGTTCGAGGTTCTCAGTTCTCGGGTGAAGTGATTAGGCCGCGGCAGTGAGGGAGCGGCGGCGCATGGCAAGGATAAGGCCGACGACGCCGACGAGGAGCGGCACGCCGAGGACATTGAGGCTCTTGAGGAGGGTCTTTTGGAATTCGACCTCCTTGTTGACCTCCTTGCGGATGTCACGCACCTCACGGTCGATCTTGACGGAGTTTTTCTCCATCTCCTTGATGTTGTTCATGGTGCCTTGGTCAACGATGAGAGCACCTTTTTTGAGGTCGATCTGAGGACGGGCCTTACTGAGCTGCTCGGCGAGCTTTTGACGCTCGGCTTCTAGGGAGACGAGCTTCGGGCGGTATTTCTCTTCCACTTCCTCACGCATCTCTTTGAGCTTGGAGAAGGGACGGATGGGAGATTTGCGATTACGCACCTGGATGAGATCACCGCCGCCCGCGAGGACTTCGACGGTGTTCAGCAGCATCGGAAGATTGCCACCATTGGTGACCATACCGACGCCGAGATCCCCCTGACGGAGGCAGAAGGCATCATAGAGCATGTCCGCATCGGAGAAGACGATGACGTTGCGCTCGCTGTCGATGGACTCTTTGAGGGAGTCGTCTTTTTTGGGAGCTGCGGGAGCTGGAGCAGCAGCAGCGGGAGCGGTGGTGACGGCTACGGGGGGCGCGGTGGCCGTGGCGACGGGCTTGGTAGCATCCTTTTCGGCACCGCCGGTTTCTTTGGAAACGCCGGGGGCGTTCGGGCGGCCGTTCGGGAAGGCGCTCTTGAATTTACCTTTGATGTGGACGCCGAGGACCTGCTTTTTGCCGCTGGCGGTGAAGTTCGTCATCGGCTCGCGGCGGAGTTTATCAGCAGCGGCGGTGTCGATCATCTCGGAGGCTTCGGAGCTGGAGGCGAGGGTGGTGGCATCGAGGCCCTCTTTCTTGTCGATACCGAAGGAGCCGGCATTCATGAGGGTGAAAGCCTGGAGACCGGTGGTGAAGCGGCTGTCCTGATTGATGGCCTTGGCGGGCAGTTGCAGCGCGGTGGGCATCGTGCGGCCCTGGAGCATGCCGCGGTAGTTCATATCGGCGAGGATCATGTCCTTCTTGTAATTAATGCCCCAAGCTTTGAAGAGGTTCGAGAGGTCGGAGGAGCCGTTGATCATGGTGCCGGGCTGGCCGGTCATGGGGTTCTGCTGACTGCTCATGGCCTGAGCCAGGAGGCTCTGCGGGTCCACAAAAGCCACCACATTGCCGCCGCCAAGCAAATACTGATCGATGGCGAATTCTGCGGTCTCTGTGATGTCCGCCGGGTGGATGACGATGAGGACAGTGATGTCCTTATCGATCTTATCGGTGGAAAAAGGCACTTCGCGGACCTCGTAATCGGCGCGGAGCTGCTGAATGACGGCCCAAGCCTCCCCCCCACGCTGGCGCTGCATCATGGCCATGGGATTGCCCCCGATCTGCATAGCGCTCATGAAACCGATGATGGTCTTGGTAGGCTTGATGACCTTGGCAATGGCGCGGGAAACCTCATACTCGAGCGAGGTGGCGTCATCGGGGCTGAGGAATGGCAGCACTTCCTTCTGGTCGAGGCACTTCACCGTCATACCGAGGTAGATATTGTCGCCTTCTTGATTGACCTGCATGCCACGGACTTCGTCTTCCTTGGCCTTATCTTCATCATCGGTATCCGGGTTCGGATGGATGACTTCGAGGACGACGTTGTTGTTGCCCTGCTTTTCGTATTCGAGGAGCAGGTCCTCAATGCTGCGGGCGTGCGGCTTGAGGAGGTTCGGCATGACGCGGTCGTCATTGGTCGAATAGAATTTGATGGTGACCGGCTCGTCCGCACTGATGCGGCTGAGGATGTTCTTGGTGCCGGGGGAGAGGGTGTAGAGACCGTCCTCAGTGAGATCGAGGCGGATATTACCAAAGCCCACGCCACCAACGAGGAAGTTGATGGCGGCGATGACGGCGATGGTCAGCAGGGTGGTGATGCCAAAGGCGGCTGTCTTGGTGGAAGCACTCATGGCTGATGGAAGGGGATAAGGGATGGGAGAAAAAGGATGAGGGATCGATCAGGCACGCTTCGAACGGAGACCGAGGTCGGTTACGAGCAGGGCGGCGGCGATGACGGAGATGAAGTAAAGCACATCGCGAAGGACGAAGATGCCCTTAGTCATTTCAAAGAAGTGATCCATGAAGCTGAAGTAGCTCACGAAGCGCACGAGCCACTCAAAGCCGTTCGGCACGGCATTCACGATGGCCTGGGTGATGCCTGGATCACCGATGAGGGCGATGACGAGGCAGAAGGCCACGCTGATGATGAAGCACACCACCTGGCTGCGGGTGAAGGCGCTGATGGCGCTGGTCACGGCGAGGCAGGCCATGGCATACAGATAGCTGGCGACGTAACCGCTGATGATCGGACCGCTGTCAGGATCACCGAGGTAGCCGACGGTCATGGCGATGGTGAAGGTGAGGCCGAGGCCGATGGCCCAGACGAAGGCGGCGGCGAAGAATTTGCCCAAGATAGCCTGCCAGGGGGAGACGGGCATGGTCATGAGCAGCTCGATGGTGCCGAGGCGATGCTCTTCGGACCACAAACGCATGCCCACGGCGGGAGCGAGCACGGTATAGATCCAGGGATGCCAGACGAAGAAGCGCGTGGCGAGCGAGACGTCGTCGCTATCGAGGATGCGGGAGAAGAAGAAGGCGAAGCCCTGGGAGGCCAGCAGGAAGATCACCACGATGACGTAGAGCACCGGGGAGTTGAAATAGGCCAGGAACTCGCGTTTGAAGACGGTCAGGGTGTTTTCGATGTCACGTTTATTCATGGTCGGAAAACGGGGTTGGTAGGTTGAAGCAGAGACTTGGAGCGAGGGAGCTTATTCGCCCTTCTTCGCGGTTTCAGAGCGGGTAATGCTGCGGAAGACCTCATCGAGGCTGTTGCAGCCGGGGACGATCTTGCGGAGCTGTTCGGGGGTGCCATCGGCCACCACCTTGCCACGATCAATGATCATGGCGCGGGAGCAGGCGGCATCGACTTCCTCCAGGATGTGGGTGGAGAAGATGATGGCCTTGTTCTGGCCCATGCGCTTGATCATGCCACGCACTTCGTGCTTCTGATTGGGGTCCAAACCGTCCGTCGGTTCATCGAGGATGAGCACTTCGGGATCATGGATGATGCTCTGGGCGAAGCAGGTGCGGTGGCGGTAACCTTTGGAAAGGGTATCGACGCTTTGATTGCGCACCTTGTCGAGGAAGCACAGATCGAGCACGCGGTCGATGGCCTTGGTGCGGGCCGCACCATGAATGCCCCGGAGTTCAGCACAGAAGCCGAGGAAGCTGGCCACGGTCATGTCAGAATACAGCGGCGCGTTTTCTGGCAGATAACCGAGTATCTGCTTCGCCTTTTCCGGCTCATCGAGCATGTCGATGCCACCGAGGGAGACGGAGCCGCTGGTGGGCCGGAAGTAGCCGGTGACCATGCGCATGGTGGTGGACTTGCCGGCGCCGTTCGGCCCGAGGAAGCCGAGCACTTCGCCTTTTTCGACTTTGAAGGAGACGTCATCGACGGCGACCTTCGAGCCGAACTCTTTTCGGAGGTTCTTCACCTGAATCATAGGTTGGGTGGTTGGTTTTGGAGGCTGGAGGTTGGGGAGAAAACGAAACGTTTCCGCAATCGTGGCGGGTCCAAAGAACACGCCAGCCTGCGGGACGTTGAGAAACGCGGCCCGCTTATAGGTAAGTGTCGTTTTTTCTCAACCGAAAATTTGTGCCTACCATGTAAATGCATCGTCACACACGAAAAGGCCGGGCGTTGCCGTTTCCGAAAGTCCCCCTACAATCCACTGCCCTCCCCGCCCCGCCACAACCATGCGCCTCGCCATCTATCCCGGCAGTTTTGATCCCATCACCAATGGGCACCTCGATGTCATCCAGCGTGCCGCCGGGCTGTTCGACCGCCTGATCGTGGCCGTGGCACGAGACAACGCCAAAAACAGCCTCTTCAGTGTGGCCGAACGTGTGGCTCTCGTGAAGGAAGCCACGGCTGGCATCGCCAATTTGGAAGTGATGCCCTTCGAGGGGCTGCTGGTGAATTTCGCCCGCGACAACGGCGCCTGCGCCCTCGTGCGTGGCCTGCGGGCGGTATCGGACTTTGAGTTCGAATTCCAGCTCGCTTTGATGAACCGGAAGCTGGAGCCAAACCTCGAAACGCTCTTCCTGATGCCGCGAGAAGAATTCACCTACATCAGCAGTCGTCTGGTAAAGGAAATCGGCCGCCTGGGTGGCAATATCGAGCCCTTTGCCCCCGCCAACGTCGTCACCGCCCTCAAGGCGAGGTATGCGCAGCCTTGACGAATGGGGCAAGAATCGCCCCGTCGGGTCCCCTTTCGATCAAAAACCAGCCATCGGGCCAATTGGGGCGCTTTGCCCATTGCCGTTTAGCCTGATCCCCCTTCCCTTTCATTTACCATGAAGCTCCCCGCCCTTCTCCTCACCCTCGCGACCGTCTCTGCCTTCGGCCAAGGAGCCTCGCAAGCACCGCGACATGAATCCCTGCGTCAAGAACTGCGCCTCAGCGTGGAGCGCGGCCTGAACTTCCTTCGCAGTCAGCAGAACAAACAAACCGGCCAGTGGGGCGAAGCCGAGCCAGTGGCCATCACCGGGCTCGCCGTCACCAGCTTCATGCTCGATCCGAATCGCAAACCCGGCGATCCCGTGCCCGCCGAGGTCGAGGCCGGCACCCGTTACCTCCTCAGCCAGGCGAAGCCGGACGGCTCCATCACCATCAAGGCCCGCGCCACCTACAACACCGCGCTCGCCCTCACCGCCCTGATGCTCAATCCAAAGCACGAGAACGAGGAAATCATGCTCAAGGCTCGGCGTTACCTCGTCACCCGTCAGCTCGACCTCGATGAGAAAGGCAAGAACGATGCCGCCACCGATGGTGGCATTGGTTACGGCGAGGAAAAAGCCACACACGCCGATCTCTCCAACACCACCTTTGCCCTCGAAGCACTCTATTACGCCCAGTCGCTGCTCGCCGACAAAGGCGATGCCGCCAAGAACGAACCGCAGCTCAACTTCGCCGCCGCCATCGACTTCATCCAGCGCTGCCAGAACCGCCCCGAGAGCAACAAATCGAGCTGGGTAAGCAAAGACCCTGCCGATGCCGGTGGCTTCATCTACAACCCCACCGAGACCCGCGGGGCCAAAGTCCAGCTTCCTGATGGCCGCATCGCCTTGCGCAGCTACGGCAGCATCAGCTACGCCGGACTGCTCAGCTTCATTTATGCCGGCCTCGATAAGAATGACGACCGCGTGAAGGCCGTGCTCGAATGGCTCAAGAACAACTACACCGTCGAGGAGAACCCCGGCCTCGGTGCCCAGGGCCTCTACTATTACTACCACACCATGAGCAAGGCCCTCGCCATCGCTCAGGTGGACTTGATCCAGACGAAGGATGGCAAAACGATCGACTGGCGTGCGGACATCACCGCGAAGCTGCTCAATCTGCAAAAGGGCGATGGTTCCTGG
>Ga0114981_10002815_pt1 | contig 11147 bp, 13 predicted proteins | sample S_140806_MF_Meta_FD_87028 | JGI IMG/M metagenome (GOLD analysis project Ga0114981, IMG submission 87028) | Freshwater microbial communities from Lake Simoncouche, Canada to study carbon cycling - S_140806_MF_MetaG | ecosystem: Environmental > Aquatic > Freshwater > Lake | place: Lake...
AAGATTCAAAAAGTAGTAAAGGTTTTATTGATTTACAAGACACTATATACGGAATATCTCAAGACAATTTTGTAAATGGCGAAAATTCAATTGATTCAAAAACTTTTAGTACAATAAGAGGTGAAGAATTAATAACCTTACTAGAAAAAATAGTTTCTTTTTTAATTGGGCATGTTCATAACCCCGTTTCTCCGCCTGACTCAGTTTCAACTGGAAATGGTGTTACAGTCCAAGAAATATTAAAATCTTTACAAGAAGCAAATGATGTAATTCTTAATCAAAATATTAGGATTAACTAATATTTATTAAGAAAACGAAATGTCAATTAATAATTCTTATTTTAACAAAAATAACACACTTATTTCAAGGAGTTATACTAATACAGGTAGAAACCCTGTTACTGAAATTTTTTATGGTTCTTTACCAACGTCAGATTATCCAAATGGATATAGTCGTTTTATCTTTAATTTAGATTTAGACTTATTAAAATCTAAAGTTCAAGATGGTACTATTTTTACTGGAGGTACCTCAACAACCACACATACTTTACGGATGACAAATACTGTTGCCTTTAATCCAGAAACACTTAATACCACAACTTCACAAGCAAGACAAAGAGCTACGTCATTTGACTTAATTCTTTTTAGAATACCGGACGGTCAATATTGGGATGAGGGAGTTGGGTATGATTTTGCCGATTTAAAATATAACTATGTAATAGATAAAAATTTTTCAAATAGACCTTCTAATTGGTATCAAACAACAACACTTAGCGCTTGGACTGAAAATGGCATTTATAGTAATAATAATACTGGAACTATAACTTATAATGATTTAACAATTGTTGATATTCAAACATTTGAATTTGGAAATGAAAATATATCATTTGACATGTCAAATGAGATTGCTTTAATACTAAATGGTTCATTACCATTAAGTTCAGGATGGGGCATAGCATTTAAACCTCAAATTGAAAACTTAACAGGCCTAACAGATGCGTATGAAGTTTCATTTTTTACTAGACATACTCAAACATTTTATGAACCGTTTCTTGAATCATCATATGATGATTTAATCCAAGATGATAGAAATTTATTTACTCAAGGTAAATTAAATAAACTTTATTTATATCTATACGATAATGGAACCCCATTTAATTTGGATAATGTACCATCAGTTGACATTTTAGATAACGTAGGTGACGCAATACCTGGTTTAACAGGGTTAACTCCTTCTCTTAGAACAAAAGGGGTATACGAAGTAGTAATTCCGGCATTAATAGGATATAAAACACCTTGTACGTTTTCTGACAAATGGTACGATATGACTTTAAATGGTTTTAATTTACCAAATGTTACTAACGATTTTGTAATTTATGCCATGAAAAATTCATTACAAATTGGTACTAGTACAACTGAACCAAAAATTTATGGGTTTGATTATTATGGAATTAAACAAGATGAAAAAATTTATAATACCGATATTAGAAAAGTGGGCGTTATTATTAAACAAGCATATTCCACTCAAAAATTACTTCAAAAAATTAACGCTTTTTATCGCGTTTATGTTAAAGAAGGTCAAACTGAAGTTAAAGTTCAGGATTGGACAAAAATTAATAAAACCCCTAATGAATACTATTTTATTTTTGACACTAGAGATAAAATACCTAACGAATATTATATTGATATTAAAGTAGAAAGTACGGGGGAAATAAACACATATAAACAACAAATAAAATTTCAGATTGTTAATATGAAAAAAGATTAAATAAAAAATTAAACAATACAAGTAAATATTTTTAATTAAACGTATATTTATAAATAAAAATTAAGATGACTCCAACGCCTTCTATAACGCCAACAATAACACCAACAATTTCTGTAACCCCAACATTAACTCCAACCCCAACAATTACACCAACAAAAACTGTGACCCCATCAATAACTCCAACAATAACACCAACAAAAACTGTAACCCCAACATTAACTCCAACTCCATCAATAACTCCAACAAAAACTGTAACCCCAACATTAACTCCAACTCCAACAATAACTCCTACTCCATCATCAACAACATTATATAACACGTTAGTTACCGCAACAACATGTCATGGTGAAGTTATTAATTATGTTATTGATAGTCGACAGATAGTAGATAATAAAGTTTATCAATTAAGTAACGGGATTTGTGTTACATTAAGTATTGGAGCACTTACTACACAATCAACAACAATGTCGTTTTCATATGGTCCTTATGATAGTTGTACCCAATGTTACACCCCATTAAGTGCTGATACAGCACAAAACGGTTCAATTTTTTGTAATCAAGATTCTTACACTGGAAACACAGCAAGTAAAGTTTACGCACCATCACCTATTTACACAAACGAACTTGGTAAAGCGGTGGTACAATTAAATGCTGTTGTTATTGGAGGAAACGGATTAAACGGTTAAAATATTTAAAATAAAATGAAAAAAACAATTAGATTAACAGAAACGGATTTAACAAAACTAGTCCAAAAAATTATTAACGAAACCGAAGAAACACCTAATTACGAAAAAGGTAAATCTGGAATGAGAGCCGCAAGGTCAAAAGCCGATTTTGAACCATTACCTAAAGAAAGTGAAATCATGTCTCAACTTTTTGGTAAATATCAAGACGATGTTCCTCCAATTGTTGTTAGATATCTTAGAAAAATGGGAAAAGCTCAATTAACAAAACGTTTAATAAAATTAAACATGCTTGACGCCAAAACAGTAATTGATGAATTTGATATAACTGAAAATTAAACCAATACCTTAATTAATGTTATGAAAAATTTTGAAAATTTACTTATTAAAAAACTTGTTAAAAAAGTATTAAATGAAACTCATGAAAAAAACAATGATAGATATATGTTTTTTTCAAATTTAGAACAAATTCATAGACAAACCGAAATTTTATTACAAGAAAACGAAGAACAAATTCATAGTATATTAGAAAATGGACATGATTGGGCTCAAGACCATATCGCTACCGCAAAAGAATCTATTGACCAAGTATTTGATTTTTTAATGAATGAAACCAAATCACCTAAAAATAACTTTACTGACGATATGAATCACCATGAAGATATTATGGGAGAATCAGAAGAATTAACAGAAAAAAAGAAAAAAAACACCGCAACAAATCAAAAATTATGGAAAGCGTCGTTGGCTTGGGCAAAATCTAGATACAAAGTTTGTCCAAGTGCTTATTGTAATGGAGCGGCAGTTAAACATTACAATAGTAAAGGCGGAAACTGGGTTAAAAAATAATAAAATTTATTTTTTTTGATTTAATCAAAAAACTTCTTATATTTGTAGTATATTCTATTACAAATGAAAACCAATTTTAATAAACATAAATTTAGAAGATTTTTACAATCTTTATCGATTAAGTATTATAAAATGCTGACCCCAAAAGAATTAAAAAAACGAGGTGAGTATGATTATGAATGTTTTGCAATATGTCATAATTTAATGGAAAAAGAATCAACTAGCTTATTAATTTCTCCAATTTCAAAAAAAAGATATATTAAAAGCGATGAAACTCAAATTTTTATTATTATTGAGCCCAATCAAATGACAATTGTTAACCATAACTACAGTTATAATATTGATATTTGGGGTAGGCCTTATGAGAAATTAACCCATATATTTGACCATGAAGTAGAACGTAGACGAGAAAAAATGGAAATGGAAATTAAATCCAATGTTAAACATTCATTAACTAACATATATCAAAATCTATTCAATGACAAAGTTTGATAAACTATTTTATACCGGTGTTTTATTTATAATGACTCCTATATTTTTACTTATTATTGTGATAATATGTAGTAGTAATTCGAGATTAAACAGTAATGGAAAAAAAATAATTGTGTTTGATACGGTTAAAGTAATAAGTCCTGTAATTAAATCATTAATTAATGTTGATAGCGTTAAAGTTGTTAAAAAAACAGTTAAAAAAATTAAAATTAAACAAGACTCTATTCCAAAATTAATTACAGATACAACAATTAATCGTATTCGGTCTAATAATTTAGATTCTGTATTGATTAAATAATTAACCAAATAAAAAAAATTTATGAAAAATTTAATTTTAACAATATTACTAGTGTTAGGAACTAACCTAATTAAAAGCCAAATTTACACATTAAATATTGATACATTTTTATATTATAATTATGATGCCAAATTTAAAACATATGGGGAGGCTTTAGATAGTAACAATTTAGAAATAAAAGGAATTGTTGTTTTTTCAAAAAAGTATGTAAGAACAATAATAGTTAATTTAAATAATAAAACTGTAAGATTTTTGTTTACTGAGTATAAAAAAGTAATTCAGGATGAAATAGCCCCTATCTTACAAATTAACACCCCACAAACATTTGGGCTTGTTGATATTATATATGAAGACAGAGATACCACTGGTAACATTAGGAAGATGTTGTTAACTATTAATCAAGACAAAACTAAAACTCAAATTAATCTTTTATATGGAGTAACTGATGATATGAAATACATTGGTAACTTAACTAAATTTTACGGTAAATTTGACAATAATGTTAAATACACGGTAGACAAGACTAAAAAACATAATTTTCCATTAAATACTCCCTTACCACCATCAAAAAGAATAATTGCGGTAAACTATTATAAACATTAAATATTGTTATTTTTTTCTTGGGTGATATGAAACCATTTTAGGAGAATTCCCAGTTCCTGTTTTAGGATGGGATTTTTCCGCTTTTCTTTTTTGTGAACATGCAGACCTTTTTTGTGAATCACTCATCTTACCCGCAACTCCAGCCGCTCTACATTTAGGGTAAGATTTATCAGTCGCCTGATTACGTCCACAAGGAGGGTGTTTTCCGTCGACCTTTTTACATATGTTAACCCAAGGACCTTTTGGTTCAGAACTCCCCTTAGGTTTAGTTTTTGTCCCAAACCAAACCCCCAAGTCTTCATTGATTTTACCGGGTGATTGATTTAATACATCACCATCATCATCATTATTATTTGGATGGTTTTTTAAATATTTTGATATTTTTTTAGAAATTTTTTCAATTTTGGATGCCTTAGATTTTGATACGTCAAGTGACCCATCATAACTATCAAAAGCCAAATCCGCACTATCATACTTTGACACTTGAATCTCATATGGGGATAATTCATTTTTTTTAAAATACTTAACACCTGGTGTTAAAGGAAGACTATAAGACCCCCTATTTATAGTTGAAACTTCATCAATAGAATTTGTTCTTTGAATTATACTATCAAAAGCAATATCAATTATTGTTTTTTTATCCATTTAAAATATAAATATCTTATTAATTGATTTAAATTTTTTTTTAACTTATCTTTAAAATTATGGAAGAAACTAAAATTTTTGGAAAACTTTTTGATAGTGTGCCCTTATCAGATGAAAATCATCTTGATGTTATTCTTAATACGTTAACTCCTGATACCGCAATGTACATTGTTGTACAAGCTCTTAATTATGGCCTTAAAACAGGAATGTATACTTTTGCAGAAGCTGAAATATTATCAAAATCGCTTAGATGTTTAACAAAAAAAAATAATGATTAATTTTTAATATTCTTAATGTTATAAGGTGAGTTATTACTAGATACTCTAAACCTAGTATCTTTTTGGTATCCAGATAACGCATCTAATTTTTTATCTAACATATTTCCATCAAGCCTCCACCAGTTATTATCATACTTGGCTTTACAAACTTTAATTTTTTTACCTCGCTCCATAATCTTATTTTTATCTAAGACACTTCCTGCACCTTTTTCATATAATTCACTAGCTCGATAAAAAGCATTTATCAAATTTGCGCATCCGTTACGTGAATAATCATTTTCAAACTTTTCTAAGTCGGCGTTAGTTTCTTCCGCAGTTTTTTGAGACATATCTTGTAGTTTCTCTTTCTTACCGTCAGATACAGCAGGTAAAACTTCATCATCTTCTTTTTTAGGTTCAACAGGTGGAGCTTCTTCATCTGCCAATTCAAGACACGCCTTATAATCCCACGTCACAGGACCATCATCATCAACCAAAACTGTTATAACATTGTCTTTTTTTTCATTTACCGTCCCATCAATATAAAAATATCTTATTGTTGAACCCCCAGTTTCAGTTTGTTTTATTGCAAAGTCTCGACCTGGTTTTTTAGCCTTATTTTGCATAGAAATAACAGTTGAGTTTTTTAATCTACCTCCACACGGGATACACGATTCTAAAGTTCCTTTAACATCTGATGGGACTGGTGATGTAGATTGTTCTAAAATATTATTAAAAGTTTTTTTTTCTTTAACATATTCTTTTAATATTTTTTTAATATATTCTCTTTTTATCATATTTTTTAAATTTTAATTATTTTAGAAACGCTCTATCTTTATCAATTACTTTTTTTGGTGGAGGAGTTTCTTTTTTTGGTTCAATATAATTTTTTAATTCATCATCAGAGCAATAAAAATCTACCCACGAATTTCCTTTATCCAAAGATTTTTTACCAGTTGGTTTATATATAACGTTTTCAATTGTCCAAAAATTAGTTTTAGCGTCATAAGCCCCGCTTTTTTCTATTCCGTAATTTGGTACACACGGATATGACTTACGCCATTCTATCTTTATATTTGGCGGATGTCTAAAAATTTGGTCATTTTTACCATAACGAACTTTTTTATTATTTATTACTTTAAAACCGTCATTGTAATATTTAATCCCGTTAATATTATAATAGTTAATTTTATTACCATCCCTGTCAAATTCTTCATCCATATATAGTCCGTTTTCTGAACCATATATATCAGCAGCTTCCCATGCCTCTTCTATATCTTTTTGTCTAAGTTTTTCTTTTTTTTCCTCTGGTGTTAATTCAACTTCTTCTTCCTTTTTTTTATTTTCTTCCTCTGCATTTTCTTCCGATTTTTTTTTGTAATAGGTATGTATAGCTATATTATCAAAAAACTCATCTGTCTCCACAGCTATTGCCGGACTAGCTCCTTTTTTAAATTCATATCCCCCCTTTTCGTTAAGTTTATCAAAGAATTTTTTATTTGGGACCTTTTGCCAGTCATCATTATTTTGTTCATTTAAAACAATATTTGTTTTATTAATTATTTTATGATTATACTCATTAAGAGATTTTTTAATAAAATTAATTAATTTTTTTTCAGATATTTTAACCACTTTTTTCATTTTTTATTATTCACTTGGTTCAAATTTTTCATTATTTAAAAAATACCACTTATCATTTTTGTCTTGACCCCCTTCACCATCTTCACTATAAGTACCTTCTTTATATTCTTTATTAATTGTGTTTAAATACTCTTTAAAACTTGTTTCATTGTTAGTATATACCACTGGTGTTGTTGTGGTCGTATTTGTTGGTGGTGTTGGTGGTTGTGGAGGAGTTGGCGGTGTTGGTGATGTACTGTTAACGCATTTTTCAAAATCAGAATACGCTTTTATTTTATTAACATCGTTCATATCTTTAACTCCTTTTAATATATCTAAACATTTAAGACGGGCAGTTACGTTAGTCCGTGACTTTTCAGTTTCGGAACCTAACCATTCATACAAACCACTCGCGGTTTTTATTGTGCCAATAGCTAAATCATCAATTGAGGTAAAAAAGAAAATTTTGTTAAATACCGTCATAGCGATATTTAAATCTTCATTATCCAAATTAAGTGTATAAGGGTTATTAGATAATTCCGTGGGTATACTTTCTTTCCAATTTTTTATAAACGCGTTCAGTAATTTTTTTTCAGATTCAACATCATTACCATCTCCAAAAATTTTGTTCGCTTGGTCTTCACAAGTTTCGTTATTATTAAGTTTTTCATTACAATCTTTTATAAACTGTGTTCTAAGAGCAATTGTGTCTTTATTAAATAAATTTTTAACTTTGTCGGTAAACGATTTTATAATTGCAATAAATGATGGGATGATTAAATAATTTTGAATTATTATACCAATAATTAAAGCTCTAATTCGTTGGGGTACCGTTCTTGAAGCAGCAAGTGATAATAGTTCCTTGTCATTTTTAAAAGTTGAAAAATTCATATAATTAATCCATCGACTTGTCATGGTGGACCAACGAGCGCCTTTAACCCCAAGAAAGGCTTCTTTAAGTGGTTTAAATATACCATCATTAATTTTTCGCCATGATTTCACATCAATACCATTGTACTCACCTTCTAAAATAGTTTTTAATATGTTATCTTGATTAATAACCTCCATACTAATATTTTCTTTTTGGATTAAACTTTCTAACATATTTTTTAATGTTTGGTTAGAATTTTTTAATGCCATGTAATGTGTTGCAATTTCACGTAACGCAATTTGTTTTTGTAATAATTCAGAAGAATCGTCTTTTATAATTTTAACTAAATTATTAATTTCGATTAATTCTTTTTTAACAAACTTTTGTCCAAAACTCGATAAAAGAAATTTTCTAACAGTATTAAAATTTCTATAAGGGTTTTTTACTGGAACAATAGGAACGGGAACGTCTGGTTTTGTCGGAGGGGTAAACTCATCAATAAATTTATTAAAGTCAATTTTTATAATTTCAACCGCAGGATTAGTACCAAGTTCTGATTCCCAAACATTATTGATATTTTGTTTTAAAACTTCTTTATCTATATCAGGGTCTGCTATAATGTTATCTGATATAATTTTTTTTAATTTTTTTATATTTTCAACGTTATTAGGGGTTAACCCTGCGGATAGAATGTTTAATATTTTTTTAAAAAACGCATCATTAGTTTTGGCAAAATTTAAAATTACGTTCCACTGGTTTGTTTTGTTATTTCCGGCAACTCTTAACGCACTGATAAAATCTTCATAATATGCGGGTTTAGTCGAACCTATAGTAGGTGTTAAAGCATTTATTAGTTGGGCAATAAACTTAGGTTTTGGTATTACACTTTCAAATAACAAATTTTTATTCATTATTTGTTTAATTCGTGATATTTCTGTTATAATTTTTTTTTCCATTATATATAAATATACTTATTTTAAGTTTTGAAAAGTTGGGACGCTTCTTAAAATAGGTATTTCTTCTTTTTTATTTGGAACGTTATCTAACATTATACTAAACTCTTCCATAAACTTGTCAGATATTTCAATGTTACCTATTCCTTCTTTAAGTTTTGAAAAATCTATTTCATCGACTTGTTTATTAATTTCGTTCAATAATTTTTCTCTAACTTCAGGGTTATTTAAATACTGATTATATTCCGTTTTATTTAAAAATTTATTAACAATTGCTCGATATTCATTTTTTTGCCGACTATTAAAATATTCTTCATTATCCGCAAAAATAATAAGATATAGTTTATCTATACCAAATACGGTCCCGCCTACTTTAAATGTTATATTTTTTACCCCTTTAGAGAATTTATTTAAATAAATTAAAAAATTAATTAAATATTTTAATGATTTCTTTTTTAAATTATTTTTTAATGTTAATAGTGATGTTTCAATAATTCCCTTATTTACTTCTTTAATAACTGAAGGTTGTTTAAAAATGTTTGTAAATTCTTTTAAGTATTTTACCGATTCTTTTTTTAAATTACCTGATTTATACGATTTAATTAACTTTTTAAGTCCCTCGACTCCAATTTTTTGAAATGCTTTGCTAGATTTAAATATTTTTGCGAGTTCACCACCAGGAATTACACTTAATGCCATCATTAAAGTCCCCATATAAGGGTCTTTTTCATCAAAATATAATTTAGCATCGGCCACTCCTGCAATAGTTGAAATACCCCAAAAAAGAGGAGACAATGGTGTTGGAAACATACCTAATACTGCTGAGGCAATTTCAATTGTATTTAAAAAATCATGTGAATCCCAATCATCCCGAGAAAAATATGGTCCGTCATAATATGATGCAGTTGCTCCGGCAGATGAAGTTGCGACTGGTAGTGACGTTTGTTCATTAATAAATCCATACATTTTACGAATATTATTTTTTTCTTCTTCAGTAATTATAAACCTTTTCATAATTTTTTAAATTATTTATTATAAATAGTTTGTTTTATACAAATAAATTTTGTAATTTTGTTTTATGGGAAAATTTAAAATTGGTGATAAAATTATTAATATTGTTGATAATACCGAACATACTATCGAATCTATAGAATTTTTTGAAAATGAAACAGTGATTTTTACTCAAGGTATAAAAACAAAATGTTTACCTATATCACAAGTTATTAAAAAACCTTCTTTTGATATTTTAAATTGTATTGAAAAAATGATTGATGATAAAGAATTAACAAAATTTGAACAAGAAAATTTGTTTAAATATTTATTTGGCGATAAAGAAATTATAATTAAACCTTTTGATGAAAAAAAAATAAATAACTTGTTTAAAGATGATAAAGGTAATCCTATTTATATTTAATACTTTAATCCTCCAGTTGTTTTAATAGACCTCCTATTTTTTAAAATTTAGTAGGTTTAGGCATACCTTTAAAACCTCCAGAACCCAAAGGTTGAGGTTGTTTTACTTCTTTTGGAGGTATAACAATTCCTGACTTGTTTGGAGGATTTATTCCCGAATTTTGTAGATTTTGTGATGGTGAAGAATCTTCCGGATTTTGTGTTTCTGGAGTTTTTTCTGATGTTGGTGGTGATGTAACCGCCGCGGTTTGAACTGCCGGAACTGCCGTTGGTTTCACCTTAGCCATTAATGCTTCTAATGTTTTAGGTCCAAATTTACCATCAGCCGTCACGCCTAACGCTGTTTGAGCCTGTTTTACATAATTACTAAAAGAATTATTATTTGATTGAGTTTGTTGAGATTGAACTGGTTTATCCGGATTTTGGCCTCCATTGATTTTATTCATAGCTATTTGAACATTATTCATATATTTAGCATCTTTTAAAACTGCGGCGTTTGGATTTTTCGCTATGTATGCGTTATATTTATCTACAAATTGTTTTGCTTGTTCAATAGTTGGATTATAAACATCAGATTGTTCATTAATCAAATAATGACGTTTAGTTCTTGATTCGTGAAGAGATAAAATTTGTCTTTTTTCTTCTTCCGCGATATTGAAATTATAATTTTTTATCATAATATTTTTATTTATAAATATA
>Ga0114981_10002816_pt1 | contig 11146 bp, 22 predicted proteins | sample S_140806_MF_Meta_FD_87028 | JGI IMG/M metagenome (GOLD analysis project Ga0114981, IMG submission 87028) | Freshwater microbial communities from Lake Simoncouche, Canada to study carbon cycling - S_140806_MF_MetaG | ecosystem: Environmental > Aquatic > Freshwater > Lake | place: Lake...
AAAAAACAATGGTAAAAATTTCAGTTATGGCATTTGACAAAAACACAAATGCTTTTTTAGGTTCAACAATCTTTTCAGATTCAAAACAAGACTTCAATCAAAAGTATGAAGAATTTGAAAAGAAAATTCCTTTCTCAAAGTATTACATTGAAATAGAATCTTTGGATGATTTAACAGAACAAGGAATGAAAATCATTGAAGACCATTATATTAATTTAAACTTTAAATAAAAACTATGGACTTAAAATTTAACAAATCAGCAGAAGATGCAATGATTCAGCATCATTTTAAAATTGCAATGGATGAAATTAAAAACAATCTTGTGCAAGGAAAAAGAATTACAGAACTTGCATTCCCAATAGAGATTGCAGCAGAAGTAAGAAAACTAATTGATGAAGAAATAAAAGACCTTCAATTTAATTGGCTTATTGCCTACAAAGGAATAAACCAACATGGTAAGGAAGTAAACTTTATTTCCAAAACCATTGGTGATGAAAAACATTTTCGCCTAAATTATTTTGGCGATTAAAGATAGTAATTGATTATCATAATTTATATTAAACTCCCTTTGATATTCAGAGGGATTTTTTTTTAAAATATATTTGGTAGATTCAAATCTTTTACATACATTTGTAACATCAAATTAAAACAAAAACAACAATAACAATGGAAAACATCTTTGACAAACTTGGTCAATGGTTTAAACCAAACCAAGAAAAAGAAATTAAAGTAATTGGTTTTTATACTAACACCAATGACCTATTCATTTACAATTCTTGGGATGATAGGTTTGATAACTTTCTCAATGTAGATTTGACTGAGAATAGTTTTAAGTATGAAAACAATTCAATGTTTCATGCAGAAACTTGTATGGAGATTGAAGGCAATGTTGGTGAGTTACAAGAACTTAGTTTATTTATTTAAAATAAATTTGGTAAAGTCAAAACTTTCACTTACATTTGCATCATAATCATTAAAACAAAAAACAATTATGGGAACAAGAAGTTTAACAAGATTCATCACACAACACGGAGATGAAAAAGCAACAATCACCTGTGTTTATCGTCAGTATGATGGTTATCCATCAGCACACGGCAAAGAGTTAGCAGATTTCCTTTTATCGGGAAAAATGGTTAGTGGCTTTGGAATAGTCGAAGAAAGGCAGTTTAATGGTATTGGATGCCTTGCTGCTCAATATCTTGCAGAGTTTAAAGATGGTGTTGGTAATATTTATATTTACCATCCCGATTCAAAGGATTGCGGAGAGGAATATATTTATGAAGTAATTTATAAATATCCCGAAGGTGCTTTCACTCAACCAAAGGAAGATTCATTGACAATGACTTGCTTTGATGTCTATGCTAAAAAGACAATCTTTGAAGGTCAACCAAAAGATTTTCATACAATCTTGCAAACCGCTTAATATTGTTTGGGAGGACATTGTTCCTCCCATTTTTTTTAAAATAAATTTGGTAGATTCATTTTTTTCACTTACATTTGTATCATCAAACAATAACAAGTATGGAAAACAATAAAGCAAAACACCTCGCAAACGAAATGTCAAATTTCGTAAATTCATTTTCTTCTGACCATCAGGGTTTTATTACCGAAATGGGCAAAGACCATCGCACTTTGCAGCAATCCTTCACAAAGTTATGCTTGAAATGGATTGAGTTTGTGGGTTCTGATGACTATCGCCATGACCTTCGCAATCAGGATAGCCACGAAACCTGCAAGAAGATGCTTGAGACTTTCAAAAAAGAGAATGGTCATTGGAATCCATCGGATTTCTTGAGGATGATTTAAAAATCCATTCCCGACAAAAATTAGGATTCCCGACAAAATTTAGGATTCCCGACAAAAAAGTGTCGGGAATTTTTTTTGCTTATATAAAAAAAAATAAGGACAAGCTACCCCCGATTAACCTTCCCTTGCATCGGGCTTCCGCACCATCATCTGTAATGCAATACAAAGGTAAGTAAAAGATTTCATATATGCAAATTTATTTTAAAATATTTTATTCATTTATTTTTCATTGTAATTTGGAAATGTCATTTGTTTAACATACATTTGTATCATCAAAACAAAACGATATGAAAAAGACATTCAAGATTGGAGAAGTAGTTGTCGGTGGAATCATCGAGGTGAACTACAACAATAGCCAAAACATTTTATCCATTGCCTTTATGGATTGGAATACCAAAGAAGTAATCAGGGAGTACATTACAGATAACTTTAATCTGTTTACTGAAAATGATATTTACTATTTCCTTTGCGACAATGGTACTCCTTACTATGCTGATATGGTGTGGGAATTTGTTGCAAAGTTTTGGGCAACCAAAATGAATCAAATTTGTATGAACTAAAAAAAGTTGAAAATAAATTTGGAAAAGTCATTTCAATCACATACCTTTGTATCGTCTTAAAAAAAGCATTAAAGATTATGTCCAATAAATCAGTTAAGAGTGTGCAGGAATCGGGAGAGGTTACCGCACAAGTTGCAAACATCGAAGTTCAATCTTTTGATGATTCAATCCGTTCAGCAAGGGGTGGCAAAGCCCTAAGTCCGGCAGTACAAGCCGTGTTTGACAAAATGAAAACTGCTGTTGAATTTGCTCAAAGCAATGATGGCAAAGCGCAGATTTCATTCCCTCACTCCGATTTTCCGCTTCGCAAGGATAAGTTGGTTAATGGTGCTATTGCCAATGCAATCCTTACAGGAAAGAAAAGGTTTTCAAACATTTCGTTCAGCGTTGTTATTGATGCGGTGAATCGTGAAGGTTCTCGCCTAAATGCTTCCGTTCTTCGTGTAATGGTTAAAGAAACATCAGCAAACGAACTTTAAAACAAAAGGGAGACTTTGAAGAAAAGCAATCAGAAATGGTTGCTTTTTTTATTTTAAATTAAATTTGGAATTGTCATTTATTTCTATTTAATTTGTATCGTAATCAAAAAACAAAAACAAAATGACAAGTAACACTATCAATTACGGCAAAATCAAAAGGGAAATCCTTAAAAGGGATTCAGGTTTGGATTCTCGCTTTACCACAAAGGTTGGTAAGGATAAAAAGAAGTATGACCGCAATGAGCAAAAAAGAAATGAAAATAAATTTGGATATTAAATAAATTCATATTACCTTTACATCGTAATCAAAAAAACAATATGCACAATTTACATTTTATTTTAGTAAGAGCCAATTCAGGAGAAGAGGCTTGTAAGCAAGCAGAAAACGAAATTATGGATTTCGGTACTGAGAATAATTGGAGAACCATGTGTGGTGCAGTATCGGAAGATAATGAAGTCTTTAATGCAGGGGATGGAAGGTATGAACCAAAAGATACCGATTACCAAAGCATTGACAAAATCAATGAATGTGTAAATGAGTGGATTAAATCAAGTTGGTACGGAGAAACTGCAAGATTGAAGTTTGAGAAAGGTGAAACTAATTTATCTGAATGGAATGAAATGGAACTTTGGTCATTGTCAAAGTATGCGGAGCATTTATCGGAAGCACATCCATTTAGGGAAAGACCTTTTGATTGTATGAAAGATGATTGTTTCTTTTCTTACAAATATGATGAATGTGGTTTTACAGACTTAACTCATTCAGCAAGTGATGGTGATAAGATTTGGATTGTTTTCGTGGATATGCATAGTTAGTTGAAAATCAATGACTTGTGAAGGGGCTGACAAAAATCAGCCCATTTATTTTAAAATAAATTTGCAATTCTCGTTTATCCTTTATACTTTTACATCGTAATCAAAAAACAAAAACAAAATGAAAAAGTTATCACTAATTATCGCTGTACTTTGGTTAGCATTGCCTTTGGCAGTAAAGGCTACTGAAAATAATGGTATGCACCCTGATTGGTTTTGGTTTGCAATCATTTGGTTTGTAATGGGAATCGCCCATGCTTGTGCTGTATTCCTATTCAGCATGATTGAAAACTATCAGGAAGATGAAATTGAAAAGATAAGGGATGTAATAAGAGAAAATTAAATTAAATTTGCAATTCTCGATTATTATTCCGTAATTTACATCGTAATCAAAAAAACAATAACAACATGACATTTCAAGATTTAGTTTTCAATCAGCACCCAAACAAAATGGAAGGTGCAGTACAAGCACTACACGAACTACCAAACGGAATAACCATTTCCGTTGTGGGTGGTCAGGGTCTTTATGGTAATGGTCAAAGTACTTTTGAAATGGCTGCTTGGCATAAAGGATATCCCGATTTTATTAGGTTGTCAGAACACGATGAAATACTTGGTTGGCAATCAAAAGAAGAAATTGAAGAAGCAATTCAAAAGGTATTAAAAATGTAAGGGTTTAGAATATATGGTTCATTTGAAAAATTCCCTCTGATATTCGGAGGGATTTTTTTTTAAATTAAATTTGGAAATATCAAATCTTTCACTTACATTTGTATTGTCATTGAAACACTATGGTAGAAGCCCGAAACAAGGGAAGGTTCATCGGGGGTAACTTGTCCTTTTTTTTATATATAAAAATATTTTAAAATAAATTTGGTAGTCTCATTTATTTAGCATACTTTTACATCATCAAACAATAACAACATGGTAAAAGCATTTATAGTATTATCAGAAAAGCATGAAGGTTATGCATTTCCTGCAAGATGGTCAGGTATTTTTCCTGTAACAGAATACACAAGACAAATGGCAGAAATGGGCTTGTCTTCAGATGAATGGGTAGAAGAAATTGAAATATTGCCTAATCATGCGCTAAAGCGTTCTAATGGAGATATTTTTACTCACGACTCAATTGGTAGGTCTTTTATTTTAAAATAAATTTGGTAGTCTCAAATCTTTAGCATACATTTGTAACATCAAATTAAAACAATAAGAAAATGGATTTGAAAGTAAGTATGGTTGTTCAGTCGCACCTTTCGGATGCAATGAATTGTACAGAACAGAGTCAGCGCAATATTCACATTGCCTTTGCAAAGTATCTGATTCATTATTTTGGATTGGGCGAAAAGATTGACCCAAATAAAGAGTTTGAACTTTTTTGCAAAGATTTTAAAATAAATTTGGAAAATTAAAATCTTCATATTACATTTGTAACATCATTTAAACAATAAATAATTATGGCAAAAAGCACAAGTAATGCGGTTAAATCTTTCAAAGATTCATTTGGTTGGGAAGTCGAAAGACATACACCAATGACAATCAACAAGGCAGGTCTGTATGTACCTGAAGATGATTATGTTGCACTCAAAAGAAGCGACAATGGTACTACCTTGCACCTTACCAATGCAACCTACAAAGAAACCAAAAATGCAGCATTTGAAGATTATGCTCATAAATTGGCAGAAGCATCAGGCTATGCTTTGGAAGGGTTTTCTGAATTCAGGGATGGCGAAAAGGTACTTGCTTACCTGAAAGCAACCGATGACATGGTTCACAAGCATTTGGGTTTACCATCAGAAAACTATCTTGTTTTCGGAAATAGCCACAATGGTACTACACCTGTTTTCGTTGGTTCTGTAAACATTCTACTTCGTTGCCACAATGCTTGGGGCAGGGTTATGCAAGGTTTGAAGGTGCGCCATACAAAGCATCAGGATTTCAGGATTGAAATGTTTATTGACCTTGTAAAAGGTTTTAGAGAAGAAAAGGAAAGGGAAGCATTGCAACTCAAAAAGCTATCCGAAATTGAAATTGACCATGCCATTTTGGATGCCCTTGCAAACCGACTTCTTAACATTGATGAAAAGATGTTGAAAGAGAATATCTTGCCATCATCAACCGGAAGGCGCAAAGCGGATTTAATGGAATCCTTTACAAGGGAAACCAATGATTTGGGAATGAACCTCTTTGGTGCTTTCAACGGAATAACACACTTCACAACCCACAAGAAATTCTCAACAGATGCCTTTGGAAATATCTTAGGTGGGAATCAAAAGATTACCGATGATGGGTTCAGGATGGTAAATGAATATGCTACTTTGTTAGCATAAAACTTCAGAAATCCAAATCGAAAGGGCTGATAAATATCAGTCCTTTTTTTTTAATTAAATTTGGAAAAAACAAATCTTTACCATACTTTTACATCATCAAATTAAAACACTAACAAATGATTAAGATTGTAAACGGAAAAATGGGTTTTATATTAAAGGTTAATGGAATGTATATTCATTACGGATTTACCCAAGAAATAAAAGCCATTGCCAATCAAAATGGAATTCCTTATGGTGCAACCGAATGGGTATCAATTCAGGCAGTCAGGGAATTTTGGAGCAAGTATATGCCTTTTATTATTGCTTCAACCAAAAGACCTTACAAAAGTGTTTGGGGAAATTTAGAATTAATTTAAAATAAATTTGGAATTCTCGTTTCTATCTATTTAATTTGCTTCTGTAATCAAACAACAAAATGAAAGAGTTAATCAATATGCCATCAGACCAAAAAAGGGCTTTACGGAATATATTCCTGACCTTTATTGCTTCACTAATTGTGCAAAGTTTTTTTAAATAAATTTGCAAATATCAGAAATTCGTATTACATTTGTATCATCAAAAACAAAACAATTATGACAGACTTCAGAATCAGCGTAGAAGAAATTGCATCAGAGTTTGAAATTCAGGAAATGGCAAGAAACCTAATCAGGGAAGCAATGGAAGAAAATGAAGACTTTGAAAAACCAAGTCTTCTGATAATCGAAGAAAAAATCGAATTGCCCTTCTAAGGGCATTTTTTTTTGCCCATATAAAAAAAAATAAGGACAAGCTACCTGCGATGAACCTTCCGTTTTCTCCGGCTTCTGCCCCATTCGCTGTAAGACAATACAAATGTATGCAAAGGAAATGATATTTCCAAATTTATTTTAAAATAAATTTCATATTTATTTTCACATTTATTTGCATATGTCAATTATTGGTTATACATTTGCATCAGATTAAAACAATAACAAAATGACACAATTCGAAATCGCTCTTGCACAAGTAAAGGAAGGAAACCTTCAAACACCTTCAGTTTCTGTTGGTAATAAGGAAGTAGATTATTTCGCTTATCAGGTTGCAACCCATTACTTTAACCTAAAGGTTATGGCATCGGGAATGAAATTCAGGGGCATTACCTTTAAGCAAATCAAAGACTACTATGGTTTGAAAGGTAGAAGTGCTGCTGATTGCCTACCTCAAATGGAAGAAATCAGGAATAGGTTTACAAGATAACAATAGTGTTTACAACCGAAAAGTCCTGCTGAAATTCGGCAGGATTTTTTTTTAAAATAAATTTGGTAATGTCAAATCTTTCACTTACATTTGTATTGTCATTAAGGTAGTGACAGAAGCCCGAAACAAGGGAAGGTTAATCGGGGGTAGCTTGCCCTATTTTTTTTAAAATACCTTACATGATTTAATGTAAGTTTTTTCTTAAAATAAATTTGGAAATGTCATTGCCGTACCTTACCTTTGTATTATCAATTAAACGAAGTCCATCGTTCAAACGGACAGAAAAGTTATGGTAAATTTAAATAATCTCTTCAGCACAAAAGGTCAATTCATTTCAGCAACCTTTAAGTCTGAAAAAAAGCCAAGTGCTTCTTTCAAAGGTACAAGACTTGAAAAGATAGTCGAAGGTACTTTTCGTGCAGGTATCAACTTTGCAAACCTTGGTTCTGTAAAGGAAGGTATTGAGTCAGGTGAAAGGGGTGAAGTACAACCTTTACCTTGGGGTGAATGGTTGCAATTTCCTTACACCATTTCCCACAAAGAGGAAATTTATGTAAGGTTATATCCAACTGAAAATTGCAAGTTGAAGGTAACCTACCTTGTGGATAGTGTAGAAGTTGATAGGGAAAAATTCCTTTCCTTTCTTACACCTTCTGATAAGGCAAGAGCAACCGAAGGTGAAAGACCGGAATGTATCACCATTAAGAAAAGCAATATCCTAAAATTAGGATAATTGACAAATCCAAATTTGAAGGGCTGATTTATATCAGTCCTTTTTTTTTAAAATAAATTTGGTAGTTTAAAATAAAATACATACATTTGTATTGTCATTGAAACACTATGGTAGAAGCCCGAAAAAAGGGAAGGTTAATCGGGGGTAACACAACCTTTTGGGTCTAAGTAAGGTATGGGCAAGTTACCTGCGATACACCTTGGATTTGCTCTCCATCTGCAAATGATTTCCATTTGCTATACAAAGGTAAGTAATAACTTTAACATATGCAAATAAAACTGAAAATAAATATGAAATTTATTTTAAAATAAATTTTGCAGTATCGAATCTTTTGCATACATTTGTTCTATGGAAAAACAAACACCCCTTACCCCGATGGTTCAATCCTTTGCAGACCTTAGATTTAAAATTCAGAAGTCTAATGTCAATTGTATAGAAGCCAAACATACCTTTGAAAATGGTATTACCATTTTAGTTGAAGGTGGTAAACTTGGCGGTGTTTTTGGCAATGGATACGACAACTTTGAAGTTGCTGTCTATAATGAAACCAAGTTATTTAAATTGGATAATGATGCACATTTCCTTACTTGGGCTTCTGAAAAAGAAATAAACGAAATCATTAAAAAGATTTTGGAAAATAAATTCAATTAAATTTGCATATTAAATATATTCGTTATACCTTTACTTCGTAATCATTAAACAATAACACTTATGGCAAAGTTTAAATTCACTTGGGCGCAATCAGTAGAAATAAATGCTTCTAATAAAGAGGAAGCCTTGGCTAAATGGCGAAAGCTGAATACAGAAAACCTCGCAGAGGAAATGAAAAACAAGCCTGAAATCAGGGAAAATAAATGGGAGTACCTTATTGATTTTGAAAATCAGGAAGGTCAAAGCCTTTGCGACCCTGTGTACTAAAAGGTTTGGGGGTTTAATTACCCCCAAATTTATTTTAAAATAAATTTGCAAATTAAATATATTCGTTATATCTTTACCTTCGTAATCAAAAGAAAAATAAGATGTCAAAAAAACAATTAAACCAAGTTCTAAAAAAGTACAATGCCACTTTCGAAATTACTAATGAGAGTAAGTATTATACTCTGTATGAAGTTATTGCACCTGATGGCTTCCAATGGTTTGAGGGTGGTTGTCAAATTTTAGTATTCAACAGAGTAATAGATTCGCATTTTAAAGAACCAATGGCAGATGTTTATGCAGACCTTATTCAAAGGATGGAATATGGACTTGAACCATATGCTGAAATATGCTGAAAATTATTTTAAAATAAATTTGCAATTCTCGTTTGAACCTATTACCTTTACCTTCGTAATCAATTAAACAATAACACTTATGAGTAACAACACTTCTGTTCGCCCCTTGTTTGAAATCGCCAAAGAAATCCGCAAAGATTGGGCAAAGGTTTATTTCGGTGCAAAGCCTTACTTAGACGCTATGGCGCAACTGACTTACATTACCGATAACTATTACTTTGATAGCGGTAAAACAATTGTGCTTTACTTTTTAGGCAATGCCCAAACTTGGAAAGGCGAAACAGCAAAGCGAATCAAAGCTGAATTGAAAGCAATGTGTAAGTAAGGTTGCTGGCAAAGCAAATCAGGAAAGGCAATCAGAAATGGTTGCCTTTTTTTATATGTAAGGTTCATGTAAGGTTATTTTAAAATAAATTTGGTAGTCTCAGAACTATTACTTACCTTTGAGGGGGTATACCCCCCCGGTGCTATACCCCGGTATAAAAATCCCCCCTCCCTCTGTATAGGTGTGGGGGCAGCATGGATGTATCGGCTACAATTTTTACTTTCCAATTTAAAAAAAATTTTGAAAAAAATTCCTGCACAACTTTTTGTTTTAAAAAAGTAGGGCCACCCCCAAAAAATTTTTATATAATTTTTCGTTTTAGAAATCCAATCTATCTCTTTTAATATTTCTATTAATGTGAGAGCATAGTGGTCTAAGATTAGTATAATGATTAAGTTTTAGAAGTTCTTCTTCTGTTGTAGCAGAAGCACAAGGAACAATATGGTCTATATCCCATCCATAATTAAATTCATTGTTGCATAAGCCATAGTTATCCCAATTCATCCAAGATTCAAATTGTGATTCAATGTGAGTTTTAAACTCTTCATATGAACATCCTAATATTTCATAGGTTTTTGATTCCTTTTTATAACCATTTCTTTTAATGGACATATAGATTGATTTTCTAGATGCTTCTTTTAATTTATAAACAGGGTCATTTTCTTTTTTTAGTTTTTTATATATTCTTCTTTTTTGATTACGTTCTTCTTTATGAATTTGTGCATACTCTTTCCAATATAATTTCATTTTAAGTTTTTGTTCTTCTGTTAAGTTTCTAGGTTTAGAGGGATATTTATATTTACCTTTATATTTTTCTTTTAAAGTTTCTTTATTTTCTTCCCAATATTCTTTTCTTTTTTCGCTTATTTTTTCTTTATTTGTTTCATAATATTCTTTTATTCTTTCTTTATTTTCCTGATAATATTCTTTTCGTTTATCTTTATATTTTTCATAATATTCATTATGGTCATATTTACCTTTATATTTTTCTCTAGTAATTTTTAGACAATCTTTACAATAGATTGATATTCCATCTTTTTTGGATTTATCAACACCAAACTCCGATTCATCTTTTGACTTTAGACATTTCTTACAAATTTTCATATACTATTCTTTTATATAAATAGTGTAAATTTTTTTCAAAATTTTATTTATTTCTAAAATAGTATCTTTAAAAAATGTAAAATAAAGCTATTTATATAAAATATATATCTATGTTAACAAGTCAGCAATGTTTAAGAAAGTATGGAGAGCCATCAGCATCTAATCCTTGTATGGTATTATGGGATGTGCCAAGCAATTTAGAAATAGGTTTGATTCCAAAAAAGATTTATTGCAATAAGGATATGGTTGCACCATTATCAAAGGCATTTAAAAATTTAATTGATACAGGGCATATATCAGAATTAAAAACATATGATGGATGTTTTAATATAAGAAAGAAAAGAGGATTAAATTCAATGTCTTTACATAGTTGGGCTGTTGCCATTGATTTTAACGCTTTTTCAAATCCTTTAGGTTTAACTAAAGAGCAAATTATTGCAAGGGGATTAACACCATTTACTAATGGATTCTTACAATGTTTTAGAGATGTAGGTTTTGATTGTGGTGCTGATT
>Ga0114981_10002818_pt1 | contig 11139 bp, 12 predicted proteins | sample S_140806_MF_Meta_FD_87028 | JGI IMG/M metagenome (GOLD analysis project Ga0114981, IMG submission 87028) | Freshwater microbial communities from Lake Simoncouche, Canada to study carbon cycling - S_140806_MF_MetaG | ecosystem: Environmental > Aquatic > Freshwater > Lake | place: Lake...
CCAATGGAGCAGGAAAATCAACTTTTTTAAGATTACTAGCAGGATGCATCGAGCCCCTAGAGGGAACCATTACCAGGAATGGAAAAATTAATTCTATTTTATCCCTCGGTATGGGGTTGGATGGAGAGCTAACTGGTTTAGAAAATATTAAACTTCAAAGTCATTTCAGGAATTATTCTAAAAAACAGTATGATGATTTTTTAGATAATGTGATTTTATTTTCTGAATTAAATAATTTTATTAATATGCCAGTTGAAAATTATTCGAGTGGAATGAGTTTAAGACTTGCCTTCGCAATTGCAACTTATGAAGTCCCTGAAGTTTTGTTATTAGATGAAATTATTAATGTTGGAGATAAAGATTTTTCTATAAAATCAAAAAAAAGGATAGAGAATTTAATTGATAATTCTAAACTACTTGTTCTTTCATCTCATGACGAATCTGTTATTAAAAATTACTGCAGTAAAATTTACAGATTCGACAATGGATCATTCGAAATTGAAAGCGTTTAAGCTTTTAAAGAAATTATTTTCATTAAATTTTATATCTTCTTCACAAAAAATCTTATTAAAATTTATTTTTTGAAAATAAACACTTGTCTTAAATTTTCTTATTAAATATGAAATCCAAAAATTACTCATAGTATAATCATTATAAAATGAAATTAACAAAAATTTAGTAGAAGATTTACAAAACATAGCATTGGCTACTTCGGAGCCATTTTGCAAAACAATTTTATCAGCATTAGAAAAATAATAAACCTGCTCCTTAAATGAAATTATATTACAATCAATTATAGTGTAACTTTTATTTTTAAAATAAAGTTCTATCTTCTCATCATTTGCATTTCTATAACGTGAATTTCTTTTTACATAAATCTTGTATTTATTTGAATGTTTAATTTTAAGTCTCTTTAATATTTCTCGAGAAGCAAAATCTATCAACTTAAAATTAAACATTCCTGCATGCCTGAATTTATTAGGAGCATGCAACAATCTTGGGTTAAAAATAATTTCTGCAGCTGGATTTGAGACAATTGCTTCCTCTGCAAGAACAGTCTCAAAATGTTTAAGAAAAAAAGTTTTTTTTACGCCTGATAAATTAACGATTTCTTTATAGTTGTTATGTCGATATTTATTTAAAACAAAAAAATGATTTTTGTATTTTTTTTGCTTTGAAAACCAAATTAGTCTTGGCATAACCTCTAACATAAAATGAGCATAATTAGCGGATGTCGAAGTAGTCAAATGTATCACCTTGTCTAGCTTATGAGTTGTTGTTTTATGTATTCCAATCAGTTTTGTGGATATGACATGGAAAGGTTTTTCTACTTCTTCAGGTAAAACTTCCTTAAATAAATTAAAGTTAGAAAAATAAAATACAAAAGAAGAAACTACCGCAAAGTTTGAACTGTAGATTCTTGCATTTTTAATTTTTGAAAATCTAAAACTATATTTATAATTTTTAATCGATATTTTATTTTTCTTATTTTGCCGTAAATTTTTTTTTACAAACTTGCTATAATTGAGAGCGTTAATAAATTTGGTGTTATTAAAATGAAATTTTTTAACACTAAATATATCATATCTACAATTAAAAGAAAATTCTCTTGCATTTTGTATAAATAAATAAATTTTTTTGAATATTGATGAATTAAAATTTTCATAGATTAGTCTATAAATATAAGTTCTCATTTCGTATCTTGGTATAAATTTTGTCTTCATAAAATAGTAAATTTATTTTTTAAATAAAAAAAAGTAAGGACCATACATCTAGCAGACCATTTTATACTTTTTAACACCATTTTGATCAATTTTATATATTGTGCAAAACTTATATTTGTTTTATTTTTTAACTTAGCAATACAATCTGAATATAAAATTAACATTTCAAAGTGTTTTATACTTTTGTTATATTTTTCTTTATTCTTATTTAAAATAATTTTTTTAATTTTTTTTCTATCTTGCGTAATATTTTTTGAAATCATCATGCTTCCCTGGTGTCTTCTATAGAATATTAATGACCTATTAAGAAAAACAGGTTTAGATTTTTTCCACAAATCCAACACCATAACTATGTCGCTTAAATAAGTGAATCTCTCATCAAATAAAATATTTCTCATAAACTTTCCATTATACATTATGGTAGGGGTCGGTATTGAAAAGTCTTCTATTAAATCTTTAAAGTTTTTAGGTATTTTTTGGAAAAAATGGAAATGTCTGAATTTAAACTTCTCTGAATTAAAAAACCAATAGCAGTTAGAATAACAAAAAGAAGCGTTTGGATTTTTTTGTAAACAATTTATTTGCAATCTTAATCTGTCTTGTTGCATCAAGTCATCTCCTGCAAACAACACTAAAAACTTATACTTTGATCTTGTTTTCCTAAGCAAAAAATTACAATTGCGCGTAACACCAATATTTTTTTTTTGTCTGTATAATTTGTAATTAAAAAAATTTTTTTTTAAAAAAGACTTCGTTTTGTAATAAGTGTTATCGGTGGATTTATCATCGGAGACAAATAAATCAAAATTTTTAAAACTTTGTTCTTTAATTGATTTTAAAGTTTCAATTATGAAATCTGAATGATTGTAAGTTAACAAACATACGGCAACTTTTGATTTTGTATCATGCTTATATTTTAATCTTGACATATAATTTTTGTGAGAAAGATTATAAGTTAATTTAAATGTTAACGATAATAATATTGACAACTACAATATTGTTAATGTAATTTTAAATATATCAATTATTGATACATGTAATAAATAAAAATTTATGAAAAAAATTGAGATTTGTAGAATTATTGAAGACTGTTTGAAATTAAAAAAAGATTCAATAAACGAAAACACTAAATCTTCAGACGTAGAAGAGTGGGATAGTCTTGGCCAAATATCAATTGTTATGTTTCTGGATAAAAAATATAATGATATTACAAAAGATAATCCATCTTATATGACCGCCAGTTCTATTGCGGACTTCTATGAAGCTGGACTAAAAAATGTCGATTATATAGAGTAGAAAAATTTTTAATTTCCTAAAGTTGTTAGCTCCAAATTAAATTTATGTCTTATTATTTCAAAATTGAAAATATTGAATATGTACTCGGAGAAAAAAAAATAGATTTAAGCAAACTAATTGAAAATTATGAAAAAACTGTATTAGTAACTGGGATAGAAAACATTTACGAAACTGAAAAAAATTCAACAGAGCTAGCTATACTGGCTGCACAAAAAATATTAAAAAATACAAAAATTCAGCCTAAGGCATTGATATATGTAACCCAATCACAAGACTACGTTCTTCCTGGCTCAGCAACTATAATACATGAAAGATTAAACTTGCCTTCGGATTGCATGACTCTAGATATAAACTCTGGTTGTTCTGGATTTGCCCAAGCACTTCTACTATCTAGCCAGATTATAAAAGAATATGAATATATTTTGATTATATGCTCAGATACTTATAGAAAAAAAGTAGACAAAAGTGATAGATCTACCTTTTCAGTTTTTAGTGATGGGGCTTCTGCCGTACTAGTTTCTAATGAAAAAAAAATACATATTAAAAATAAATATATCCAAACCGTAGGGTCTGGAAAAAAAATGCTTTTTCAGGAATACAATAAATCAATTAAAATGTCAGGCAGAGAATTATGGGATTTTACAAGACAACACGTTGTTCCAGATATAAATTCTCTAATAACAATTAACAATATAACTGGCGATAAAAATCAATTAAATATTTTTATGCATCAAGCTAGTAAATTAGTAGTGGAGGGAATTTCAAAAGAACTTCAGGGAAATATTAAGATTTTTAAAAATTACCAAAACGTAGGGAATACTGTGTCATCATCGATACCGATATTAATAAAGGAAAGTGGTGTAGATATAAATGAATGCAGTTCTATTATTTCTGGTTTTGGCGTGGGTATTATGTCCTATAATCTTTTGCTAACTAATTAAATAATATGAATTTATACATAGTTTATGGCTCTGAAAGCATATTGTTAAATGAATTTTATAAAAAAATTAATGGAATAGTAATAAGAATATACAATAACAAGATTCCAGATTCTAAAGAAAATTTTTTTGATATAAAAATTGATAATATTATTTAGATAGAATTTAAAAAAATATTTGAGAAAATAAAAAAAAAAATAACGAAAATAACTTTTTTAGGCGTTGGGTTTGTGGCTGACTCTAATCTTTTTTTTAGCCTAAAAGATGAAGAAATTAAAAAACTTTTGGAAGCTAATATCGTGAACTACATTAAGCTTACAAGCTTAATTTTGCCATTGATGATGTCTCTGAGGGGTGGTAAATTTATTTATCTTAGCTCTTTTAGATCTCAAATGCCGACTAGAGGAACTGCCTTGTATAGCTCATCAAAATCTTTTGGGGAAACATTCTTTAAAACTATAGGATTAGAATATGGTAGATTTAACATAACTTCACACATTGTAAGAATGGGATATTTTGATGGAAGATTGCTTGATAATTTAAGTGAACAAAAAAAGAAGGAAATTAAAAAAAAAATATCACTATCAAGACTAGGAACTGCTGAAGATTTAGCCTCAACTATAAATATGATAGAAAAGTTAGAATATAACAACTCAGGAATTATTGAAATAACAGGTGGCTTAGATTTTTCGTGATTAATATTTCAGTTTTTGAAACTAACTATTTAGTATTTGAGGCAATTTCAAATTTAGATGTAGATTTTATATACAAATTAAGAACAACAAGAAAAAAAAATTTTCTAAACAAGATACCTGAGGATATTACTTTACAATATAATTTTCTTAAAAATTATTTTATAAAATTTTACCAAAATGAGGAAATATATTACAAAATATATGAAAAAAAAGGATCAAAAAAAGTGGGTTTGGTTAGAATAACTAATTTACAAGGAGACAAAAAAGTTGGGTGGGAAAGTTTAATTATTTCAGAATCGGCCAATCCGATAACTGGCTTAGATGCCTGTCTGAGTATTTACTCTTTAGTTTTTGATATTTTAAAAAAAGACACTCTTGGTCCATGGATAGTTACCAAAGACAATACTCGTATGATGAAAATTCATGATTACATGGGGATTGTATCAATTATACAAGAAGACAAAGAAAAATATACTTTGGAAGTAAAAAAAGAAGACTTTTTTAAGAAAAAAAACTATTTTCAAAGGATAAATCTTGGAATAATAATACTTCCTAATGTTTCCTGATATAAATTTAATAAAAAAAAACTACCTTGATAATGGAGTTGCTTTAATTAAAAATTTTTGCACAAAAAAAGATCTAGATATAGTTAAAAAGGCAATCCAATTTACAATTGATAACCCAAGCCCCTTTTCCAAAAAGATAAATAATGGTGAGGGTGATTTTTTTTATGATTATTGGACATACAAAAGAAATAAAAGCATACAGGAATTATTAAAATCTGAAGATCTAATTAATAAAATTAAAGAAATTTCTTCTTCAAATAAAATTAATTTTTTTCATGACCATGTACTTGTAAAACACAAGTCAGCACCAGATACCCCTTGGCATCAGGATAGGCCATATTATTTTGTCGACGGAAAAAATAATTTTTCTATATGGATAACTATAGACGATATAAGCGAAAATAGTTCATTGGCTTTTTGTTCTAAAAGCCACTTGTCCGGAAATGAATATTTGCCGGTAAGTTTTGATAATAAAAAAATTGTTGGGCAAAATTCTTTTTTAGCAGAGTTGAATGAAAACAATCTAAATAAAGAAGCTGCTAATGGAATACAAATTTTTAACATGAAAGCTGGCGACGCAATAATATTTAACAACAAAACTATTCATAAATCTTTACCTAGCTCAAGTACGAAGACTAGATCTGCACTTTCTCTTAGATTTATTAGTGATGGAGCATTTTTAACGAATAAATTTGTAAACGCAACTCCTCCATTTGACAGAATGGGAATGAAAATTTCTGAAGGATCAAAGCCAGAGGAAAATTGGTTTCCTACTTTGCCTTTATAAAATCGCTGATAGCTATTTAAAATAAATGAGAGCTTGGACAATAACAAAAGAAAAAATTACTAATTATATAAAGGACGAAAATAGAGATATAAAAAAAATTGTTTCGATTGAAGATGGTATTGAGCTTCCAGAAATTAATGATGATGAGGCCCTAATCAAGATAGTTTCTACCGGAATTAACTTTAATTCCGTCTGGACATTTGAAGCTTATCCTGTCGATTCTTTTTCTCTTCTGTCAGGTCACATAAGAAGAAACCCCCAAGATATAAAACATATGCAAGATTACTTCATTCCTGGAAGTGATGGTGCTGGGCATATTGTTAAAATTAAAAAAAATGAAAAATTTAAAGAGGGAGACGAGGTTGTAATTCATTGCGCATCTATAAGCACGGATGATTTAAAAATAAAAGACCCAATGCTTGGCAACTCTCAGTCTATCTGGGGTTATGAAACAAACTTTGGAAGTTTTGCTGAGTATTCAATTGTAAAAACTTCACAACTTATCCGTAAGCCAAAAAATCTGTCATGGCATTTTTCAGGTAGCTATATGCTTACTTTAGGAACTGCATACAGAATGATAGCAACAAAAAATGGTCTTGATGGCCAAATGGGGCAAACTTGTTTGATTTGGGGAGCGTCTGGTGGTCTTGGTGTTTTTGCAATTCAGATATGTATCGCCATGGGCATAGTTCCAATATGTGTTGTATCTACAAAAAAGAAAGTTGATTTTTGCAAAAAATATGGGGCAAATAAAATTATTTGCTTGGAAGAATTGGAACAAAAAAAATTTTTAGATAGCAAAGATGATTTCAATATCAAGATGTGGATTGAATTTAGCGAGCAAATTAAAAAGCTTACTGGAGAAAAAAAAGTTGATTTAGTTTTTGAGCACATAGGAAAAGAAACTATGGGATTAAGTATTTATCTACTTAAAAAAGGAGGAAAAGTAGTTACTTGTGCAGCAACTTCTGGATATATATGCAAAATAGACTTGAGGTACTTATGGATGGAAATGAAAAAATTAATAGGAAGTCATTTTAGCAACCCTGAAGAAGCCATGCAAGCCTCACAATTAATTTCTGATGGTAAAGTGATTCATGAGCCTTCCAGCGTGCTTAAGTTTGAAAATCTACTAGAGGGCGTCGAAAAAATAAGAAACAGAGAATCTTTAGGAAAAATTGCTATTATTCTTGAGTAAAAAATAAATTAATTTTTTTAGCTATTTTTTTTATCTCTTTTTTTTCGTTACAATGATCCAAGGGTAGCGACAAAAGTTCTTTAGAGAGTGTTTCACTATTAGGCATTTTAATTTTTTTAAATCTTTTTTTATACAATGGTTGCAAATGTAATGCACAATCATAATGAATATTAGTTCCTATTTTATTTTTTAATAAATAATTTTTTAATGGATCTCTTTTTTTTAACGGTACTCTAATAGGAAATATATGCCATCTAGAGTTTTTGTTAAAAAATACATTTGGTAAAATAATATTTTTATTGTTTCGTAGTTCTTTAAAATAGATACTGGCTAATATTTCTCTTTTTTTATTCCAGTGAATAATTTTTTTTAATTTTACATTTAGAAAAGAAGCCTGCAATTCGTCAAGGCGTGAATTGTAACCTAACTTATTATATCTTCCTACTGAAGATAATCCATAATTTCTAAGTGACATAATTTTATCTTTTATCAATTTTGAATTTGTAATAATCGCTCCACCATCTCCTAGAGCTCCTAGATTTTTGGTTGGATAAAAACTAAATGTTGAGCCTATCCAAGCAGATTTGCACAGATTTTTTTTATCAAGAATTGAAAAAAGGTTAGCACCATGTGACTGAGAGGCATCTTCTATAATTTTAAATTTATATATTTTTGCTAGGGCCAATAATTCTTTTGCTGGAGGGGCTATGCCATACAAAGATGTTACAATAAGCACTTTTGTTCTCGTTGTAATCACTTTTTTTAGATTGTTAATGTCTAAGGAATAATCTTTTAAAGAAGCGTCAACAAATTTAATCTTAGTAGCTACATGATCAACGCAAATTGCAGTCGCTATAAATGAATTTGATTGAACTATCACTTCATCTTTAGGCGTAAGATTTTGTGTCCGTAGCAATAATATTAATGCATCTAAACCACTGGCAACACCTATGCTGTATTTTGCTTTTGAAAAAGAGGAAAATTTTTTTTCAAAAATTTTAACTTCACTACCTAAAATGAAATCACCTTTTTTAAGTACTGTTTCAAATTTATGAGTTAATTCTTTTTGAATTTGCTTATTGCTTCTTGCCAAATCTAAATACTTAATAAAACTCTGGTGCATATTTATTTGATTAAACTTTTGTCAAAAATATAATCTGATTTACTAAATTCACGATCAGCCAGAACTAGCAATATACAATTTTTAGAAAAATTAAATATTTCTGTCCAGGTTGGCTTTATTATAACTAGTAATTTTTTATTCTGCTCTTTTAGTTTAATTATTTTAATAACTTTTTTACTATTGGACAATTTAAAACTTGCAGATCCTTTTAAACAAACAAAAACTTGCTTTGTTTTTTTGTGGGCGTGGTTAGCTCGTGTTGTATTAGATTTAATATTTTTAAAAAAATAAAATCTATTTATTTTAAATTTTAATTTTTTATTGTTATAAAAATAGAATAATTTTCCATCATTTATTTCGATTAGACTTAAATTAACTATCTTAAAATAATTCATAAGACTAAAAAATTTTGGTTGTTATTTAGTAAATAATTTTAATCATAATATAATCTTTATTTTACAGATATTAAAATTTTTTATTAAATTAAGCTATTACGAGTTTTTTTGATTATAATAATTTTCACCTAATTGGAATCCATTAAAGTCTTTGATCTTTTTTAATATAACAATATATCCATGATGTAACACTTCGTAACATCCATGAGCTCTTTCTAAAAAATCATTGATTGCTAACCGCACGTTTTTATCCATAGACATAAGATTTTTTTCATTCCATTCATAATCATCAAGAATTATAATTCCACCATCCTTAACTTGATCAAAAGAACAATGAATATCAATAGTAAGATCTGAGTAGCCATGTCCAGCGTCAATATAAATTATATCGTAAAAATTTTTTTTCATTCCTTTTGAAAAAAAATAAAGAGTGCTAGACTTGCTAACTGTCACTCGTTCATTTATTGAAAATTCTTTTAAATTTTTCTCAAATAATTCATAATTTAATGGGTCTGTAAAAGAATCTACGCAGGTTATTTTTGAGTTTTTTAATAAATTTAAAAATAAAAAAGCCGAAGCCCCCTGGTATGAACCAAGTTCTAAAATATTAAGTTTTTTTTCTTGATATTCTTCAAACAAGTTTAGGAAACAAATTAAATTATTTTCTACCCACAAGTTATCTGTTTTTAGTGATAACAGCCTTTCTTTATAAATAGAATAATTTGGATGATTTTTTTTTCCAAAATAATTAAATTTTGAAAAAGGCAAATGTTGACTGATGGCTATTTTTTTAACATTATTTATTTTTTTATCAAAAAAATATTTAACGATTTTAAATAAATTTTTAAAATATAAATTTTTCATAAAAATTTTTTCTTTATACACAGTAATCTGTACCAAAAAATTTTAGTGCTTTAATCAGATTAATTGAACTATTAGTAAAGGTAAGCATAACGAGTTGTCAAGCTACAAGATCAATCCTATCAACTTCGTAGTATGCTAAAGTTTTGCATAAAAACAACATTTCTAGATTAAAATTTTAAATAGATACAATAATATTGTATAAAATATTTTATAAAATTTAAAAACTAAAGTAATAAATAATAAATTTAAACTACTTTCTAAATGACTTATCAAAATTCATTCAATGATCTAAAAAATGAGGTCATGATTTTTTTATTTTCTTATAATTTTGAAAAAAGTATAGAAAAATCACTAAATAGTATTCTAAGCCAGATAATACCCATTCCAATTAAAGTTTACTGCATAGATGATGGCTCAAACGATGGTACGCAGAAAATTCTGAAAAAAAATTCTGAAAAAAATAAAAATATAAAACTAATACTTTCGAGTACTAACACTAAATTACCCTTAAGTTTATTATTTAAAAGTAACATTGATTTTAATTCAAAATATTTCTGCCTGCTTGATGGGGATGACTATTGGATTGATGATTATAACTTACAAAAAAAAATTGATATTTTAAACAACGATGAAAGAATAATTGGTTGTTCCTCAATAACAAAAATGATCAACGAAGATGGTGTTGCTCTAATTAAAGCGGATAAAAAATTATTTAACAAAACAGATATGTGCGCATATGGAAACATTTACTCATTTTACTGTCATACATCCTCTCTTCTTTGGAAGAATTATTATTACGATAAAAAGACGAAATTACCATTTCCACCTCATGTTGGACAGAAGGGGCAGGACGGCGATACTTTTTTGTTTAATCAAATGTTGAATAAAAATCATCAAATTTATGTAATACAAGAGGTATTATCAATTTATAACTTTAATAATCAAGGCGCGTGGAGCAGTCTACCAAAAAAAGTTCAAGATGAAAAAAATAAAATACTAAGAAAAAAGATTTTTTATTACAGTCCTTTTAAATATAAGATTTTATATTTATTAACTTTTTTTTCTAAATTTATAATTTTTAAAAAAAATAAAATATATAAATTTTTTTTTAAAATTTTAAGAACTAAACCTGTTAATTTTTTATAAAAAATTAATTATAAAATAGAAGGATAGCTTTAATGAAGCCCTAATATTTGTCCTTACATAGTTTATTTTCAGCTAATTAGTATTGAATATAAATTTATAATATATAAATATGGATATGTTACTAAAAAAAGTTTTTATATTATATTTGTTTAATCTTAATAGATAATATCATGAGCTACAATGTGCTAAATTACCACTTCAATAAGCAATCATTTTATATAAAAAAAAAAATTTTTAGTAAAATAAATTTTAACAAAGCTATCAAAGAACTTGATTTACATTACAAAGTAACAAAAGTTTTGATAAATAAAAAAAAAATTAAAAGTGATTTTGGTGCTGCTTTAAATTTTATAAATCCAAAATACCATGAAATTAATAAAATCATCAAAATAATATATAATATTAAA